>Ga0207659_10002448_pt1 | contig 11066 bp, 8 predicted proteins | sample KBSM43metaG_FD_184330 | JGI IMG/M metagenome (GOLD analysis project Ga0207659, IMG submission 184330) | Miscanthus rhizosphere microbial communities from Kellogg Biological Station, Michigan, USA - KBS M4-3 metaG (SPAdes) (version 2) | ecosystem: Host-associated > Plants > Roots > Rhizosphere >...
CCCTGGTCCCTAGTCCCTAATAAAAGTCGTGAGCATCCACCGAAGCTCCTCCATCGATCGCCTGCAGCCGCTCTGCCTTCACCGACAGCACGCCGTCCTGATGCTGTAACACGCCTTCGACGAGCAGGAACGGCTGCCGGATGACCGTCATCCGCTCGCGATCGAAAAGGTCAGGACGGACGATCACGTTCGATATGCCGGTCTCGTCTTCAAGCGTCAGAAAGACAAAGCCTTTTGCCGTGCCTGGGCGCTGGCGCGTGATCACCATGCCGGCGACGCGCACACGCCGGCCGTCGCGTGCCTGCGGCAGATCCACCGCGCGCAGGACACCGCGAAGCGCCATATCGCCGCGGCGCAACGACATCGGATGCGGGCCAATCGTCAGCCCCATGCCTCCGTAATCGGCGTGAAGGCGTTCGCCGTCATTCATCGGTGGCAATGGTGATCGTTCGGATCGTTCGATTCGTTCGGGTCGGTCGCGTTCGTCCGAATCCCGATTCGCGACTCCCGCATCCCGGAACAATTCACCTGCTGGGCGAACAGCGCGTTCCACTTGCCATAACGCGCTGCGCCTCTCATTGGTGAACGCATTCAGCGCGCCGATGTCTGCCAGCGTCGTCAGCTCGTCGCGCCGGAGGCCGGTTCGCTGCACGAGCTGCTCGATCGACTGGAAGCGGCCAACGGGAGCAAGCGGCACGGTCCACTCGTGCGCGCAGGTGTTGCAGAAATATCGTCCTGCACACACTTCTTCGATCATCGACGGATCATCACAACCGCATTTAGGACATTCGGGCCGGCTGAAGCCGGCCCCTACGTTCCGGCCCTTCGGAATTTGCGCCATCGCCTGACCTGCTTCTTTCCGTAGACCGTTGACGTACATGAATCCGAGGCGGATTGCCCCGTCCGCCTCGACACGACAGAGCCAGTCGGACTCCTGCACGTCAATCGGATGAAACCGGACACCGCGCCGCTGCGCATCCTTGACGAGCGACGCGGGGTGATAGAACCCCATCGGCTGGTTGTTGAGGAGCGCCGTATAAAACGCCGCCGGGTAGTGCACCTTCAGATACGCACTCGCGTACGCCAGCAGCGCGAAGCTGGCGGCGTGCGACTCGGGAAAGCCGTACAACGCAAAGGATGTGATCGAATTGATAATCCGCTCCGCCGTCTCGCCCGTGATCCCGTTGCGCGCCATCCCCTCGCGCAGCTGCCCTTCGATCTGCTTCATGCGCTTCTCGGACCGCTTGAAGCCCATCGCGCGGCGCAGCTCCTCGGCCTGCCCGCCCGTAAACCCGGCTGCCACCATCGCCATCCGCAGCAGCTGCTCCTGAAAGAGCGGCACGCCGAGCGTCCGCGCAAGAATCGGCTCGAGGCACGGGTGCAGCGGCACGACCGGCTCGCGCCCCGCGCGGCGATTCAGATACGGATGCACCATGTCGCCAACGATCGGGCCGGGCCGGATGATGGCAACCTCCACAACAAGATCGTAGAAGTGCGTCGGCTTCAGCCGCGGCAGCGTCGCCATCTGCGCGCGCGATTCGACCTGGAACACGCCGATCGTCTCGGCCTTCTGCAGCATCTCGTAGACCTCGGCGTCATTCATTGGAATGTGAGCGAGATCGAAGCAGGGCCTGGGGGCTGGGGACTGGGGACTAGAAACTCCAGTCCCTAGTCCCGAGTCCCCAGTCCCGGTATTGACCAACTCAATCGCGTCCTGCAGAGCCGCCATCATCCCGAGGCCGAGCAGATCAACCTTGACGATGCCCATGTCGGCGCAGTCGTCCTTGTCCCATTGCACGACGACGCGGCCGGGCATCGTGGCGGGCTCAAGCGGAACGACGCCATCGAGCTCGCCCTGGCAGATCACCATGCCGCCTGAATGCTGGCCGAGGTGACGCGGCAGATCCTGGACGGCGAGCCACAGCTCCGCGAACGTCTTCATGCGCGGCATCGACAGCGACAGGCCGGCTTCGTTCACGTGACGCCCCAGGGTGTCGTTCGGATCCGTGAACTCGAAGTTGTTCATCACCTTCGCGAGCCGATCGATGTCGTCTTCGGCCAATGAGAGCGCCTTGCCGACTTCGCGCGCGGCGCTGCGGCTGCGATAGGTGATGACGTTGGCAGTCATCGCGGCGCCAAGCCGTCCGTATTTCTCGTAGACGTGCTGGATGACGCGCTCGCGGCGATCGCCGCTCGGCAGATCGAGGTCGATGTCAGGCCATTCGCCGCGCTCTTCCGACAGAAAGCGCTCGAACAGCAGATCCATGGCGATCGGATCGACGGCCGTAATGCCGAGGCTGTAGCACACGGCGCTGTTGGCCGCGGAACCGCGTCCCTGGACGAGGATGTCGTGCTGCCGGCAGTAATTGACGATGTCCCAGACGATGAGGAAGTAACCCGCGAGATCGAGTTTCTCGATGAGCGCCAGCTCGCGCGCGATCTGTGCGCGCGCCTTGTCGTGATACGGGCGATACCGCTCGCGCGCGCCAGCTTCGGTGATGTGGCGCAAAAACGACATTTCGGTTTCGCCGTCGGGCACCGGATAAGTAGGAAAGCGATAGCCGAGATCCGCCATCGTGTATTCGATGCGCTCGGCGAGCGCAATCGTGGCAGCCAGCGCCGTGGGTCGATCGGCAAACAGCTGCGCCATGGCTTCGGGCGATTTGAGGTAGCGCTCGGCGTTGCGCGCGAGCTTCCGTCCCGCAGCATCAAGCGTCGTTTTGTGGTGAACGCAGGTGAGCACGTCGAACAGCGGCCGATCGGACGACTCCGCAAAGCGCACGTCGTTGGTCGCGATGATCGGCACGCGGAACGCGCGCGCCAGCGAATCGAGTGTGACGTTGGCCGCTTCTTCATCACGCAGCAGGTGCCGCTGCAGCTCCACGTACACGTTGCCGCGCCCGAACAACCCGACGAGGCGATCGAGCAAGCCGCCGACGCCGTACTGCGCCGCGTCGAGGATGGGACGGCCGGCGAGCGCGATGAGTCCGGTCGTATAGCCTTCGATTTCCTCCAGTGCGAGCGCGCCTTCGCCTTTCGCCGCACGCATTTTCATGCGTGTCACGAGGCGACAAAGATTTCTATAACCTTCCTGCGCTTCCACAAGTACCGGCAAGCGCCACGTTGGGATTTGGGATTTGGGATTTGGGCTTTGGGGTTTAACCGTTAATTCCGCGCCGATGATTGGCTTGATGCCAGCCTGCTTCGCCGCCTTGTGAAATCGAGGCGCGCCGTACACGCCATCGGCGTCAAGTAGTGCGAGCGCAGGGTAGCCGAGCGCGGCGGCACGTTCGACGAGCGTCTCGGGCAGCGAGGCGCCCTGAAGAAAGCTGAAAGCCGATGCGGCGTGAAGCTCGATGTACATCCGGGAGTCGGAATTCGGGATTCGGGATTCGAATGTGGAGCCGAATCAATCGACCACGCCCTCGATGAACCATGCATCCGTGTCGCGCTCGCGGAAGACGCGATAGGTCGCGCCATCGCTGAGCGTGACGTCCCACTCGTCGCGCTCCCAACACTTTTTTATGTCCTCGACCCACCAGCCTCCAGACGTTCGCCATGGACCTGCATACGTTTCCACCTTGCCTCCGCTGATCCCACGCCGATCGCTCGTCACGCGAACCGGAATCCCGAGGTCGACACGCACGCGGGCTGGAATCGGGAAACGGAAACGGCGAATAGCGAGCCTCGGCGCAGACGCGGCGATATCACCGAGACAAGTTTTGTTCTCTGTGTCTCTGAGTCTCTGTGGCCCGTGACTGCGAACGTCGTGGGAATCGCGGGGGGCAAATGGTTTCATGTCGAACACACCGGGCTCCCATGAATCAACCGTGATCGCGGACCCGCAGCGGCCTTCACCCATCAACGCGGTGAGCCGCGCCATGAGCGTTGACAACTGCTCCGGCGACGGCAGCGGCCGCGTCAGGAGCGAGAACTGGACGACGCGGCCTGGCGTCGGATCGACGGCGACGACGACGCGATCGATGGCGGCGGAGGGCGGATGCGATTCCAGATCGAGCAGCGCCAGCGTGCGCAGCGTTCGGGCGTCGCGCATCGGCGCTGGCAGCTGCAGCGAACGCTGGTGCACTTCGCGCGTGACGCCGTCTCTTTTTACTAAATGCAGCCGGACGTGCAGCACGGCAGCACCACGATCGCGGCGCTCGAGATGCGCCGACAACGGCTCCATCAATCGCGCCAGCACGAACGACAGCGGCTCGAGCCCGTCGATCGGCCACTCCAGATCCAGCGCCTGCTCGAAACGCTCTTCGGGAACGGACGGCACGAGCGGCGCCGGATCCTCGCCACGCGCGAGCCGCTGCCAGGCGACGCCGGTCTGCCCCAGCCGCGCAGCCACTTCATCGGCGGGCAACGCCGCGAGATCGCCGAGCGTGCGGAGACCCCATCGGCGGAGTGTTGTTAACAGGTCGTTCGAGTCGTTCGGATCGTTCGAGTCGTCCGGGTCGTTCGGATCGTTCCGGTGCGAAATCCGCGCGAGGAGCGAGAGTGGCAGCACCGCGAGTGTTGCGGCGTCATTGCCGGATTCGACGATCGTGATGCCAGCGCGGTCGCGGACGAATAGCCGCGCGGCGGTCCGCGTGCCGGCAATCGCGATACGGATCCTCAGCCCGCGATCCGCAGCGGTCCGCCGTACCTCGTCCGCAATGCTCTTCGCGTCGCCGAATAACCGCGTCAGTCCGTCGAGATCGAGAACGACTTCCCGTGATCCGCACGTTTCGATACGTGGCGAGAAGTCACGCGCGACGCCGAGAAGCGTTTCAAACGAACTGCCTCTCGCAACGTATAAAGCGGCGAACACACCGGCCCCCTGCTACCTTCACGGATTACGAGCCGCAGAGACTAGAGGCACAGAGGTGAAAAAGTTGGTCTCTGTGTCTCCGTGTCTCTGTGGCTTGTCATCAGCGGCTGTCGTCGCGAATGCAGTAATGCTCACCTGCCCATCGACTCGTCGTCGTGGCGAAACGATGCGGACGTCGATATCGGCGCCGGTAAGATGACGACTCCGATCGGCATCGCTGGTCCAGCGCACGCGGCCGGCAAGCGACAGCGTCAACCCTCCCGCACTGCGGGCCAGCGGATACGGAGCAATCAGCACGCATGCGGTATCGCTCCCGTCGATAATCCGCTGGACACGCAGCCAGGTCGTAAACGGAATACGTCGCAGCGCAACCGGCGGGACGTCGGCAAAATCGAGCACGACGCAGCCGAAGCCGCCCGCCTGCAGCACGAGGTTCATGGCTTTCAGCGCGCGATTGACCGCGGCATCTTGCCCGTCTGAAGCACTCCTTGCCCCGAACGCAGTCGAGGGGTCGAGCGAACCGGCGATGCTTGTCCCGAGGGAAATCGAGGGACCTCGAACCCAGAGCAGGCGCTCCAGATCGATCCCCGCGGCCGCCGCGGATGCGACGTCGAGACGGTCGAACGTGTCGACCAGCGCGGCTATCTCTCCGCGCCGAGTTGACGCGGCGATGGTCTGCAGCACGAGCGCCGTACGGCCGGATGAGGCGGGACCGACGATTTCAGAGAGCTGACCGCGCGGAAGTCCGCCGCGGAGAGAGGCATCGAGTGCCGCGATGTCGATTGCGACGGCCGCGGAATCGTCTCGCCGCTCCCACGTTGGCAGCGCGGTGGTTAATGTCCGGTCGAGCTTGCGATCGCGGAGAGCGGATTCCAGCCGGGCCATTGCCACATTCGCCATATTTTCGCCTTACCGCGAAAATATAGCGAAGCTCTGGTTCCCACGTCAAGACCGCTAATATGGACCTCACCTCGTGACAACGGCGGCCGCTCCGAAATCCACTCCCACCCCGGACGCGGGCGAAGCTGCTGCGCCGGTCGCCCCCGCGGCCGCCGCGCGCCCGGCTTCGTTCGGCACCCGCGCGTTCATGCGGATGTTCGCGGCATTCACCTACCGCGATTTTCGTGTCCAGTGGTTCGGCGCCTGCACCTCGAGCATCGGCACCTGGATGCAGATCGTGGCGCAGAACTGGCTGGTGCTGTCGCTGACCCATTCCGCGTTCTTCCTCGGCCTCGATGCGTTCCTGCAGCAGCTGCCGATCATCCTCTTCTCGCTTGCGGGCGGCGTGCTCGCCGACCGACGCGATCGCCGGCGGACGCTGCTCGCGTCGCAGTACGTGCAGATGGCGACATCGGCGGTGCTCGCGGCGCTGATGTATTTCCAGGTCGTACAGATCTGGCACATCCTGACGCTGTCGTTCGTCACCGGTGTCGCGCAGTCGTTTGGCGGGCCCGCGTATCAGTCGCTCATCCCGTCGCTCGTGGACAAGAAAGATCTCCCGAACGCGGTAGCGCTCAATTCCATTCAGTTCAACCTGGCGCGCGTCCTCGGCCCGCTGCTGTTTGCGGCGACCTTGACCGCGTTCACCCGATGGGGCTACGCCGAGCCGCAGGCGATGAACGCCTGCTTCCTGCTCAACTCCCTCTCATTTCTCGTCGTCATCAACACGCTGATGGCGCTACATGTGAAACACATTCCACCGGCCAATGCCGGCGGGATGCGTGACGAGCTGCGCAACGGTCTCTCGTACGTGTGGCATCACGGAACGCTCGTCGGTCTGACCCTGCTTGCGGCGGCCACGACGTTCCTCGGCTTTGCGGTCCTCACGTTCCTGCCGCTGTTCGCGCAGCAGGTCTTTCAGCAGGGCGCGAGCACCTACAGTCACCTGATGGCATTCTCGGGAGCAGGATCGATTGCCGGCGCGTTGACGGTCGCGTGGCTTGGAAAGTTCAAGCGAATGGGATTGACGGCGCTGCTGATGCAGATCGTCTACGGAGGTCTCATCATCGCCTTCGCGATGTCACGCAGCCTGCCGCTCAGCGAAGCACTCCTGTTTCTCACCGGCTTCGCGCTGATGATTGTCTTCTCGACGGTGACGTCGCTCGTGCAGCTGATTGCGCCGAACGAAATGCGTGGCCGCGTAATGAGCATCTACATGCTGGCGTTCCGTGGTGGGATGCCGCTTGGCAGCCTCGTCTCCGGATGGCTCGCCACCGTCACCTCGGCTCCCACCGTCCTCATCGTCAACGGCGTGCTGCTGAGTATCGTGGCGGCATGGTTCCTGCTCAATAGGCCCGGCGTCCGCGAACTGTAGCTCGGGACTGCCGAAGATGTTGAAGCTGCTCCACACCCTTGGGGCGGTCGCCGTGTCGTTGTTGCTCTGTTCTCCCGCCAGGAGCCAGAACACCGCCGGAGATTCACCGCCAATTCCCTCACCGCAAACGACGGCGGAATCGAAGGCCGACCAGTCCGCGGATGGATCGGGGCAGACGACCGATCAACCGACCGCGGTTCGAAGGGTGCAGAGTTTCATCGAGAGCAACCCGATCGTCCAGCGATTGAAGGGCGACGGCGTCTATCCGCGCATCGGCGGCCTGTCGCCCGGCAGCGGTCTCGCCGGGGGCGCGGGTTATCGGCGGCACCTCAACTGGGCGTACATCGATGTGTCAGCAGCGATCTCCACGAAGGCGTACCGCGGCATCGACGTGCAGGCGCGCTGGATCGATACTCCGCGATTCCAGCTCGCGAACCTGCTGACCTTCCGGAACAACACTCAGGATGATTTCTATGGACTAGGCAACGACACGACCGACGCAACGCGTGTGGACTACGGCATTCGGTCGACCGACTTCGGGGCACGCGGATCGGTACGCGTGATCCGCAGACTGCGCCTCGGTGCGGATATCGGGTACTTCATTCCTGCCGTTCGCCACGGACGCGACGAGAGCCTGCGGTCGATCGCGCAGACATTCAACGACGTGACCGCGCCCGGTCTTGCGCGGCAGCCGAACTTCGAGCACCACAGCGTGTTTGCGGTCGTCGACGCACGGGATGCCGAAGGCTTTCCGCGGCGTGGTGGCCTGTATCGCGCGGCCTATGCGATTTGGAATGACCGCTCGTTTGACGAGTACAATTTTCGACGCTTCGATATCACCGGATCGCAGTTCTTCTCGGTCCCGACTGGCAGCGTCGTGGCCGTGCGTCTCGCGCTCAGCTACGCGAACAACGCGCCGGGCGATCGCGTGCCGTTCTATCTCCTGCCGTACGTCGGCGGCGGCGATACCGTGCGGTCGTTTCGCGAGTTCCGCTTCCGCGATGAGAACGCGGGCGTGTTCAACGTGGAGCTGCGCCACAAGATTCACTCGATGGCGTACGTCGCCGGCTTCGTGGACTTCGGCAAGGTCGCCCATGATTGGCAGGACATCACGCCGACCGATTTGAAGAAAGCGTACGGAGTCGGGCTGCGGGGCGGAACGGATGCGAAGACGTATTTCAGACTCGACGTCGCATATGGCGACGGCGGTACCCGCGTGTTCCTGAAGTTGACGCCGTCTTTCTAGGACTTCAGGCTGCGGGCTCCCGGAGACGTTGGGCCGCACGCCGGGAGCCGGCAGTCAAAAAAGGAGCGAGGGTGTGGCCTCGCTCCTTCCCGGTTAGCGGCGAGTGGCTTCGTATATCGAAGCTGCGCCGCCGCCGATGGCTGCACCGAGCAGTGCACCTTTCTTGCCACCGACGATGCCGCCGACGCCCGCACCGGAGGCCGCCGAGCCGCCAATGATGAGCGCCGTCTTAGCCAAAGAGCGGTGCGGTGCTGTCTCCTCTACCGTGCGGGAGGTTGGCGCGGATTCAGACGTGCGGTAAACCGTCTGCCGTGGCGCAGCCACCCTCCGCTGGACCACCTGCGGAGCGGGCGCGGCCACCTGGGGCGCCGGCGTGTAATAGACCGGCTGCGCGTACGGCTGTGGCGTGGTTGTCAGATACGCTACTGGCTGGCCGAGCGGCTGCGTATAGCCCTGGGCTGCGTAATAGGCCATCGCCGGACTGCCAACCATCGCTGGATTGCCGACCATTGCGGGATTGCCGACCATCGCCGGATTCATCGCAAACCGGTCCTGCGCGTGCGCGCCGATTGCGTACATCGCGACGCCCGAAATCAGAGCGCCGGTCAGTGCTGCTGCCATGCGTCTCACGTCGAACCCTCCTTTCAAAATCTCCGACCGGTCATGGGTCCAAGGCGAATGCCAGCGATCACATGCATATAAGACGCTGAAATACAGCGGTTTTTACAGATGGGCCGATCACGTGGACAGTCGCGCTGTCCTCCGCGTGCTACGATTTGCGCTCTCCCGAGGTGCGATGACCGCATTCAGCCTGGTTCCCCGAGACAACAATTTTTTCAAGGAATTCATCAGCCTGGCGGAAGAGGTCCGCTCGGGCGCCCGTGTCCTGAAACAGATGATCGCCAGCGACCCACCCGACATGAGCAAAGTCGAGGAGATTAAGGAAATCGAGCATACGTGCGACCGCTGCACCCGGGCGATCATCGACCGCCTCAACCGCACGTTCGTCACACCACTCGACCGCGAGGACATTCACGCGCTTGCCGGCTCCCTCGACGACGTCATGGACGCGATCGATGCGGCGGCGGCGGTGATCCGTCTCTATAAGATCGAGCGTGTGCGGGCCGGGTCGAAACGGCTGGTTGAAATTGTCTGCGACTCGCTCGACGGCATCACGGAGGCGCTGCACGGTCTGGAACGGCGCGACGGCGTCCTCGAGATGGCCGCGCGCATCAAGCAGCTCGAACACGAGGCAGACCGCGTCCATCAGGACGCCATCGTCGAGCTCTTCGATCAGGAGCGCGACCCCATCGCGGTAATCAAATGGAAAGAGATCTTCGACTTCCTCGAGGCTGCCACCGACCGCTGCGAAGACGTCGCCAATCTGCTCGAAGGCGTCGTCGTCAAACACGCCTGATATGGATCCAACACTTGTCTCCGTCGTGGCGCTCGTTGGCGTCGCGCTGACGTTCGACTACATCAACGGATTCCACGACGCCGCAAACTCGATCGCGACAGTCGTTTCCACACGCGTGCTGACGCCCGGACAGGCGGTCGTGTGGGCCGCGGTGTTCAATTTCGTGGCGGCGTTCACCTTTGGCACGGCCGTCGCGAGCACGATCGGCACAGGGATGATCGACTTGAAAATCGTGACCTCGACGGTCATCTTCGGCGGCCTCGCCGGGGCCATCCTGTGGGATCTAATCACTTGGTACGTGGGTCTACCGACCAGTTCATCGCATGCGCTCGTCGGCGGGTACGCCGGTGCGGCCATCGCCAAGGCGGGCTGGCAATCGCTGATCCCGTCAGGATGGACGAAGACACTTGTGTTCATTGTCATGTCGCCCGTGATCGGGATGGGCCTGGCGCTCATCATCTCGATCGTCACCCTGTGGATATTCCGCGGCTTCAGGCCGGCACGTGTCGACAAGTGGTTCCGGCGCTTACAGCTGCTCTCCGCGGCGGCGTACAGCCTGGGACATGGCACCAACGACGCACAGAAGACGATGGGCATCATCGCCGGCCTGCTCGTGGCCGCCGGATATCTGCGGGAATTCGCAATTCCGCTGTGGGTGATCCTCGCAGCGCATGCTGCCATCGCCCTCGGCACCCTCACGGGCGGTTGGCGAATCGTTCATACGATGGGTTCCAAGATCACCAAGCTGCAGCCGTTCGGCGGGTTTGCTGCCGAAACGGCGGGTGCGATGACGCTGTTCGGCGCAAGCTCTTTCGGCATTCCCGTCAGCACGACGCACACCATCACCGGCGCGATCATCGGCGTTGGGGCGATCAAGCGCCTTTCGGCGGTCCGATGGGGCGTCGCACAACAGATTGTCTGGGCCTGGATTCTGACGATTCCAGCGTCAGCGATAATCGCGGCGTTGACCTACCGAACGTTGTCGCTGTTCGGATTCCGGTAGACCGCCGCATAAGATAGCCTCGTGAGGATCCTCGTTGCTGAGGACGACCGCGACATCGCCGATTTGATCGCGCATTACCTGCGAAAGCAGGGGTGGGAGCCGCACGTCGTCGGGTCGGGTGACGAAGCCGTCGCCTACGCCAGGCGTCATTCGATCGATCTCGTCGTTCTGGACCTGATGATGCCCGGGCTGAGCGGCCTCGAGGTGTGTCGCCTGCTCCGCGGAGACAAGACGACCGAGGCTCTCCCGATCATCATGGTGACCGCGCGC
>Ga0207659_10002449_pt1 | contig 11064 bp, 10 predicted proteins | sample KBSM43metaG_FD_184330 | JGI IMG/M metagenome (GOLD analysis project Ga0207659, IMG submission 184330) | Miscanthus rhizosphere microbial communities from Kellogg Biological Station, Michigan, USA - KBS M4-3 metaG (SPAdes) (version 2) | ecosystem: Host-associated > Plants > Roots > Rhizosphere >...
GGAAGTTGAAGCGGCTCCTCGGATGGGGGCACGCACGGGTGATTGAGAATTTGCTGGCGCGAAAGCCGGGCTGCCCGCGGTCTTTATCGGACCAGTTCGCCGACGCGCGCGTAATTAAGGAGTCCTTGATGAGGCATGGGCGCAACATTGTCCTTGAGCAAAGGCCACGAGCGGAATCCGACATCGCGGTGGCGGCGGCGTCGATCATGGCGCGCGAGGGATTCATCAATTGGCTTGATCGCAAAGGCAAAGAACTCGCCATGCGATTGGAACGCGGCGTATCAGCCAGCGTGAAGGAGACTGCAAAAAAGCTGGTCGAAATGAGCGGGCCAGAGGCACTGCGCGAAGTGGCGAAAGTCCATTTCCGCACCGCGCATGAGATTGCTCCGGAGCATTACGCCGCACCGCCGGCTCGCGAAGATTGGCGACGGCGCACCTCGTCAAACGTTAACAACTAAAGCGTTGAAATGCCGGCTTCAAAAAATTGCTTTTTTGTGCTTAATTGGGCCACCGGGAGAGTCACAAGGAACGATTAATAAAGTACATATGGCGAAATTAACCAAGCGCGACATTGTAGTGTCGATCAGCAATCAGACTGGGATGGTTCAGCATCAGGTCTTCGATGTGGTGCAAAAGACCCTCGATAAAATCACTGACAGTCTGGCCAATAATATTCCCGTTGAACTAAGAAACTTCGGCGTGTTTTTGCCGCGCCTGACCAGGCCGCGGATCGGACGAAACCCCAATCAACCGGGTAGCAGTTTCGTCATTCCGCCGCGTGCGACGGTGAAGTTCAAGGCGGGTAAAATCATGCGGCAACGCGTGGAAAAGCTCTCTCGCCAATTAAAAGAAGCGGAAGAGCGAAAGGTCAAAACCGAAGTCAGCGTGTAGGTTGGCGAATAGCTGGATCTGATCGGACGATTGCGCCTGCGACCCAGATTTGCAGGACCTGATTGTTTCTCCCCACGAGTCAGGAGAGCAAGCTCTGGATGGTTTTCTCCAAGCGCTCAAAATTAATCGGCTTCGTCAGATGTTCAGCAAAACCTGCTTCTTTGGCTTGGCTCACATCTTGTTCGCTGCCGAAACCGCTCAAAGCGATCCCGGGCAAACGTTTGTTGAGACGCACTTCGCGCATTAAGTCGTAGCCGCTGCGATCGGGCAATCCGATGTCGCTGATTAGTAAGTCGAATTCCTGTGTACGGACTTTCTCCACAGCCTGCTCTGCGGAATGGGCGACAGTTATCTGGTAGCCGCGACGTTCCAGCATTCTCTTCATGCCGAGACAAGTATCGTAATGGTCGTCAACCAGCAGGACGCGCCGGTGACTCGCGACAGCGGCGTCGGGCTTCCGATCAGTTGGTCGATCCTCACCGTGCCCATCGCGCTCAATCGGGCTTTCAACGGTGTTTAGCTCGACTGTAAAAATGGCGCCTTGATTTTTTCCGGAGCTTTGGACGCGGATATGTCCGCCATGCGCGTCGATCAACGTCTTTGAAATGGTCAGGCCAAGCCCGAGTCCTCCAAACCGGCGGGTAATATCACTCTGTCCCTGTTCAAACGCGTCAAAGATTTTGTCGATTGTTTCGGACTCAATGCCAATGCCGGTGTCGACAACGCGTACCTCGATTTTATCCGGCACCAGATTCAGAGTTTCGATGCTAATGCGGCCCTTTTCCGGAGTGAACTTGACGCTGTTCTTGATCAGGTTCCAAAAAACCTGCTGCAAGCGTGCGGGATCGCCTTCCACGTACGGGCGGGCTGCGCGAAGCTCAAAGTTCACCTCCAGATTCTTTGCCGCGATTTCGTCATGGCATATCTCGTAAGAGCGGTGGAGGATTTGGTGAATGGAAATAGTTTCGAAGCTTAGTTGGAGTTTGCCTTTCGAGATGCGGGTGATGTCGAGCAAATCGTCGATCAGGCGTGCTTCCAACTCGACATTTCGTCGGACCACTTCAAGCGCTTCCTTGACGGGCTCGGAATCCGGCACCTCTGCTTCGAGCTCTCCCACCATGGCGATCACGGGCGTGAGAGGACTGCGCAACTCGTGAGATAATTGTGCTAGGAACTGGTCCTTCGCTGCGTTCGCGGCAATCAACTCCTGGCGCAGAGTAACGTCGCGCGTCTTATCTTCTACCAGGTAAAGAACGCCTTGGACGGTCTCCTTCGCTCCTTGCAGTCGGAGCAGATTGATGTCCAGGAAATGCGGTATGCCTGTCTTATCTTTTAACGGGTGCTCGATGAGTTGAAATGGCGTTCCAAAGTTAAGCACCCGATCAACTGCCCCCGGAGGCGCAATCTTTATATCATTGCAGGTGATTTCGGTAATATCGCGATCGGCAGGCATCTCTCCGAAGCGCTCAGCCATCCGGGCAAATGCATCGTTCGCATGAAGAAACCGACGAGAAACTGGATCGACCAGAGCGATCCCGCCAGGCATATTCGCCAGCATTTTCTCGTTGAAGATAACCTCACGCTCCAGTTGCTGTTTTGATTCCAGTTGCCGTTGGTAGAATCGGCTGCCCATCCAGGCGAACACGGCCGTCAGAACAACCAGCCACGCTGTTAAGACCGTCATCCGCCCGAGAAGATCATGAACCGGTTTGTAAGCAACCGAGAGCGGTTGCTCCACTAATGCCACCCAACCAGTCGATTCGATGCGACTGAAGGAATAAAGGTTGTCGCGGTAATCGAAATGCCCACTCTTGCTCTGGCGAATCTTGGTGAGCAGCTCGTTGCTCTCAGGTGAATTGGCACTGGGATTCGGTTTAAAATCATTGGCGAAAAGCGCTGCACCCTTTTGGTCGAGGACTTGGAAAACGAAGCGATCGGAAAACTCGATAGTGGACAATCGCTTGCCAATTCTTTCTATAAGGACCGAGTCGCCAACGAATCCAAGAACCGTCCCATCGGGCGCGCGAACAGGGGCGACAATGTCGGTGATGAGGCGGTCATCGGAGAACCTTGGATGGACCGAGGAGACGATCGGTTGATCCGATGCCGCAGCCTCTTCACGCCATTGATTCGCCCCAAAGTCTTTGCCTACCAATTCGGGCGTGGTCGGGATTGAGCCGAGCAAAGCGCCATCCGGTGCAGCCATGAACATTCCATCAACGTTTGGATGGGAATAGAAGGCGGAGTTAACCCATTGTTGTGCGGCCTGCGCAGGATTCGGCGAACCGAGAATCCTGGCAACCTCAGGAAGGGTTTCGTAATAATTGATAATGGCGCTGCTACGGCTGAGATCGGTTCCGACCACGTGGCCAAGCAATTGCACCAGCGTTTGCCGGTCTCGCAAAATGCGTGATTCTAACGTGTCGCGCAGGATCGTGTAGGAAACGATCAGCGTCAGGACTGACGGAATCCATCCTGCCAGCAGAATCGGAATAATGATCTTTGAACGCTCGAAACGCTCGCGCCTTCGTTTCGTCATGAAATTTCCCAATAAAATGCCGGTATTTAGCAGAAAACCGGCTGAATCACCGTTAACCTGCTGACCGTCTCAGGCAAGAGGGAATTCCGGTAGATTTAACCGATTTTCGAGGCACCGCGCCCGCTAAAGAGTGAGATGGCCAGACCGGTCGGCATCGCAATTGCGAATTCGATAAAAGAGTGCTGTGTATCAACACGATGTGACCGGGGCTTTCACTGGCAGCCGTTTGATTTTTGGATTGACGCAATTGTTGGAAATTGCATCATGTCGGCCTGACTGCGTCATCCATTCGCAGCCATAGCAATCTCCATGCAAGAAAGCGTCGGACATATTATCTGGTCGACCTGTTACCTGAGTGTGCTCATCGGGCTTTCCGCCTATGGGATCCATCGCTATTTCATCATTTATTTGTATTTGAAAAACCGTAAGCGGCCCCCGGTTCCGGCTTGCTACTTTGAAAAATTGCCGAGAGTGACGGTGCAGTTGCCGATTTTCAATGAAGTGTACGTCGCCGAGCGGCTGCTTCGTTCCGTGAGCGAACTCGATTATCCCCAAGCGCTTCTGCAAATCCAGGTGTTGGACGATTCAACGGATGAGACACGCGAGATTACCGCGGCGTGTGCGGAGGAATTGCGGCAGCGCGGGTTCAACGTCCAGCGGATCCATCGGACTGATCGGACCGGCTTTAAGGCTGGCGCCCTTGCCGTCGGACTTGGCGCTGCCGAAGGCGAATTTCTTTGCATCCTCGACGCCGATTTTGTTCCGGAAAAAGACCTGCTTAAACGCACCGTCCATTTCTTTACCGATCCAAAAGTCGGAATGATTCAGACGCGGTGGGGGCATTTGAACCGCGGCTATTCATTGCTCACACGCGCGCAGGCGATTTTTTTGGATGGACATCTTTTGCTTGAGCAAATCGCGCGTAGCCGCAGCGGCCGGTTTTTCAATTTTAACGGGACGGCTGGGCTGTGGCGCCGTTCATGCATCGAGCAAAGCGGCGGGTGGCAACATGATACGTTGTGTGAAGACCTCGATCTGAGCTACCGGGCTCAACTCGCGGGGTGGAAGTTCATTTACCTTGCCGACGTTGTCACTCCGGCGGAGCTGCCGGTGGATATGAACGGGTTCAAATCTCAGCAGCATCGTTGGACGAAGGGTTCAGTCCAGACATGCAAGAAGTTGTTGCCGAGCGTTTGGCGAACCCGGCTACCGTTTCGGATAAAGCTGGAAGCCACCGGGCATTTGATGTCGAATTTCGCTTACCTGCTGCTGGCAATTCTTTGCGTCCTTTTATATCCTTCCACCGGTGGACCTCCCGTTGGCTGGGTTCGCACATTGCTGGTCGACATTCCGATTTTTCTCGCGGCATCAGCGTCGGTCGGGCTTTTTTACATTTGTGCCCAACGCGAATTGCATCCGCGAACATGGATCAAAGAAATCCTTTTTCTGCCATGTTTGCTTGCATTAGGAATTGGTCTCTCGCTCAACAACGCGCGAGCAGTGCTCGAAGCGATGATCAACCACAAATCGGATTTCACACGGACGCCAAAGTACGGAATTGAACGCAAGTCGCAGCCATGGCGGAGCTGTAAGTACCGGCCGCTCAAGTCGGCACTCCCGCTCGCTGAGCTGGCATTTGCCATCTATTTCAGCTACTTCGTCGTTTATGCCATCATGCACCGGCAGTTTTTCTCGGTCCCTTTTCTGCTGATGTTTCAGGGTGGATTTCTCTACGTCTGTCTCAGTTCCTTCGTGAGTCGTTGGTCAAAATTTAATCTTGGCAGTTCACGGTCGCGGGTCACAATTCCCGCGTGACAAATCGAAATTGTCGAGTAAAAGATTTGGCCATGCTTCGGCGCGTTGCAGCCATTCTTACTGTAATTTCGGCTACGTCCGCGTTTGCGGCTGCGCCGCTGGATACTTCGAACGAGCTGATTATCAGCGTCCGTGATCAGAAGTTGGTTCTTCTGCGCAACGGCGCCAAAGTGGCGACCTATCCCGTATCGACGTCAATGTTCGGATTGGGCGACGCGCGGGGACGAATGACCACTCCTCTTGGTTATTTAGCGGTAGAAAAAAAGATCGGCGACAATGTGCCGGTCGGCGCTGTTTTCCATAAGCGGCGGCTGACAGGTGAAGTTCTTGAGCCCAATGCTCCTGGGCGCGACCCCATCACCACGCGCATCATCTGGCTACGCGGACTCGAGGCGCAGAATGCGCACGCTTATCAACGCTGCATTTATATTCATGGCACGCCCGAGGAAAAAAAGATCGGGCGCCCCGCAAGTTACGGCTGCATCCGCATGAAATCGAAGGACGTCGCCGAGCTTTATGACCAGTTGCCGGTGGGTGCACTGGTGCAAATTATTCCTGATCGGCTACCCAAAACGGAAAAGGCGAAGCCGCGTCAGGAAATGAGTGGTGGTGTCGTCGCCGTCGCTGCAAACGTAACGCCGCAGCCGCCACCCCAGAAAACTGCTACGGCAGTTGCGAACGTAGCGCCGCAGCCGCCACCCGAGAAAACTGTCACGATGGCTGCGAACGTAGCGCCGCAGCCGCGATCGCAAAAAACCGCCACGACGACTGCAAAAGTAACGCCGCAACCGCCACCGCAGATAACTGCCGACATGCTCGCGATGCCACCTTCCAGCTCACTCACTGTAGAAGAAATGCGAACGGCCGGAGCGCTCGCCGGCGCCCGCCAAAAAGCGAAACTCGCACAGAACAAACGCTTATAACAAGCGCGCTAGCGGGTGTTTGCTCGATAAAATTCTTGATCGCCGATGGCCAATACGAAATCAGCCGGTAAACGTGCCCGACAGACCCTTAGACGAGCGGTCCATAATCGAAGCGTCAAGACGCACCTGCGCAGACTGCAAAAACAAATCCGCTTAGCGCCACAGCGCACCGCCGATCAAATTCGCACGGCGATTTCCGCCATCGACAAAGCGGCGAAGAACGGGGTCATTCATCGCAACGCCGCCAATCGTCGCAAGGCGCGGCTGAACAAGGCATTCGCCGCGGTCAAATAATCGGAGTAGTGGAGCGATGGAGTAATGGAGTAGTCAATCTGCAACAACACTCCAATACTCCATCACTCCACGGCCATCTTCCCATTGCATATCTTACTGGCCTGATAGATTCTGTGGAATGATTCCCGCGCTTCTACTCATCATATCGGCGGTAGTATTTCGCATCGCCACCGGGTTCTTCGGACAACATTCTCAGTCGATCGGCTGGTTGAACTTCGCGCCCGTCGCCGCGATTGCGCTGTGCGCGGCTGCTTACTTCCCGCGGAAGTACAAATTCAGTGTTCCAATGGCAGCGCTGCTGATCTCTGACATCGTGTTGAACTTCCACTACGGGTTTTCACTGTTTAGTCCCTTCGTTCTCTCGCACTACGTTGGTTTTGCGATTATCGGCTGCCTCGGATTGCTTCTGCAACGCCGCGCGTCGTGGAAAACCCTCCTGCCCGCTTCGATTATCGCATCGCTCATCTTCTACGTCGTAACGAATTCCGTATCGTGGATTTACGATCCCGGTTACGCAAAAAATTTTGCGGGACTGATTCAGTCGCTGACCGTTGGCTTGCCGCAATACAGCGCGACACCGACCTGGATGTTTTTCCGCAATTCACTTGTCAGCGATCTTATTTTTACTGGTCTGTTTGTTGTTTGCATGAATGTCGGCCGGAGCATGGGGAGATCGCGGGAACGCGCTTCGCAGTTTCGTCCTGTTGCTGCTGGATAATTAATTATGCAGCCGGTGGAGCAGCGCGACGAAGTCGAGATGCTCTCGCTAATGCTGTTGATCCGGCGCTTCGAAGAACGGGCCAGTCAGCAGTATCAAGCGCAGAAGATTGGCGGCTTTTGTCACCTCTACATTGGTCAGGAAGCGGTCGTTACCGGCGCGATCGCTGCCGTGCGTCCGGATGATTATATCATTACTGCTTACCGTGATCACGGACACGCCCTTGCTCGGGGCACAACCGCAAATGCATGCATGGCGGAGCTTTTTGGAAAAGAGACCGGCTGCTCCCGTGGGCTCGGTGGGTCGATGCATTTTTTCGACAAGCGACACCACATGTATGGAGGCCACGCGATTGTAGCCGCGCACGTACCGCTGGGTGTTGGGTTGGCTTTTGCAATCAAGTACCGCGGCGAGGATCGCGTTACGCTCTGCTTCTTCGGTGACGGCGCGATCAATCAGGGGTCGTTCCACGAAGCGTTGAATCTCGCCGCCCTGTACAGGCTGCCGATCATTTTCATTTGTGAAAACAACCTTTTCGCCATGGGCACATCGGTGAAACGATCGACATCGCTCAAACAGATCGTCGATCGCGCGGAGGGTTACGATATCCCCGGCGAGATCGTCGATGGAATGAATTTCCGGGAAGTGCGCGACAAAGTTGCTGAGGTTGCCGATTCCATCCGGAAAGAATCTCATCCGGCGTTTCTGGAAGTCCGTACGTATCGCTATCGTGGCCATTCTATGTCGGATCCCGCAAGTTACCGAACCAAGGACGAACTGGAAAAATATCGCCTTGATGATCCAATCATACGTCTGCGCGCGCAGCTTACGCGCGAGGGGAAATTGACCAACGAACAGTTCGATGAGCTCGACAAGCATGCGAAGCAAACAGTGTTGGACGCGGTAAAGTTCGCCGAAGAAAGCTCGGAGCTACCAGTCGAGAAACTCCACGACTACGTGTATTTCAACGGAGCCAAGTCGTGAGAGAAATCACGTATCGCCAGGCGTTGAATGAAGCGCTCGCTGAAGAGTTGGAGCGTGATCCAAATGTTTTCCTGATGGGCGAAGAAGTCGCCGAATATCAGGGGGCGTACAAAGTGAGCGCCGGGTTGCTGCAGCGGTTTGGTCCGAGACGCATCATCGATACCCCGATCAGCGAGAACGGATTCGCCGGTCTGGGCATCGGCGCAGCGATGGTTGGGCTGCGACCAATTATTGAGTTCATGACGTTCAGTTTCTCACTGGTGGCTTTCGATCAGGTTGTGAACAACGCGCCAAACATGTTCATGATGTCAGGCGGCCAATTCAATATCCCGATTACGTTTCGTGGACCGAACGGTCCGGCCCATCAGCTTGGAGCGACCCACTCGCACGCCACAGAGAATTTTTATGCCAGTGTGCCCGGCCTCAAAGTGTGCGCACCGGCGACCCCGCGCGATGCCAAGGGCCTGTTGAAAACGGCGGTGCGCGACGACAATCCGGTGTTGGTCCTCGAAGCGGAACTGCTTTACAGCTCGAAGGGAATGGTCGAGCCGCCCGACGAAGAACTGCTTATCCCGCTGGGTAAAGCCGAGGTGAAACGCGAAGGCGGCGATGTCACCGTTGTTTGTTACGCGCAGACTGTTCCGATCGCCCTGAGAGTCGCAGAGCAACTCGAAGAGGAAGATATTTCCGCCGAGATCGTTGATCTGCGCTCCATTAAACCGCTCGACGAGAAGGCGATTTTCGACTCTGTCGCGAAAACGCATCGTGTGGTGATTGTTGAACAGGACCACCCGTTCTGCGGGGTCGGGGCAGAAATTTGCTACCGGATTCAAAAAGACATTTTTGATGAGCTGGATGCGCCGATTCTGCGCGTATCACAGGAAGATGTTCCGATGCCATACAACGAAGATTTGGAGCATGCCGTCCTGCCGAACGCTGAAAAACTCGCCGCCGTCGTAAAAAAGGTCTGCTACGCGTGAAATCACTCGGCACTTCCGTTTATGCCTGAAATCCAGATGCCGAAACTGAGCGACACGATGACCGAAGGTACTCTTGTCGCGTGGAAGAAGAAGAAAGGCGACCAGGTCGCGGCCGGCGAAGTGCTCGCAGAGATCGAGACAGACAAGGCCACGATGGAATGGGAGTCGCCCGAGGACGGAACCCTCTCTGAAATTTATGTCCAGGAAGGCGGTAAAGTGAACGTCGGCGATAAAATCGCGTTCATCCGCGGAGAAGGAGAGGAAACCCCAAAACAGCCAGCGCCGGCACAGAAAGAAAATCCGGAAGCTGCGGAAGAAAAGAAGCCGCAAGTTGAAACGGAAAAACCTGCCCCGGCAGAGGCCGCAAAAAAAGAAACCGCGCCACCACAGGAAAAAAGTGTAGAGGCGGCTGTGTCAGCCGCCCGAAATGAGACGACGCAACAAAAGCCTCAGGCAAAGGAACAAAAATCCGAAGACGCCCGCGTGAAAGCGTCGCCCGTGGCGCGCCGAATCGCAGCGGAACTTGGCGTGGATCTTTTCACCGTGAAAGGTAGCGGGCCGGATGGTCGCATTACCGAAAATGACGTTCGCACTGCGGCGAAATCCGTAGCCACGGGCGTTGACCGCGGCAGCGCAAAACTTCCGACGAAAGCGCCCGCTCCGGTGAAGCCCGGCGAAAGTGCGCGTATTCAACTTTCCGGGATGCGCAAAATTATTGCGCAACGGCTGGTCGAAAGTCTCGGCCCGATTCCACATTTTTATCTGACGATCGACATTAATGCGGGGCCGCTGATGGAAGCGCGTGAGGAATTGAAGTCGGCGGGCGAAGGCGCGGATGCTGCGAAGATTACGGTGAACGATCTTGTTTTGAAAGCCGCGGTAATGGCTGCGGTAAAGGTGCCGCGTGTGAATGCCTCATTCGACAACGATGCAATCGTGCAGTACGCGGACGTCGATCTCGGCGTCGCGGTTGCGATCGAAGACGGACTGCTGACACCGGTTGTTCGTGCGGCGCAAGACAAATCGCTCCGCGAGATTAGCGCGTTAGCTAAGGACCTCGCTCATCGAGCCCGTAACAAGAGAATGAAACCGGAAGAATTTCAGGGCGGCACATTCACCGTCTCAAATCTCGGCGGCTTGGGCATCGATAGTTTCTCGGCTGTCATCAATCCGCCCCAGGGCTTCATTCTCGCTGTAGGCAAGCTCACAAAAACTCCCGTCGTTGACGACTGCGATCAAGTGATGGTCGGACATCGCATGTCCATCACGATGAGCTGCGACCATCGGGTTATCGACGGCGCGCTCGGCGCCGAATATCTCAAGGAATTGCGGCACCTGCTGGAAAACCCAGCCTTACTACTGGTCTGATCTGAAACGGCGCTGGCAGACGAGCGCCTGGTACAATTGCCTCGTCCAAACCGCGATGGCTACAGTGCGGCGGTTTCCCACATCATGAAATCGTCCAGCGTTTGGCGGCTCTTGTCGGTGACAAACTCGATGACGGTTGCATCATCAACGAAGCCGAGGACCGGTGTTGCGTCCGGAATCAGATCGAAAGGATCGATCAGGTAACTGAGTGCAGCAACGATCCACAACAGCGCGTTGTCAGGGATGTCATTATATTCCCCGCGATGATAGGCGCGGACCAAGCGCAACATGGTTTGCAGATAAGGCCAACATTCCTTGAACGGCTCCCTCGGCACTGCCGCAGCCTTTTTCGATGCGTCATTGCAAAGCGCTAGCAGAGTTTCAGAATCATTCAGACACGCTTTTGCATCGATCAAAGCCCTGACGAATGCTTCGCTGCGAAGCGCCGGTTTACGGTAGGGAACGTTTCGCTCAGAATTTCTCGCGGCAGGCCGGGCCTTTGATTCTGAGCGCGACTTCGTTTTCGTTTTTTTCATCTCACGAATCAAAACA
>Ga0207659_10002451_pt1 | contig 11063 bp, 7 predicted proteins | sample KBSM43metaG_FD_184330 | JGI IMG/M metagenome (GOLD analysis project Ga0207659, IMG submission 184330) | Miscanthus rhizosphere microbial communities from Kellogg Biological Station, Michigan, USA - KBS M4-3 metaG (SPAdes) (version 2) | ecosystem: Host-associated > Plants > Roots > Rhizosphere >...
ACCTCGAAGCCCATCGTCCGCGAGCCATCCGTAGCCCATCGTGATTGCCGCGTGCGCCGCCACTTCGGCGCGGCCGTTGACGCGGATTCTGAGACAGGCACGACCGCGTGGCGCGGCGCCGCCGCTACGGGTGCAGCCGCCGCGTTCATGTGAGCATCATTGCGGGTCGACCGCATGATGAACATCGCGGCCGCCACGGCAACCCCTGTCGCAACCGCCCCGAACAGCACATTGCGCGTCATGTACTTGGAATGGCCGACGACGGCAGGTGCCGCAGTGGCACCAGGCTGCGGCGTCGATGCATCGGGGACGGCCACCGTCGATGCGGCCGGAATCGGGACGGGAGCGGACGGAATCACGATCGGCCAGGGGGGCGTCTTGGCTGCCGTCGTGCCCGTGTGGCCGCAATGCGCACAGATGATGTCGCGGTCGTCGCGCTCCCCTGCACAATTTGGACAGATTTGCATCCGAATGGGACGGGGCAAGCACTATGCCGCGACAAGACTGCCCGCCACTCGCCGTCAATGCGCTATTTGACTCGCAGTTGAAGCGATATCGTCGGAAAGCGACCGGACAGCGGTGAAAGTCAGATCACCGGATCGCGATGCATCCTGCGAGTCAGCGCCGACCAAATCAGTGCCGCAGTCCTTGCAAAGCGCTCGCGGCGCGCGAGCGTTCGTTGTCGTCCGCGATCGCGACGTATCGGAAACGCTTCAGGGCCAGTTCGCCCCAGAGATTGGCGACGTTGAGGAGAAGTTCGAGATTCGGGTTGCCGGCGCAGGTTGGTAGCCGCAGGTTCGAGCGCGACCGTACCGTGCCGTAAGCCGAACGCCGTCGACCGTGATCGTGGCTCTCCGCGGTGTCGCACTGGTTGTGCCATCGGCCTTAATGTTTCATCGTCCACTGCAAATACCGCTGCCCGAATCACGAAACGTCTGGCCGGCCATCGGAATGAACTCCCAGTAGTATTTGCCTGGCTTCAGCGTCAACTTCAGCACGCCGTAGGTTTTGTTGCTGCGGACCTCGCTGTTTTCAGCGGCGCGCTTGAATTCGTAGACTCCGCCGCCGCCAGTGCCGACCACGAACTCCCGGATACCGCGAACGGAGTCCGCCTTGCCTTTATCGTCCATCGGGGCAAACCGCTCGTAGTCGTGATCGTGGCTGCTGAGCACGACGTCCGCGCCGGCCTCATACAACAGCTTCCAGACGTCAGCCATCACCGGGTCACTGCCATGCGCTCCGGAGCTGAATCTGGCCACGTGCCAGTAGGCCAGCACGCAGTCGGTCTGGTGCACCGCAAGATCGTCGCGGAGCCATTTCATTTGCAGGGTGTTGCCGCGTTGCGCGCTGTTGAGCGAAATGATGTGCCAGGCACCGAGCTCGTAGCTGTAATAGCCGAGACCGGGCGGCCCCGCGTTCTCGCCGAAATAGTCGAAATAGGGTTTGCCGCGGTCGGTGGTGAGATCATGGTTCCCGATGGAGGGCCGGGTACGTTGCTTATGTCGCCCCCAGGTCGGCTCGTAGCAGTTCTGAAAGTCCTTGACGGAGCCCGTCTCATAGGCATGGTCGCCGGTCGTGAAGATCGTCCCCTCGATGCCATCGAGGAGCGCCGACGTGGCGCGGGCGCCGCCGAGGATGTTGCAATTCGCGATGTCTCCGGCGCCGACCAGCACTACACCGTCGTCCGGGTTGCCCGGCGTTGTCACGGCCGACTGCGTGCCAGGCGGAACCGACGAGGAAAGCGGCCGCTGCGGTGCAGGCGGCTGCACGTCCAGCCGTAGCGCGTCTCGTGTTTGCGAGAGGTTGTCAGCCGCCAACACGAGCATCACAGTGGTGAGAACGATCGCGATCGAGTTCAGCATGTTGTAAAAGGCCGGCCCGTCGAGCCGATCCGATTCGTGGGCGCGGCGCCGGAACGGCCGCTCCGATTGCCTCGACGATGCTCAGGGCCGGTTCTAAGGATGAGGTTGGGAATGACCTATGCTACCTCATCAGCGGTCGAAATTGACGCCGAGGGCGGCGTCCTGATCATGGACTTCGGGATCGCGCGCTCGACGTCGTCGCGCACCGCCTTCGGCATGACCGCGTCGGGCGTCATCGTCGGCACGGTCGAGTACATGGCGAGCAGGCGAAGGGCGAGCGCATCGACGCTCGCGCGGACATCTACTCGTTCGGGCTGGTTCTCAACGACATCCTCCTCGGCCGCCGTCAGTCGACGAGCAGCGGCGTTGCCGGGCTGATGGCGCGCAGCCAGGCGTCGCTGCGATGGAGTGACGCGATGATTCCGGAGTGGCTGGACGCGGTCGTGCACAAGTGCATCCAGCCCGACCCGGCGAATCGCTATCAGAGCATGAGCGAGGTCCTCGCGCACTTGGAGCGCGACGCAGTCCATCGCAATGTCTCTGAGTGACTCACCTCGCCGCCAGCGCGTCCAGAGCTCATTCCGCTCACTCCACGACATCCTCGTCCAACGCACACCCATGTGCCCTCCAGTCGCATATGGTGTTGCGTCGACGGATTGAATTCACCTACCGGACGTCGGTCGTCGAAGGGACCATCCTGGGCCGAAAAGTGGCTCAGTGGGTGGCGAAGTTCCACTTCCAGCCGGTTGGCGCGCACATTCCACGCGGACCGAAGGGAGATTGACCGGCGAGATGTGGAAACGGGGCGCGCAACCGACGCGCCCCGACCTGGCGCGCAACCGACGCGCCCCGACCTGGCGCGCCGTGAAGCTTGATACGACCGAAAGCCTCGCCCTGCGACAATCCCTCGCTTCAGAGAGACGTCACGCGCGGGCAGGCCGCTGGCAATGACGTCGTTGCCACTGGGCCGCGCCCTGAAGTAAACGCGCGATTCGATCCGTTGATGCCCCAAGCCGGTTGACATCGGTCGACGCTGTCTGACGCATCCAGGTCGTTAAGGCGCTCGGCGACCTTCCCGCTGCAGTTCGCGCAACAGCCCCTGCGAGCTGACCAGATGGTTGCTGAAGATCCGGCGGGCAACATAAAACAACTCGCCGACCAGGGGATCGCGCAGCGTGTAGCGGACCGATAATCCTTCCTTCTGCGTCGTCACGATGCCCTGGTTGCGCAGCACCGCGAGCTGCTGCGAGACAATCGGCTGCTCGAGGGTCAAGGCCTCCTGGAGTTCCTGCACGGTGCGTCCTCCGCGCGTAAGGATTTCCAGAATGCGAATCCTGGTGGGATGCGCCAGCGCGCGAAAGAACCGCGCCTTGAAGGTCTGAAGCTCACCGACCGCGATCGTCTCGGCCGGCCTCCGCTCGCGCTGCAGCGCCACTAGACTATAATATTGAAATATTGCTATGATAGCAAGTGGGGGCGGCGCGCCGCCCGCGATCCGCAGCCATCAACCGATCGGAAATCATCGCCGTTTCGATGCCGCAGCACGGTTCCCGTACCGACGATTCCCAATCGTCGCACCCGCTCGGACGCCTGATCGACCGGCTGGCGCCCCTGCTACCGGCTCAGGGACCAATCAGCATCTTCATCCACCACAACACCCTGCACGCGTTCGAGCACCTGCGATTCGAAGAGGCGGTCGAGACCGCGGCCGAACGGCTCGGCCGCGAACCGTTTCTCGCTGAATCGCGATACCGCGACAAGCTCGCCTCCGGCCGCATCCTCGCGAAGGACGTCCAGGCTCTGATCCACGAACAGCTCGGCGCGAGCGGTGCCACTGACGTTGCCGGCATCGCCTCGCGCCTCGAACTCTGGCGCGCTGTCGTACTCCACGGCATTCCCGTCGCCACCGGCCGGGAACTCGCGTGGATCCTCGACGAAACGCCGGCTCTGGCGCGCTTTCGAACCGATGTGCCTGCCGACGCCCGTTCGGCATTGGCCAACCTCGGCGAGCTCGATGATCGCCTGGGCGCCGAACGGCGCGCGGTGCGCCGCTTGTGGCAGGCCTGCACCGGCGCCGTACGCCGTGCCGGCGCACCGGCCCTTGCCACCTCGATCGCTCCCGTTCGCCATCGCGATTGCCTGCAGGCGGTCTGCGATATCGATACCGACGCGTGGATTCATCCACCGCTGATTCGGTTCCTGGCTGGGTACCTCGACCAGGGCCTGGCGCACTGGTCGATGCCAGAAAAGCATCTCGGCATCCACGGCTGTTTCCTTGAAATTTACGGCACGGCGTTGGCGGCCCAGTGTGGCGAGTGGGCGCATGGTCTCCCGCTGGTGGTCGCCGAAGACCGCACCGCCCGGCGCAGTGCTTTCGAATCGATCACGCACTCGCTCGCCCAACTCGGCGTGGCGGATCACGAGTGCGAAGACTACGTCGGCGCCGAGCTGCTGGCGCTGCGCGGCTGGGCCGGCATCGTCCGCCAGATCGAGGAGCGACCCGACCGCGTGCCGGCTCGCGACGTTATCGTCACGCTGCGTGGATACCTCGCAGTCCGACTGCTGTTCGAGCGTGCGGCGCTCGCGCATGCGGCACAGCGGGTAGCGTTCCACGGCCCACTGTCGGAGCTTCGACCCTGGCTGCAACGCCGATGTCCTCAGCAGCCGTCACCCACCATCGACGAGCGTGCCTGGCCCCTTTTTCATGTCGCGCAACTCTGCGGGCTCGATGCTTCGGTTGTCGATCAGTGGACTGCACGTCAGGTTGGCGAGCTCGAATCCGAACTGCATGAACTCGACGGCTTGCGTCGCCGCCGGATTCTGCATCAGGCCTTCGAACGGACAATCCGTCATCGCCTCTACGATGCACTGATGCGTCATATGCCGGCGCGCACAGCGCCCCCGGCATTCCAGGCGGTGTTCTGCATCGACGAGCGCGAGGAGTCGTTCCGCCGCCATCTCGAGGAAGTAGAGCCGTCGTGCGAGACGTTGAGCACGGCCGGATTCTTCAGCGTCGCCATGTATCACCAGAGCGTTACCGATGCGCATCCGCGGCCGCTCTGCCCGGTGGCAATCCGCCCCGAACACTACGTCGCCGAAATCGAGCCCGACACGGCTCGCTTTGCGCGGCAGACACGCCGCCTGCAGCGCCGAACGGCTGGATTCCTCGGCTACAACGTCCACCTGGGAAGCCGTCTGCCGGTTCGCGGCGCGGTGTTGATGACCGCATTTGGCTGGCTCGCGCTGGTTCCCCTGATCCTGCGCGTCGTCTTCCCGTGGCTGTCGTCTCGATGGGCGCGTGTCCGCGAGACGACGACCATCGCTCCGCAGACCCGTTTGCAACTGGATCGCGACGACAAGGCGCCGCCGATCGGCGCCTACTCGGGATTCACAGTGCCCGAAATGGCCGCCATCGTTCGCCGCGTCATCGACGACATCGGGATTCGCGATCGACTGCCGCCGCTCGTGCTGATCATTGGACACGGCTCGATCAGCCTCAACAACCCTCATGAATCGGCGCACGACTGCGGGGCATGCGGCGGCGGGCGTGGCGGACCCAACGCGCGGGCATTCGCCCAGATGGCCAACGACCCGCGCGTCCGGCAGTTCCTGGCAGCGGAGGGGCTCGTCATCGACGCTGGTAGGTGGTTCCTCGGGGCACAGCGCAATACGTGCAACAACGACGTCGCCTTCTTCGACGAGGATCTGGTTCCAGACCAGTTCCGGCCGCTGCTCTCGCGTGCGAAGAGCGCGGTTGACCACACCAGACGACGCGAGGCGCATGAACGCTGCCGCCGCTTCGACGCCGTGCCCCGTTGGTATCCACCACTGGCGGCGCTGGCGCATGTCGAGGGGCGCGCGGCCGACTTGGCACAGCCTCGGCCGGAGTACGGTCACGCCACCAACGCGTTCTGTATCGTCGGGAGACGGAGACGAACGCGCGGATTGTTCCTCGATCGCCGCGCATTTCTCGTCTCCTACGATCCGACGCGCGACGATGACGGGGCGATTCTGGCGCGCATCATGGCCGCCGTTGTCCCCGTCGTTGCAGGCATCAGCCTCGAGTACTACTTCAGCTACGTCGATCCATCCGGATACGGCTGCGGCACGAAACTGCCGCACAACGTCACGTCATTGCTCGGCGTGATGGACGGCGCGCAGAGCGATCTGCGCACAGGTCTTCCGTGGCAGATGGTCGAAATCCACGAGCCGACGCGGCTGGTGATGATCGTCGAAGGGACTCGCGAGCGCCTCTCACATATCGTGCAGGACAACCCGGCGATCGCGCAGCTCGTACGCAACCGCTGGATTTGGCTGGCCTGCCTTGACGCGGACTCCGGCGCCCTCTGGGAACTCCGCGACGGCGGATTCGTGCCGCACGTGGCCGAGCATGCGCTTCCCGTGGTCGCGGGCGATTCAGCGGCGTGGTACGAAGGAAAGCACGGGTTCATTCCCCCGGCGTCCATCGCCGGCGCAGCCGCATCGACATGAGTGCACCGCTCGAATGGCTTGTGCTCGTCGGTATCGGCTCGCCAGCCGTGTTATTCGCGCTGCTCGCTGCCACGTCGCTCGTCAATCGGCCACTGCCGGAACGGTGGACGGCCACGTTGGCCGGAACCGCGATGACCGTTGCGTGCGCGGCACTGTCCCTGGCCCTCGTCCTGCACCGCGCGACCGGCACAGGGATCCGACTCCTCACCTACGGCGAATGGTCTGCCTCGTACGCCGGCGGTATCACGCTCGAATTCCTCGTCGATCGCCTGTCGCTGGCCTTTGCCGCACTCTCGGCCGCTATTCTCGGCGTCGTCTCGGCATTTTCCAATCGGTACCTGCATCGGGAAGCAGGCTACAACCGGTATTTTGTCTTGTTGGCGATGTTCGCGACGGGCATGCTCCTTGTGGCGCTCGCCGGCAACATCGCGGTCCTCTTTGTGGGATGGGAACTGGTCGGTCTCAGCTCGGCGCTTCTCGTCGGATTCTTTCACGAGCGCCCTGCCCCCGTTTCGAATGCTCTGCGCGTGCTCTCGATCTACCGCATCAGCGACGCGGCGATGTTCTCGGCAGCGGTACTGCTGCGCCATCTCGCGGGCACCGACAGCCTCGCGCTGTTGTTCAGCGGGGTCAGCGTGCTCTCGACCGTTGGGCTGACCCAAACAAGCGCGACGAGTATCGCCGTCCTCCTCATTGTCGCCGTCGCCGGCAAGAGCGCGCTGCTGCCGTTCTCGGGCTGGCTCCCGCGTGCGATGGAAGGACCGACGCCGTCGAGCGCCGTCTACTACGGTTCGCTTTCGATTCATGCCGGGTGTTTCCTGCTCTTGCGGTCGGCACCGCTGATCGAACATTCGGTCGTGGCGCGCCTTCTCGCTGGCGGACTTGGCGCCGCGACGGCGATCTTCGCGGCGATCACGACGCGTGTGCAGAGCGACGTCAAATCGTCATTGGCCTATGCAGCGCTGACGCAGGTCGGCATCATCGTCGTCGAGATTGCGCTCGGCTGGTATAGGCTCGCGTTCGTCCATCTGGCAGGTCATGCCTGTTTTCGATTGCTGCAATTCCTGAGCGCACCCAACGTCCTGCACGATCTCCACGGAATGGAAGACGCGATCGGCGATCGGCCGGCGCTGGCCGGCGGATTGGTCGATTCGGTATCGGGTCGCATGCGCCATCGTCTGTTCCTCATCGCGATCGAGCGCGGATTCGTCGACAGCATCCTCGATCGGGTTGTCGTCGATCCGTTCACGCGACTCACGCGCCGGTTGACAACCCTCGATCGATGGCTGTGCGATGTTGTCGTTCCTGCGGAACGACCTCGGTTCGCTGAAGAAGGCGAGGATCAGGATGAGTGATGCTCGCCTCCTGCTCGCCGGGATTGTCGCGCTGCCATTTCTGGTCATCGCTCTGTCGTATGCTCCTGTTCACGTCGAACGTCTTCGTCGGTTCGCGGTTGGATCGGCGATCGTCATGCTGCTCGCGGCGCTCGTCGTCGCTGTTTCGCCGTCGGCTCGCGCACTCTCGATCCGCAGCGGGGCGCTGACGTGGGTTCCCGCCGGGGAGGCGATCATCCGGATCGATGCGCTGTCGGCAGTGCTCTTGCCGTTCGCCGCCAGTCTGTGGCTGCTCACAGTCGCGGTCACCCCGCGAGCGTCTCTCGATCGCGGCGGACTCCGCCGGACGGCGCTCGCTACGCTCGTCACGCTCGTTTCGTTCCTGACGGAGAGCGCGGTTGTGCTTCTCCTCTTGTCGGTGGCATCGGTGTGGACGTTTCTGTCGGCGCTCGCGGAGCCGGCGCATCGGCGCCAGCGACGCATCGCGGCCGTGTATCTGGGCTGTTCGACGGTGATCTTCGGTGCTGGCGTCGCCCTCCTGATCTCGCCGGGGATGCAGGGAACGATTCGCGAAACCGTTGGTTTGTGGCTGATTGTGGTCGCGGCGCTGGTGCGAAAAGGAATCGTGCCCTTCCATGCCTGGGTTCCCGAAGTGTTCGATCATGGACGATTGGGGCCGGCCATCCTCTTCACCGCGCCGCAGCTGGGCGCGTATATCACCGTCGTGCTGATCGTGCCGCGAGCGTCACCCGAGATGCTCCGCACGATCGCAGTCCTCGCGCTCGGCACCGCTGTTTACGGCGCGGCGCTGGCTCTCGTGCAAACGAGCGCGCGTCGCGCGTGTGGCTATCTGTTCATGAGCCAGTCGGCACTCGTCATGGCCGGCCTCGATTGCACCAGCGTCAGCGCGCTCGCGGGCGGCCTGCTGGTCTGGTTATCGGCGGGTTTGGCGTTTGCCGGGCTCGCGCGCTGCGTTCTCGTCCTCGAAGCGCGCCGCGGCCGACTCGATCTCACGAGGTATCACGGCGGGTACGAGCGGATGTCGGTGCTGGCCATCAGTTTCCTCGCGATGGGCCTCGCCTGCACCGGTTTTCCCGGCACGCTGGGCTTTGTGGGAGAAGAACTGCTCGTCCAGGGCGCGATCGATCTGTTTCCGGTCATGGGATTCGCCGTCGTCATTGCGTCGGCCCTGACGGGGCTTGCCGTCGTTCGGATGTATTTCTCACTCTTCTGCGGGCGATCCGATCCGCTCACCCATTCGGGGCTGCCCTTAGGTCTAAAGCGGCGCGAGGCGTGGACATTTGGCGCACTCGTCGTTGCGCTTATCGGCTTCGGCATCGCGCCGCGACCGCTGGTCGATTCGCGATTCGCGGCCAGCAACGAGATCCTGCAGCAGCGACGAGCACGTCTTGCCAAGGTTGAGCGCAGCGCCGGAGCGAGCCCGAGGACCTCGGGCGCGGAGGATACTCCATGACGGTCGGCAGATTGTCCCTTCGGTTCTTCCTCGTCGCCGCGCTTCTCGTCTGCGCATGCGATCGCGCATCGCTCCCAGCCGCCACAGCGGCGGCTCCATCCGTCCCCCCGGCGTGGTCCCACCCGCTGACAGCGCCCGACGTCGTCGCAACACATGGTGTCGTCGTCAGTGATTCGCCGCTGGCCAGCCGTGTCGGCGCAGACGTGCTTCGCGGCGGCGGCACGGCGGTCGACGCTGCAATCGCAACGGCGTTCGCACTCGCGGTCACGCTGCCCTCGGCCGGCAACGTCGGCGGCGGAGGGTTTGCCGTTGTCTCGGTCAACGGGCAGGCGGCTGCATTGGACTTTCGGGAAACTGCGCCCTCGGCTGCGACGCGGAACATGTATCTCGACCCGCAAGGGCGCGTGACGGATCGATCGATCACGGGGCACCTTGCGGCGGGTGTTCCCGGGAGCGTCGCCGGCTTGTGGGCGCTGCACCAGAAGTTCGGCACGAAACCGTGGGCCGAGCTCGTCAATCCGGCGATGACGCTTGCCGAGCGTGGCTTCCCGGTCGATGCCGACTTCTCCTCGGCTATCGCCGACGAGGCGAAGAGGCTCTCGCCGTTTCCGCCGTCAGCGGCGCTCTTCCTGCCCGGCGGTGCGAAGCCGGCGGAGGGATCGAGCTGGAGCGATCCGGACCTCGCGCGAGTGCTCAGGCGCATCGCGTCCGGCGGTCGTGACGGCTTCTACCAGGGCGAAACGGCAGCACTCATCGCCGCCGAGATGAAAACTGGCGGCGGCATCATCACGCGCGAAGATCTGGAACATTACGAGCCCAAATGGCGCGACCCGGTGGTATTCACCTATCGAGGGCATCGCGTGGTCAGCATGCCGCCGCCGTCGTCTGGCGGCGTGACGCTCGCGATGATCGCGCAGCAGCTCGAACCGTACGACCTCGCGCACCTCGGCTGGCATTCCGCCCCTGCCATTCACGTGCAGGCGGAAGCCATGCGGCGTGCGTTCGCCGTGCGCAACGACGTGCTCGGCGATCCGGACTTCGTCACCTTCGATGTTGGCCGGCTGTCGTCGAAGGGGTTCGCACGCGAGCTCCAGTCCTCGATTTCACTCGACCACGCAACGCCCTCATCACAGGTGTCGGGACGGTCCGGCAACTCTCACGACGGTCCGCACACGACGCACTTTTCGGTCGTCGATGCTGCGGGCAACGCCGTCGCGCTGACAACGACCATCAATTCGGGGTTTGGATCGGCGGTGACAGTGCGCGGCGGCGGATTCCTGCTGAACAACGAGATGGACGACTTCGCCGCGAAGCCTGGAGCGCCGAACCAGTTCGGGCTGGTCCAGGGTGAAGCGAACGCGATTGCGCCCGGCAAGCGGATGCTGTCGGCAATGACGCCGACGATCGTGCTTGGCGCGGACGGTAAGCCCGCGATCGTCACAGGCGCGAGCGGGGGGCCGTTCATCATCACAACGTCGTGGGAGATCATCTCGAACATCCTCGACTACGGCCTGACGGCGGGAAGCGCCATGAGCGCGCCAAGGATGCACCATCAACATCTTCCTGATGAGATCGCGCTCGAACAGGACGGGTTCGATGCGCCAGTGCAGCGGACACTCCAGGCGCTCGGGCATCGACTGACGTTCTTCGCCGTGCCGAAGAGCGGTTGGACGGTGGCCGCGACGATCGAACATCGCGGCGGCCACTGGCACGGTATGGCCGATCCGCGGCTGCACGGTGAAAGCGCCGGGTTCTGAGGAGACGTCCGCTCTCAGGGCGGCCTGGGTGGTCAGTTTATGATTGGGCATTCGCTGCTCGAAACAGAGGAACCATGACCAGGAGCACACTTTGGGCGATCGTGGCTATGGTGAGCATGGCGGGACCGACGGGTGTGCGGACACA
>Ga0207659_10002452_pt1 | contig 11060 bp, 5 predicted proteins | sample KBSM43metaG_FD_184330 | JGI IMG/M metagenome (GOLD analysis project Ga0207659, IMG submission 184330) | Miscanthus rhizosphere microbial communities from Kellogg Biological Station, Michigan, USA - KBS M4-3 metaG (SPAdes) (version 2) | ecosystem: Host-associated > Plants > Roots > Rhizosphere >...
GATGTCGTGGTGCTGGGTCGCCACGCTGATTCGCGATGCGCCGGCCGTCACTGGCTCGTGGGCGCTGACACTCCTCGCTGCTGTCTGGGCACACGCACATCACGTGAGGCGATATCTCTCACGCTCTTTTTCACCCAACACACACCTGACCGGCGAAGCACTCGGACTCTTCTACGCCGGCGTGCTCTTCCCGGACTTTCGCGACGCGCCGCAGTGGCGTGAGCTCGGCATGCGCGTCCTACTGGATCAGAGCGCCGCTCAGCTATCTCGGGACGGCGTTCACTTCGAGCTTTCCACTTGCTATCACCGCTACACCGTCGAGACCTACTTGCAGTTCGCACTCCTCGCCGCGCGTAATGGCCTGCCGGTATCCGAGGACCTCTGGACCAGGCTCGAGTCGATGATGGAGTTCCTGATCGCGATCCGACGGCCAGACGGATCACTCCCGTCGATCGGCGATGACGACGGGGGCGCACTCTGCCCGCTGGTTCGCCATTCCCGAGATCGCGCGCGCGGGCTCTATGCCGTCGCGGCCTCGCTGTTCCGCCGTTCCGACTTCGCGTGGGCGGCTGGTGGCGACGTGTCGGACCTGATCTGGATGGGAGGCACCGCCGGACTCGACGCGTTCGACGCGATCCGCAGCGCCCCTCCGTCAGCGAGTGCGTCCCGACTGTTTCGATCGGGGGGCTACGCCGCCATGCGGTCGGGATGGGACGTCAATGCCCATCAGATGATCGTTGACGTGGGCCCGCTCGGTTGTCCGATCAGTGGCGGTCACGGGCACGCGGACCTGCTGAGCGTGCAGTGCGTCGCGTTCGGCGAGCCGATTCTCATCGACGCCGGCACGGGCAGCTACACGGCCGATGCGCGGTGGCGCAATTACTTTCGCAGCACCGCGGCTCACAGCACGCTCCGCGTGGACCAGAGAGATCACGCGCAACCGGCGGGTCCATTCCGGTGGCACTCGCGGCCTCGCGCGACGGTACTCGAGTGGCGTTCCGACGATCTGTTCGATGTCGTCCATGCCGAGCACGACGCATATCGCGACATCTCCGTCACGTGTCGCAGGCGAGCGATCTTCGTGAAACCACACTACTGGCTCCTCATCGACGACGTCGACGGACTCGCGCCGTATCGGGTCGAAGTGGCGTTTCAGTTCGCACCGATGCGCGTCACATGTGGACCGCACCCGTGGGTCTGTGCCGAAACGCCGGGCGGGCGGGCCTTTTGGGTTGCGGCATTTGCCCCCGAGCCGCTGCGAGCGGAAGTGGCGTGCGGCGAGCTCGCCCCGATTCGTGGCTGGACGTCCGCCGACTATGGCCAGCATCAGCCGGCACCGCTGTTGACCTACTCCTCGCTGGCGTCGCTCCCTTGGCGATGCCTGACACTGTTGTTTCCGGAAGCGGTCCCGTCCGCGTCGCCGCCGTTCGTGAGCCCGCTCTACGACGACACGCGCCGACCGCGCGGGCTCGTGTTCCACCGCTCAGGTCTCTCGCTGGTCATCGACGACCATCTCGGCGCAGCGATACACGAAACGTAAGAGCCATGTGCGGCATCGCCGGCATTCTCAACAACGACCCACGCATTGCAGTTGATCCTGCACGACTGCTGCGCATGCGCGACATCCTCGCCCACCGTGGCCCTGACGGTCGCGGCCACATGATTGACGGCCCGGTTGGCCTTGCGCATACCCGCCTGGCCATCATCGACGTGACTGGCGGCCAGCAGCCGATGTGCAACGAGGATGGCAGCATCCGCATCGTCTACAACGGCGAGATCTACAACCACGAGACGCTCCGGCACGGCTTGCAGGCGCGTGGCCACACCTACCGAACGAGGAGCGACACGGAAAGCATCCTTCACCTGTACGAAGAAGCGGGTGACCGAGTCGTCAATCAGCTTCAGGGCATGTTCGCCTTCGCGATCTGGGACCGTCGGCGCGGCCGGCTGCTGCTGGCGCGGGACCGCCTCGGGATCAAGCCGCTGTACTACGCCGTGACTGACACCGGCCTCGTGTTCGCGTCCGAAATCAAGGCAGTGCTGGCCAGCGGCCTCGTTCGCGCGGCGTTCGACGAGAGCGTGCTCCCCGAGTACCTGGCGATGCGCTTCGTCGCTGGCGAGCGCACGTTTTTCCGCGGCGTGCGGAAAGTCCTTCCTGGCCACGTGCTCATCTGGACCCCGAACGCGGGCGTGCAGGTGCGGCGCTACTGGCATCTGCCGCCGCCGTCAGAGACCTCCCCGGACGATCAACAGGCGGCCTCACAAACACGCGCTCTGCTGGAGACGGCCGTCGACAGTCACCTGATGAGCGACGTTCCCCTCGGCGTATTTCTCTCCGGCGGCATTGATTCGACCGTCCTGACCGCACTGGTTGCCAGGGCGGCAAAAGATCGCGTCAAGACGTTCGCCGTCGGATTCCACGAACGTGAGGCTGACGAATTGCCGTACGCGCGCCTTGCGGCGGATCGTCTCGGCACTGAACACTACGACGTCACTGTGACGCCGGCGGCGTTCGTCAGCGCGCTCCCTCGTTTGCTCTGGCACGAAGACGAGCCGATCGCATTTCCATCGAGTGTTCCGCTCCACTTCGTGGCGCGCCTGGCGAGTGACCACGTGAAGGTCGTGTTGACGGGAGAAGGCGCCGACGAACTCTTCCTCGGTTACAACCGGTACCGCGTAACGCACTGGAACGCACGACTCGGGCGGCCGTACTGGATGGCCGTTCCACGCGCGATACGGCGTACGGTGCGTGGGGCGGTCCGCGCCCTGCCGCCGCGGCTGGGCCGCATCGCTCGCCGAACCTTCGTCGCACTGGAACCCGACATTCGCGATCTCTATTTCGAGAACTTCGCGGTCTTTCCGTCGAGCGTGCAACAGCAGATGCTCCGTCGCGACCTGCTCGACGCCGACGATCCGTACACGGTTGAACTGCGCTGTTTCAACGAGGCCCCGGGCGGGCTGCTCGATCGCATCTGCCGCGTCGATATGCAGACCTACCTGACCGAGCTCCTGATGAAACAGGATCAGATGAGCATGGCGGCGTCGATCGAAAGCCGCGTGCCGTTTCTCGACGATCGGCTGGTCGAGCACCTGGTCACGATGCCGGGTGACGTCAAGCAGCGCGGCTGGCAGACGAAGGCGATCCTTCGCGACGCAGTCAAGGATCTCATCCCCCCAGAAATCATGAACCGCCCCAAGATGGGGTTTCCTGTCCCCATCGACCGGTGGTTCCGCACTGAGCTCGGCACCGTCATCGACGAGTTCGTCCTTGGACCTCGGACAACGGCGCGAGGGTACTTCGATCGCGCCGCGCTTCAACGGCTCGTGAGTGAACATCGCGCCGGTCGGGCCCGGCACGCCGACCGTCTCTGGCTGCTGGTCAATCTCGAAATCTGGTTACGAACCTTTGTCGACGGAGAGGGTCCGGCGGACGTGATACGCGTCGCGCCTTCCAGCCATGCGACTGCTGTGGATCAAGATGGGCGGGCTGTGGCCCGCCACCTCAGGCGGGCGGATTCGTAGTCTGCACACGCTGTCACATCTATCGGCGCGCCATCAGGTCACGGTGCTCACGACACATGGGCCTGACGACGATCCGACGGAATTGGCGCGCCAACTTCCGGATTGTCGCCGCGTCGTGTCCTTTCCGTTTGCCGCCCCGAAGTCGGGATCGGCCGCGTTCGTTCGCGCACTGGCCGGCTCATGGTTGTCGCGCTATCCAGTCGATCTGTGGAAGTGGCGACTCCCGGCGATGCGCGAACAGGTCCGGAGGCTTCTCGCCGAGGAGCAGTTCGACATTTGCGTGGCCGACTTTTTGGTCGCCGCCGCGAACCTTCCACAGGCCAATCCAGTCCCGGTCGTGTTGTTCGAGCACAACGTCGAGTACCTCATCTGGCAGCGGCTCGCAACGCTCGAGCCGCGGGTGGCGCGCAGAACCTTGCTCGAAATCGAGTGGCGAAAGCTGCGCCGTTGCGAGGCGGCCGTATGCGCTGCCGCCGACCTGACGATCACCGTCTCCGAAGAGGACCGACGAACACTCACCGATGTGGCGCGCAACGCGCGAATCAGGTCGGTCCCGACCGGCGTCGACACCACGTACTTCGCGCCCGGCGGACGTCGTGAGGTCCCTCATCGGGTCGTGTTCACAGGCTCCATGGATTGGTACCCGAATCAAGACGCCGTGCTCTACTTCAGCGACGCGATCCTGCCCCGCATTCGCGCCCAGCTCCCAGAAGTCACGTTCACCGTCGTCGGCCGCAATCCAGGTCCGCACCTCGCCTCACTCGGGCGGCTGGGTGTGACCGTGACCGGCACAGTACCAGACGTTCGCCCGCACATTGACGAAGCGGCGCTCTATGTCGTGCCGCTGCGTGCCGGTGGCGGCACGCGATTGAAGATCTTCGAGGCCCTCGCCATGGCCAAGGCCGTGGTCGCCACGACCATCGGTGCCGAAGGCCTGGGCGTCACGCCCAATCGGGACATCGTGCTCGCTGACGATCCCGATACGTTCGCGCATGCCGTCGTATCACTGCTCCAGGACGCACCCGCGCGGCAGCGCCTCGGACGTGCTGGCCGGGCGCTGGTCGAATCCGCCTACACGTGGCGCCACGCCGCGCAAACGTTTGAAGCGCATTGTGAAGCGGTCATCAATCAGAAGGCGTACACATGAATGTCAGCGTCTTTGGCTTGGGATATGTGGGCTGTGTGACGGCGGCGTGCCTGGCGCGTGGCGGACATCATGTCATCGGCATCGACATCAATGCCGACAAGGTCAACGCCATCAACCAAGGCCTTTCGCCGATCGTCGAACCACGGCTCGGTGACATCGTCGCACGCGTCGTGAAAGAGGGCCGCCTTCGAGCCACGCTGTCGCCGGATGAAGCGGTCGAGCGAAGTGACGTCGCGCTCATCTGCGTGGGTACCCCGGACCTCGGACATGGCGTGCCGAACCTGGGCGCGTTGCTCGACGTGTCGGAAGCCATCATCGAGCGCGTCTGTGCTGGTCGCACACATCCACTGACGGTGGTCGTTCGCAGCACCGTCTTACCCGGAACGACGGCGCGCGTGTTCGAGCACGTCATGCCTGACGGATGGCCGCGACCGTCGATGATCCGTCTCGCCATGAACCCCGAGTTCATGCGGGAGGGTTCATCGGTGGACGACTTCGAGCATCCGCCCCTGATTCTCGTCGGCTGCGACGATGCTGAGACGGCACAGCAGCTGCGTGAGCTGTATGCGGCGGTCGATGCACCGTTCGTCCAGACGACGATCAGGACTGCCGAGATGGTCAAATACGCCAGCAACGCGTTTCACGCGTTGAAGGTGTGCTTCGCTAACGAAATCGCCGGCGTGTGCGACGGGCTCGGCGTCGACGCGCAGGAGGTGATGGCGATCGTCCGGCAGGACCGGAAACTCAATATCGCGCCGAGCTACCTGAAACCTGGATTCGCCTTTGGCGGATCCTGCCTGCCCAAGGATCTGCGAGCCCTCCTCCACGCCGGGCGCATGGCCGACGTGTCGATCCCGATGCTGGACGCCGTGGTGACCTCGAACGAGTTGCATATTCGTCGCGGTATCGAACGCGTACTCCGGACGCGGGCGCGCCGCGTCGGTGTCGTCGGGCTGGCGTTCAAGCCGACGACCGATGACTTGCGTGAAAGCCCGATGGTGGCGGTCGTCGAGGCACTCATCGGCAAAGGGTGCGACGTACGGGTATACGACTCGAACATCGTTCCGTCGCGGTTGACAGGTGCCAATCGTCGCTACATCGACATTGAGATTCCCCACATTGCGTCGCTCCTGTGCGACAGCCCGGAGGCGCTCGTCGTTCATGCACAGGTCCTGGTCATTGGATCCTCAGGCGCCGACGCGTCACGTGTGATTGCGGCGGCCAGCTCGGAGCACACCATCATCGACCTGGCACGGGGGTCGGCACCGCCAGTCGCGCGACAGGCGGCCACCATTTACAGCGCAACGGACCGTTCAGTGAAGAGCGCCAAGAGTCTTTAACGCAGGGAACGACGGGACCATGCGTCTCCTGATCATCGGCATCACGTGCATCATCTGTCTCGTGGCCTCGGCGACACCACGGAACGAGCTCGCGGCCGGACCTCCGGGCGATGCCGCTGCGTCGCAGGCACCGGCGCGTCCTCGACGCACTGTTGACATCTCGGAGATACGGCGGACCGGCCGGCTCGTTCGGGTTCCGGCTGAGGGCAATCTCCAGCGCTCGCTAGACGAGGCACGTCCGGGTGACGAGATCGTCCTGGAAGCCGGCGCCACCTACCAGGGACCGTTCCGGCTTCCCAAGAAGGAGGGCGACGGGTGGATTCTCGTCTCCTCCAGCGGCCTCGATAGGTTGCCTGCGCCGGGGCAGCGTGTGCATCCGTCTGACTCACCGCACATGCCCAAACTGCGCGCTCCCCCGCCATCAGTCATCATCGCTGCGGCCGGCGCCCACCACTACCGATTCGTCGGCGTCGACGTCGCTCCCGACGAAGGGGCCGCGGTCGTCAATCTGGTGCAGCTTGGCAACGACGCATCAGATCCGAACGATCTTCCGCACCACATCATCATCGACCGCTCGTTCCTGCATGGTGACAACCGCGTCGGAACACGACGCGGCATCGCGATGAACGCGCGGCATGCCGCCGTCATCAACTCCTATGTGTCCAATTTCAAGGATGCCAGCGCAGATTCGCAGAGCATCGCCGGCTGGAACGGTGACGGGCCATTCGTCATCGCCAACAACTATCTGGAGGCCGCTGGAGAGAACGTGATGTTCGGCGGTGCCGATCCGTCAATCCCGGCTCTCGTCCCGGCAGACATCGAGATCTCCGGGAACCATTTCGCCAAGCCACTGCGGTGGCGGCCCGGGCTGCCCGAGTTCGAAGGTGCACGCTGGAGCGTGAAGAACCTGCTCGAGCTGAAGAACGCACGCCGAGTGATCATCGACGGCAACCTGTTCGAGCACAACTGGCCCGATAGTCAGAATGGCTTCGCGATCCTGTTCACGGTGAGAAACCAGGACGGCGGAGCGCCCTGGTCAGTCGTCGAAGACATCGTCTTCGCCAACAACGTGGTCCGGCAGGTGGGAAGTGGGATCAACATCCTGGGGCACGACGATACCCACACCAGCCGGCAGACCAGCCGCATCACTATCCGCAACAACCTGTTCGTAGACGTAGGGGGGACCTGGGGATCAGGGCGCCTCTTTCAACTGCTCGATCGTACGCGGGACATCACCATCGATCACAACACCGCGCTTCAGAGCGGTACGCTGCTCACCGCCGATGGAGGCCCGCATACCGGATTCGTTTTCGAGAACAACATCGCACTGCACAACGACTACGGCATCCACGGCTCTGGAGCGGGAAGCGGCATTCAGGCACTCGAGAAATTTTTTCCACGCTTCGTGGTCCGGCGCAATCTGCTGGTCGGCGCCGACGGGAACAAATACCCGCGTGACAATTTCTTCCCGAAACAGCTGTCGGACGTCGGCGTCGTCAATGTGTCCGAAGACGCGTATCGCGTCAGCGTTGCGGCCCCCTATGCGGGCACAGCTACCGACGGCCGCGACCCTGGCGCAGACATGTCGTCGCTAGCGCAGGTCGTCAATCGCGCGGCGAGCCCACCGTGGCACGTCCAGGAAACAGCTGACAGATCGGTCACCGGCGCCGACAGCTGGTTTCAGATCACAGACCGTGGGGGCGAAGGCTCGGTCGCCGCGATGGTGCTGTGGACCGCCCTCCTCACCCTGGTCTACGTGTACGTCGGTTACCCGCTCATTGCGTGGCTGTCGGCGACGCTGCGACCGACACGGCATGCTCGGGCACCCATGCAGCCAAGTGTGACGGTGATCGTCGTCGCTCACAACGAAGCCGATCGCATCGAGGCGCGGCTCGAGAACCTGCTTGCGCTCGTCTACCCACGCAATCGCCTCCAGATTATCGTCGGCTCTGACGGGTCGAGCGATGAGACCGTGCAGCGGGCACAACGTTTCGCCGGCCCGGGCGTGATCGTGGTTGCCTACCCCACGCGTCGTGGCAAGTCAGCGGTTCTCAATGAGCTCGTGCCTATCGCCTCGGGCGACATCGTCATTTTCGCCGACGCCAGGCAGCGCTTTTCGTCGAATGTCGCGCAGGTGCTCGTGTCGCATTTTGCGGACCCGGCTGTCGGCGCTGTGAGCGGTGAACTGATGATCATGACGGACGAGGCCGGGACGTCGGCGGCCAAAGGAGCCGGCTTTTACTGGAAGTACGAAAAGTTCATCCGGTTGCAGGAGAGCCGCGTGACGTCGAGCGTTGGTGCATCAGGGTCCATCTACGCGATCCGGCGATCACTGTTCGAGCCCGTTCCCCCTGACACGGTGCTCGATGACGTCGTGATCCCCATGCGAATCGTGCGTCGCGGGTACGCGGTCCTGTTCGAGCCAGACGCCAAAGCGTATGACCGCCCGTCTCAGACCGCGCGCCAGGAGTTTGTGCGGAAGGTACGGACCATTGCCGGCACATTCCAATTACTGGCCCGGGAAAGGTGGCTGTGGAACCCGGCGCGAAATCCCCTGTGGCTGGAGACGATTTCGCACAAGGCGCTGCGGCTGACGATACCGCTGCTGCATGCAGCGCTGTTGATCGCCAACATCGTGTTGGTAGACGAGGGCTCTTTCTATCAAATCCTGATGGCCGCTCAGGCGATGTTTTTTGCCGCGGCTCTGACGTGTCACCTGTTCCGTCACGCGCGCTGGCGTCCCCTCATCGTGGCCGTCCCGTACGCGATGTGCCTGATGTGTTGGGCGACGGTCGTCGGCTTCGTTCGGTTCGCCACTCATCGCCAGCACGCGGCCTGGGAGTCGGCTTATCCTCACCGGGCTGCTAAAGCCGCCGTGAGATCCGTAGAGCGCACGCTTTAGCGTGAGCGATCATCTGCGTGCGCGCGATCACCGGCCAGGTTCTGACAACGTATTCCACGGCACTCGAACAACAAAGGCATCCAGGCGATCGCTGCCAGCATTCGTCGTCCAGATGAAGTACTCGCCTGTCGGATCGAGATTGCCCTTTGGCAGCTTCGAATAGTCGTCGTTGCCGCCGCCCGGTGCATTCAGGTCGGTGAGGTTCGGAGCCACCACCAACGTCTTCAGCGACCCATCCAGTGTGAAGCAGACGATCTCGTTCACCCTCGGCAGGTTCTCCCGATGGGCGTTGCTCACACACGCCGCCTGCTGGGCAAGGGACGTCGCCCGTTGGGCGCTGCCGACGGTGATGTGGCCGACCCCTGACGTCCACGACGAGAGTTGATACACGAGCTCGCCCTGGCCGCGCACCGTTGCCGGCTGGCCACCGCTGACGTCCATCGCGAAATCCCACCGCCGCACGGCCCCCGGCAGCGAATTGAAGTTGTCTTCGGCGATCATCGAACCGAACCCGATGTCGGAATGTCCGGCGGCGCCGTTGGAGTCGATGAGCAGGCGTTCCTGACCCGACTGCAGATCGATGATGCGGTTGTCCTCTCCGTCGCGGCCGTCCACGTTTTCCTTGATCACCAGCCACCGGCCGCTCCTGTCGACCTGACACTCGTCGAAGTCGCCCTTCTTCGCATAGAACGCGGCGCGCCCGACGGCCTCATCGTAGACGACACAGCCGAGCATCTCGAACGAGCCATCCTGGCGGAGCGTTGCCGAATGGACGCGGTCATCGGCACTCGAGTGCATCTGCCAAATGAACTTGTCGCTACCGAACCGATCGCGCACGTCAAAGACGGTCTCGAACGTGCGCTGCTGGACGTCGTACCGGAGCATGCGGCCACCCTCATTCACATAGAGAGCCGTCGGCCTCATGGCGCTGAAGTACCAGCCTTCCGCCAGGCTCCAGCTATATGGGCTGTCGGCAGAAAACAGCGGTCCCGCATTGCGGGTCTCACCGGTGCGCTTGTTGTACGTGAACAGCGTCGGACCGCCGCCGCCACGCCGGCGATCGAGTCCGAGCACGATGAGCATCGTGTCACTGTTCGCATGGTTGTTGATGTTGCTCCAGTACGAGTAGCCGATCGGAGCGACGCAGTCAGCAGCGCCACTGCAATCGCTCGCATTGGTGATACGGATGCCTTGGGTCGAGTACGGTGTGGGAAACGTGAACAGGCCGCGGGCCGGCAGCCACGCGTGGATTTGTGCGGCAGAGAAACGAGGACGGAGCCCGACGCTCGTCGCCGAGTCGATGAATCCGCCCGGTGTTGACGCCTGCCCGTGCAGGGTATTCGAAGAGCCAATGACGAAGAGAGTGACGACAACAGAGATCGCGACGAAGACGCAGCGCCCACAGTGCCCCAACGAATCCCTCCTGATGCCGCGCTCGCACGGGGGCACACGTGGACTGCCGTTGGCGCGACTTCAAAGGCTTTGGGGGGAAAACCTCGAGGCGAGCAGGCCGGTCGAGCGAGGCCCGTTGTCCGGCTCGGCAAGAGAGCTACGCCCTCTGTCGAGCTAATGGATTATGCGGATCAGTTGGAATTGTAGAGGACGAACCTGATCAGGTCAACGCTTCGGCTGGATCAATGTGGGGAGAGGGGATTCGGTGCCGGTCGCGAGGTGCGCAGCACCTCGCGCCAAACGGGAAGACCAAGGCGGGATTCGCTCTGACTCGCAGCGAGCCGAAGGTGAGCTGCGGTCTGACCGAGCCCGCTCGCGACGCCAATCCCGCGAGGCGGGATTGGCGGAGAGAGAGGGATTCGAACCCTCGGTAGAGTTTCCCCTACACACGCTTTCCAAGCGTGCTCCTTCAACCACTCGGACATCTCTCCGTTTAGAATCAAGCACTTGCGGATGGCCAGGAACAGGATAACGCAAAACCCTCCTTCAATTCCCAGCGTTCTTCCATCAGGCTTGGAATCAGCAGCTTACAAGACACACATCAACAGTTGATCGCGCGAATCGTGTAAGACCCGGTTTCCGCCGCCAATGAGGCCGGAGAGGGTTACAAGGCCGGCATCGGGACGACTGCGATCGGCGGGAAGTTCGACTTCTATGGCGACGAGCGCCGCGGCATTTCCGTCGCGGTGTATCCACA
>Ga0207659_10002453_pt1 | contig 11059 bp, 10 predicted proteins | sample KBSM43metaG_FD_184330 | JGI IMG/M metagenome (GOLD analysis project Ga0207659, IMG submission 184330) | Miscanthus rhizosphere microbial communities from Kellogg Biological Station, Michigan, USA - KBS M4-3 metaG (SPAdes) (version 2) | ecosystem: Host-associated > Plants > Roots > Rhizosphere >...
CCACGCCATTAATCTCCGCCTGTTCTTTGTATTTGCGGAGACCGTCAAGCTGAGTCTCATCGCTGGCGACAATGACCTTGCCGATGCGCCTGTGGTTTACGCCGCGCTCTGCGCAATACTCGTATAAAGCTTTTCGCCCGGCGACGCATAATCGTGCTTTGAGCGATCCAGTCGGATAATAAATGCCGGCATGAATCACCTCGGAGTTGCGTGCGCTGGTATGTGTGCCAAACGCCGATTCCGCTTCGAGTATGATCACTTCGCGGCCTGCCAGGGCGAGCTCGCGCGCGATAGCGAGTCCGACGACACCCGCGCCGATCACTGCACAGTCTACTTTTTCGGCCATTTTGTGGATGTTTGCTGCAAAGACGGGATCGAATGAAACGGCTGCGCATTCACTGACCGGGCGCCGCTGTATTACTGCGCATAGTTTAACATTCGAGCGATGAATTTGTTATCCAGCGCCGTGTCTCCACAATGGACTCCTGACTTGATTGATCGTGTGCCGGCGTTTATCCCGCTGCGTCGAATCGTCCGCGCTCTGCCCACCGGCGCATGGCCTGCATGCGAAGATTTCAACGCCATCGCCGGCGCTTGCCATCCGCCGCTCGAAAATGCAGCAGGAAAGCCCCTGCGGTTTGTGCCGCAGGAAACGCGACAGGCGACATTCGAGGACAAGTTCGAGCCGCGTGTTTACATGCGCGGTGAAGTGCAGATGCGCCCGTGCAACTGGCACGATACTTTGAACGCGCTCGTGTGGCTAACGTTCCCGCGCAGCAAGGCGGCGCTGAATGAAAGACATTATCGCGCGCTGATTGAGCAGCGGGCGTCGGGCGCGCTCAATCGAACCCCCGCACAGGATGTGCTCACGTTGTTTGATGAAGGCGGAGTGATTGTTGTTAGCAGTAACGGTGTGCTCGGCGATTTGCTGCGCGATGGCGAGTGGAAAGAATTATTCTGGCGTCGCAGATCCGACGTAATCAGTGGCATGCGTTTCTATCTCTTCGGCCATGCGCTGTACGAAAAAATGCTGCATCCGTATCCGGGCGTCACAGCGCGCGGCGTGCTGCACTCAGTCGCGCCTGATTTTTTCGATTTGCCTGTAGATCGTCAACTCGATGCAGTCGACGCGTCGCTTGCCGACCGTTTAGCACAGGCTGACCAGTGGCGAGCCACACGCGAGTTAATGGCGGTGCCTCTACTTGGTATTCCCGGCTGGGATCCCGCTAATGCAACTGAGAGTTACTACGAGAACACTACTTATTTCCGGCAGCGGCTAGCTTAGGCGATCCATCACCGCGCACATCCATTCCGCCTGTATGATTAGCCCAACGGCATGTATGGGATCGAACGGATTCCTCATTGCCGGTCGTTCGGGCGAAATGCGTAAAGCTGTACGCCGGAGCACTCTGGAAGACTCATGACACAGACCGTTACGCTGCCGTTATGGCTGTACGCCGTATTGCTGATACTCGCGGCGTTGGCGGCCCTTGAATGGCTACTGCTCCCAAGCGTGCGTTGGTACTTCCGCCGCAAGATGCACCGGGTCCTCCAGGAAATCAGCGTTCGTCTCAATATCGATATTCCGCAGTTCAAGCTGACTGCGCGGCGCGTGCTGATCGACCGCTTGTTCAATGATGCGAAGGTGCAGGCGGCGGCCGACACGTATAGTCGCGAACACGGCGTGCCGAAAACGGTCGCCTTGCAACGGGTCGATCGCTACGCGCGCGAAATCGTTCCTGCATTCAACGCATATCTGTACTTCCGCGTGGGCTACTGGTTCGCCAAAACCCTGGCACGCTTTTTATATCGTGTCCGTCTCGGTTATACGGATGGCGAGGCGATCGCGGCCATCAATCCGAAATCGACGGTGGTGTTCGTCATGAATCACCGCAGCAACATGGACTATGTTCTGGTCGCTTTCCTCGCGGCCGAGCATGTCGCCTTGTCGTATGCAGTGGGCGAATGGGCGCGCATGTGGCCGCTGCAGACATTGATACGCGCCATGGGTGCCTACTTCGTCCGCCGTGAGTCGGGCGATCGGCTGTACCGAATGGTTTTACAGCGCTACGTGCAGATGGCAACCGAGGGCGGCGTGCCGCAGGCAGTCTATCCGGAGGGCGGACTGAGTACCGACGGACGGCTCGGTGCGCCCAAACTCGGACTGCTCGACTATATGCTCAAAGCATTTAATCCGGATGGTGACCGCGATCTGGTGTTTATTCCGGTCGGCATCAATTATGATCGCGTCCTCGAGGATCGCTCACTTCTGCTCAAGGCGAATGAAGCACCAGCGCCCGGAGCACTGACTGCATGTGCGACCGCACTTGCGTTCGCGGCGAAACAGTTACGTCATCTCGCCATGGGACGCTGGTATCGATTCGGCTACGCGTGCGTCAACTTCGGCCGTCCGCTTTCGATGCGCGACTATTACAGGCAACGGCGTATCGATCTTCGCACTGTGGCCGATGACGACCGTCGCCGTCATGTCGCCGGTATCGCGGGTGAGCTTATGCAGCACATCGGGGACGTTACACCTGTACTGCCGGTTTCTCTGGTGGCGACAGTGCTCCTCACGTCCGGTGAAACTGCATTGAGCGCGCTCGAAATCAAATCAGCGGTGTTTGCCCTTATGAGCAGTCTCGAGAAAAGCGGCGCCCATGTTTATATCCCGCGCAGCGATCAGGACTATGCGGTGTCCGTCGGTCTCCGCATGTTGATCCTGCGCAGGATGGTAGACGAACGCGACGGACTCTTTAGCGCGCGCGTCGAAGAATTTCCGGTGCTCAGGTATTACGCCAATTCAATTGCGCATCTGGTAGCGGTTACCGCGCAAATAAGCAGCGGTGGATGATCACATTGCGCAAGTCGCCGCAAGCGGCGATCACTGATTCAGGACGGGGTCCTTGATGGCGCCGCTTAGATGGAGAGCAGCGCGGGCAACTGACATGGCCGGTGTGCCAAGCTGCGCGTAAAGCCGGCCTGCCACTTCGCCACCGGCTCCCACGTCAACACTGCCGGTTGCATTGAGTGGACCAGCGGAGAGTTTCACGTTGCGATAGGTAATGCGGCCGCCTGCAACCTGTACTTCGCCGCTGATTTCAGAGTAAACCGTCTTGCCGCCCCGTTGCGGCGAGCGACTTGCTGACTGTATTGCCCGTACCAGATCGACGTTATTAACAACGCCTTTTTGGGCTGCGAACGTAGCGGAAATGCGCGGTGCGCGAAATATATCCTCCGGCGTTTGGCCTTTAGCGGAGAACTTCAATTTCGTGTCAATCATGCCCGTGGCAAGGAAATCGCGCGTATACGCGGATAACACCTGACTGACGTCCGCACCCTCGACGATGAAGTCTCCATCCGCTGCCAGGCCATCGGCCCATTTGAACGTAACGGCGCCTTTCAGGGAGCCGCCAAAGAGCCGCCCCTCGACATTAGACACGATCGCCTGTCCAGGGGTCACCATTGCCGAACCCGACAGCTCCGTAAACTCGAACTTCAGGCCAGACGGGGGCTGCCAGTTGCGCGCGCTGAAGTTGGCCTGAAACTGGCCAGCTTGTTTCTGAGCAAGCAGTTCCACATTGAGCTTGGAATCGCGCATTACCGCCTTCTGCCAGCCGCCGTCATTGGCAAGCGTAATGACTGCGGCGAAAGAAGGCATGTCACTGCGCGGCAGAGTGAGCTTTACGGAATCGATTTTAATGGTGCGCACGTGCAGGCGAGCGTCGGAAGCGGGAGTCTGCGCCCATCCTGCGACGCGCGCGATCGCATATTGGTCCATAGCGATGGACCCGACATCGACTTCATCGATTTGTTTCCGTTCACCGAATACGCCGAATGAAGTGAGCGGTACCGTTACCGTATCGATGCGGATGTCCTGAGCCTTACCGATCAGCAGCCGCTCTATCTTTATTTGCGGGAACGGAAACATGCTGAAGCGCAGATCGCCGATGTTGACCGGCTCCTGCACTCGTTCGGACAAAATTTTCTGCACGCCGGGAATGAAGGCAGACAGCGGCGCCATTTGAAGTATTGCAATGGCCGTCACGAGCACCACTGCTGCGCTGATGCCGACTGTGCGCGCCCATTTCACGGGTTTGCGGGCAAGCACCATCGTGGCGCCTTTCGCTGCCGCCAGCTCCGCTTCGATCGAGCGTTGGGCGCCCGTGACGTCGGCGCGTTTCTGTGCTTCGAGGCGCTCCTTCATGTCGGCCTCCCTTTCCGCCTGCGCGCGGGCTTTGAGTTCCGCTTGCACTTTGGAATCGACCTCGCTCTGAGCATTCTGGAGGATCTTGTGCTCATTCATGACACGGCTGACGGCTTCCTGCTTCGCGCGGTCTTCGGCGGCTGCACGAGCGCGGCGCTCATTAGCTGCTTTTTGCTCCGCCTGGACGCGCGCCATCATCTCGGCCTGGGCTTTTGCTACCGCCTGCTCCTGCAGCAGGCGCGCGGCGTCCAGCATGCGTCTCGCTTCGTCACGAGACTTCTCCGCAACCGCCGTCTGCTGGCTGGCTTCATCACGGATCACCTTTGCAGCAGTCGCACTGACCTCCAGCGCAGTCCGCGCTTTGTTCTCCGCTTCTTCGCGCGCTTGACGCTCCGCCTCCAACTGCGCTTTCGCGGCGTTCTCGGCTTGTTCTATGGCTGCTGCTACTTTGGCGTCGGTTTCATCGCGCGCTTTATTCAGCGCCGCGTCCCGCGATTCGCGCTCGGCAGCGATGCGGGCGTCGGCATCGGCACGCGCCTTGCGCTCGGCCTCTGCTTCGGCACGGGCCTGCGCTTCGGCTGCTGAACGTTCCTGCACTTCGCGGCGTGCTTGCTGCAACTCATCCTCACGGGCGGCGATTTCCTTTGACGCCCATGCTTCCGCTTCCTTGCGCGCGTTACGCTCGGCTTCGATCAGCGCTTCAGCACTCAGTCGCGCCTTGCGCTCTTCACTTTCACGCGCTTCAGCGTTGGCGCTTGCCTCACGGATATCTTCCTCGAGCACTTTGAATTCAGCACGTGTCCGGGCCTTTTCTTCCTCGAATGCAGATTGGCGTTCGGCGGCCTCCCGGAGCGCGCGCGCCTCTTCCTCCGCCCGGCGCGCAGCTTCCTGTTCGGCTCTTGTCTCGGCGGCGGCGCGCGCATTCGCCTCTGCGAGCGCTTTTGCCTCTGCCTTCGCCAGCGCTTGCGCGGCGTGTTCGGCGCGATCGAGCGCGGCTTGCCGGGCCGCTTCTGCAACGCGCGCCAGTTCCTGTGCTTCGCTGCGAACCTTGGCGGTGACGTCGCCGGTCGCGCGCGCCTCGGCCGTCGCGCGAGCAAGTGCTTCTGCATTTGCGCGCGCTTCAGCTTCGGCGCGTGCGTCGGCAGCCGCCTTGGCCATGGCACGCGCGTCTGCAACCGCCGCCTCAGCCGCCTTTGCGCGTGCTTCCGCCTCGCTGCGCGCCTTCGCTTCTGCTTGTGCCCGATGCTTGGCTTCGGCCAACGCGATCATGCGTGCCTCGGCTTCGGCTTTACTGCGCTCCTCAGACTGCCTGAGTGCCTGGGCCATTGCCCGCATCTTTGCTTCCAGCGTACTACGCGCGCGCGCTTCAGCGTCAGCCCGGGCGCGTGCCTCGGTTTCAGCGTGCGCTCTTGCGTCCGCCTCGACACGCGCGCTTGCTTCGGCCTGCGCCTTGACCTGCGCTTCGACGTTGGCGCGTGCTTCGTCAGCCGCCCGCGCGAGCGCCTCGGCGTCCGCATTCGCTTTTGCGGCCATTGCCTGACGCATGCGTGACTGGGCTTCCGCCCGTGCCTTCGTCTCGGTCGCGGCGTCGGCATCGCGCTGCGCCTTCACGGTCGCCAGCGCAGCCTGCCGCGCTTGTTCTTCCGCTCTATGCTTTGCGGCGGCTTGCAGGCGCGCATTTGCTTCGGCTGCAGCCTTCGCGCGCGCCTCGACTTGCTCACGTGCCTTGGCGTCGGCGGCCGCGCGTGACGCTGTCTCGGCGCGCGCCTTCGCGTCCGCTTCGGCGCGGGTGCGCTTCTCCGCTTCGGTATTCAGCTTCGAAATCATGCCCGGGGATGTGAAGTCGAGGTCCAGTTCATCCGTCGCCTGCCTGGACGGCGCGCTTGTGACTTTCACATAGCCGCTTGCGACGAGTTTGCCGAGAGCGTCGTCAAGATTCGCCTGGTCAAATTCCGTGCGCTGCAAAAGCTCTATGACGGTTCGTTTTCCATCGACCGCAAGAAAGACGATGCCCAGTTCACGCGGCAGGCGGATCGTGCGGTCTTTGACCTCGAGCACGCCCTTCGAGGTCTTCGTGTATACCGTATCGGGACGCATTGATGTCAGCAACGCTGGTATCCCTTCATTTAATGTGACGCCGCAGCGCCTTATTATTATTTCCGAGGGTGATACGAATCAGCCGGTCGTTGCTTGCATCGCTATGAACATCGCTGCTGACTGATGTTGCCGGCTCAAATTATTATAATTGAATTGTGGCGGCGTTTAGTTCAGCGCACGCAGTTTTTTTGAAGATGATGTCATACGCGCGCGCAACCTGTCCCACCCGTGATGTATGTCACGCGAGTTTGATGCTTGAATGCAACGATCCCGTCGTTGCTCAACCGACAGTTAGCACAATCTTGCCGATGTGCGTACTCGATTCCATCAGCGCGTGAGCCTTGGCGGCTTGTGCAAGCGGGAATGTTGCGTGTACAACAGGCTTGATTTTTCCCGCTTCGATCAGCGGCCACACTTTATTGCGCAATGCGTGCGCAATCGCCGCCTTGAACTCCACCGAGCGCGGGCGCAGCGTTGAACCCGTGATCGTGATGCGCTTGAACATCACTTCACCTATGTTGATGGTGCCTTTCACGCCGCCGAGAAAAGCGATGAAGACGATGCGCCCCTCGGGATTGAGAAGCTTTAACTCGCGAGCGACATAATCGCCAGCCACCATATCGAGTATGACGTCAACGCCTTTGCCGCCGGTCGCCGCCTTGATGATCTCGACGAAGTCTTCCGTTTTGTAATTGACCGCGCGTTCGGCGCCGAGCTTCTCGCACGCGGCGCATTTCTCGGCGCTGCCGGCGGTGGCGAACACACGATGCCCGAGCGCATGTGCTATTTGAATTGCCGTAACACCGATGCCGCTCGATCCGCCCTGCACGAGCAGAATTTCGCCGGGCTGCAGACGCCCGCGGTCGAAGACGTTGCTCCAAACGGTAAAAAATGTTTCCGGGAGTGTGGCGGCTTCTGCGACGGTCAGCCCGCGCGGGATGGGCAGACAACTGGACGCCGGCGCGATCGCAAATTCCGCGTAGCCGCCGCCGGGTGTCAGCGCGCAAACGGCGTCGCCCACTTTCCATTCAGTAACACCCTCGCCAACTGCGGCAACGCTGCCGCCGACTTCGAGCCCAGGTAGTGTAGACGCGCCCGCAGGCACCGGGTATTGCCCCATGCGCTGCAGCACGTCCGGACGGTTTACGCCGGCTGCGGCCACTTTTATCAATAGTTCGCCCGCTTTTGGTACCGGCGTGCGCTGAGGCTTCATGCGCAAAACATCCGGTCCTCCGGCGCCGTCGATGATTACAGCGTTCATTTGATGTGGCACGTCGTCTTTCATGATGTTCCTTAAAGTTTGCTCTCTCTGAAATTTCGAATGCGCTCTTTCAGTCCGGGAACACTCGCTGATTGCACGAGCGCTGCCATGTCGAGCGCGCGCGTGTCGGCCGAAATTTGCTCGTTCAACCGCGCAATCGCCGGCCGCGTCAGGGTATGTGACGCACTGATGGCTGCATCAGTCATCGCTGGCCATTCTGCCGGCGCGGACACGTGATTCAAAAAGCCCAGATGCAGCGCTTCGTCGGCAGTGAACGTCTTACTCGTTGCCAGTACATCACGTGCGCCATCGGCGCCGATACGCTGCGCAAGGCGCCGAGTGCCGAGCACAATACCGAAACGCAGTCCGGGCATGCGGAATGTGCAGCCGGGCGCCGCGATACGTGTTGCGCATGCACAGACGAGATCCGCGCCGGCCCCGAAGTTTTTTCCCTGAGCGAGAACGAGCGTCGCAAAAGGCGCGTGATACAACTGTTGCAGCAAATGCTCGATGCGTATGAAGCGCAAGACCAGGTCACCTTCACTCGAATCGGCGTAGTCGGTAAAATCGAAGCCGGCGCAAAAGTGCGCGCCGTTGCCGGCGAGGATCAAAAGGCGCGTCGCGTCGGTATGAGCATATTCAATCGCGTCAATAAGTGCTTCGACGAGCGACGCCGTCAAGGCGTTCGCCTTGTGCGGACGATTGAGCGTCAGCCGGGTGATATGACCGTCATGGTTGCGCAGCAGCTCGTTTTCCATACCGCGGCAGCGAGCGTCAGACCGTTAACATTGCACGCACTTCGGCGGACCGGTCCCAGAAGTTTGGCATGGACGCTGCGGAATATCCCGATACGAACGGCGTCATCCGTCCCGATGCTACGTCGTACAGGTGGCGGCTCACCGAGCCTATGTTTCCGCCGTAAACATGAATGCTGATAGAGATCTGGTCGGCATACGCATTCTCGACTCTGTGGACGTCGCCCACGCTAGGGGACACGCGATCGATCTCACCGCGCCGCAATTCATGTGAAGCGACCGCTTTAGCGGATCCACTCGTTACTTCATATTCGTGACAGATCTCCATGCCCCGCAGCACCCCTATGATTCCCCAAACGGTATGGTCATGCACCGGCGTTTTCTGGCCCGGTCCCCACACAAAGCTCATCACTGAGAAGCGTTCGAGCGGATCACAGTACAAGAGATATTGCTGATAGCGATCCGCATCCGGCATCGAGTAAGCAACCGGCAGCCAGTCATCTTCGCTGACGAGCGCGGCAAGCAGTTTTCCGCCCTGATCGAATATTGCCGGCTCGTCGTTCGCGTGACGTTCGATGAGACGGGTGAAATCGCCGATGAATTGGCGCACTCGCGCGTGATTGTCCATGGGCGATCCTGCAGAGAGACGGGGAACCGATATACTAACGTATTCCGTACACGATTGGCCCCCATGCAGATTCGAACTTTCGGCGCGGCGCTTGCGGTCGCCGCCGCTAGCGTCAATGCGATCAGCGCAGACAACTATCCATCGAAGCCGGTGCGACTCGTAGTGCCATTCGCGCCCGGCGGCGGCAATGACATTGCGGCGCGCTTCGTGGCACAGCGCCTTACCGAAAGCTTCGGCGAATCTGCAGTGGTCGACAACCGCGCAGGCGCAGGCAGCACAATCGGCACGGACATCGTCGCCAAGAGTGTGCCCGACGGGTATACGCTGCTGGTCGTACACAACGCGATAGCGATCAATCAGACGCTATATCCGAAACTTCCGTACGACACCGTGCGTGACTTTGCGCAAGTAGCGATGATCGGCGCGACGACCAATACGCTGGTAGTGAATCCCGGTGTGCCGGCGCGGTCCACCAAAGAATTAATCTCGCTTGCGAAAGCAAAGCCCGGCAGTCTGAACTACGCGAGTACGGGGGCGGGCGGCACTGCGCATCTTGCAATGGAATACTTTCGCCTCGAAACAGGTACGAACCTGACTCACATACCCTACAAGGGCACCGCCCCGGGATTGACGGACGTCGTTGCTAATCAAGTTCAGGTAATGATTTCGGCGCTGCCCGGCAGCGTGCCTTTCATCAATTCCAAACGCGTTATCGCGCTTGCAACGACCGGAGAGAAACGTTCGGCGTTTCTGCCGGAGCTGCCGACTTTGAGCGAGTCAGGCGTGCCGGGTTATCAGTTCGATACGTGGTACGGTCTGCATGCACCCGCCAAGGTGCCGAGAGAGATCATCAATAAACTGAACGCTGAAATAGTCAAGGCGCTATCCCGTCCTGAGGCGAAGGATCAATTGTTCAAGCAGGGTCTCGAAGTGCTCATCGCAACTCCCGAAGAGTTCACGAAGTTTGTGCGCGCCGAAGTCGCGAAAATGGGCCGGATCATCAAGGCGTCAGGCGCGAAACCTGAGCAATAGCCGCGGCGTTACTACGGCCGCTGGTGCGGTGGTCACGGTCTGATTTCAGAATTCGACTTCGAGTTCGTCGATCTCATCAGGTTCAAGACGCGCAGCGGCGACCCATTCCTGCATCTCCTCCAGCGCCATGATGCGCTCGCAGTAAGCGGCGATGCCCGGCTCCAAGGGGCACATCGTAGGAACGCAATCTGATAGATCGAGTGCCGATGCGGTACCCGGGCGCACTGCGCCGGGTTTATCCCGGTTTTCTGCAGCTCGCGGCTTTCATGAACATGAATCTCGGTCGTCACGCCAAAGCGTTCGCCGATCTCTACAAGTATCTCGCGGAGGGCGAAATCGCGAAGGCCGAGCCGATACTGACGTTCTATCAGGAGTACTTCGCGATGATGGATCTGCCGGCGGAATTTTTTTTGCAAACGATACGCGCGGTCTTCCAAGAGCACTTGCTGCCCTTGGGTAAGCTTACCTGGCCGGGACAGGCCGGTCGAACCGCACGCGATTCATCGCACTGCGCTGCTGACGGTGGCGGGTGAGAAGGATGATATCTGCGCAGTAGGCCAGACGGTTGCAGCACACGACCTCTGTACCGGACTCAAGCCGTACATGAAGGAACACCATATGCAGGCGGGTGTCGGCCACTATGGTGTCTTTGCCGGCCGCCGCTGGGATACGCAAATCTGTCCGCGCGTACGGGACTTCATTTACTCGCATGAATGAACATATGGTCTTGGAATAGATAATGCTTGACACGCATGCATGTCATGAACCAGTCGACGGAGCATCTCATGCTCGAACGGACGAAGATGCTGTTTTCGCATGTTAAGCCGGCGGATACGCAGTTTCGCAGTGATGGATTGCGTAATTTCTTTGAGTACCGCGATCTCGGCATCGCAGAGGCGACTGGCGGCAAGGTCATCGCACAATTCGTGCGAGCGAATGCCGCACCAGGGAAGGGCACCGGTTGGCACCAGCATGGAGCCGAATTTCATATCGTGCTGATGCTGAAAGGATGGGCGAAATTCATGTATGAGGATCGCGAAACGCTAGTCGAAGCAGGCGACTGCGTCCATCAACGTCCC
>Ga0207659_10002458_pt1 | contig 11049 bp, 8 predicted proteins | sample KBSM43metaG_FD_184330 | JGI IMG/M metagenome (GOLD analysis project Ga0207659, IMG submission 184330) | Miscanthus rhizosphere microbial communities from Kellogg Biological Station, Michigan, USA - KBS M4-3 metaG (SPAdes) (version 2) | ecosystem: Host-associated > Plants > Roots > Rhizosphere >...
ACCTTCAGCTACGAGCACCTGCGCGACGAGCGCGTCGCCGACCGCGGCATCACCTCGTACCAGGGCCTGCCGGCCGACGTGCCGGTGGAGACCTTCTACGGCAACCAGCGGGACAGCGACGTCGACTCGCGCGTCAACATCGGCGCCGTCAACCTCGAGCACCGGGCCGGCCGCGCGACGTTCCGCAATCGGACGCTGATTGGCGACTACGACCGCTTCTACCAGAACTTCGTGCCCGGCGCGGCGAGCGCCGACCGGAGCCTGGTGGCGCTCACCGTCTACAACAACGCCACTCAGCGGGACAACGTGTTCAACCAGACCGACGTCGTCTACCTGGCGTCGACCGGCGCGATTCGCCATACCGCGCTCGTGGGCGCCGACTTCGGGCACCAGGTCACCGACAACTTCCGCAACACCGGCTTCTTCAACAACGTGTCGACATCGATTCAGGCGCCGTTCGACCATCCGACCATCAGCACGCCGGTGACGTTCCGCCAGAGCGCCACCGACGCCGACAACCACCTGGTGGCCAACGTCGCCGGCGCGTTCGTGCAGGATCAGATCGACCTGTCGCAGCACGTGCAGGTGATCGTCGGCGGGCGCTTCGATCGCTTCGACCTGACCTATCACAACAACCGCACCGCCGAGACGCTGAACCGCGTCGACGATCTCTTTTCGCCGCGCGCCGGAGTGGTCTACAAGCCGATCGAGCCGGTCTCGGTCTACGGCAGCTACAGCGTGTCCTACCTCCCGAGCTCGGGCGATCAGTTCTCGTCGCTCACGGTCATCACCGAACAGGTGAAGCCGGAGCGCTTCAACAACTACGAGGTGGGCGTGAAGTGGGATTCGCCGGCGGGCCTGTCGCTGACGACGGCGGTGTACCGCCTCGACCGCACCAACACGCGCTCGACCGATCTCAACGATCCGACGCGCATCGTGCAGACCGGCACCCAGCAGACCAACGGCTACGAGCTGGGGCTGAACGGGCGCGTCATGCGGGCGTGGCAGATTGCCGGCGGCTACGCGTATCAGAACGCGGAGGTGACGAGCGCCACGACCGCGGCTCGCGCCGGCGCCCAGGTCGGCCAGGTACCGCACCACACCCTGTCGCTCTGGAACAACTACCAGTTCCACCCGCGGCTCTCGGGCGCCTTTGGCATCGTCCATCGCTCCGACATGTTCGCGGCGATCGACAACACGGTCACGCTGCCCGGCTACACGCGGGCCGACGCCGCCGCCTACTTCCAGTTGAGCGAGAGCCTCCGCTTCCAGGCCAACGTCGAGAACCTGACCGACACGCGCTACTACGCCAACGCCGACAGCAACACCAACATTTCGCCGGGGTTCCCGCGGACGCTGCGGGTGGGCTTGACCGCAAGCTTCTAAACGCCGCGCCCGGGCTCGCTCGTGCGCGGCGAGGACAGCCGGCGCGCTAGCGCTTCGCGGCGGCGGCCCGCTCCTCGGCGCGCGCGGCGCTGAGGATGTTCTTCAATCCGTAGTTGCCCTCGTGGCACTCGTAGAGCTGCAGCGGCTCGCTGTCGTTGAGCGTCAGCGGCATCTGGAACGACCACGGCCGCGTCCACGTCTCGGGGTCGTCCACCGTGACGCGCCAGCGCACCTGCTCCGGACTGATGCGCGTGAACCGCTCGGTCAGGACGAGCGTGTCGGGGTTGGCGTTGCGGTAGACGCTGCGCTCCTTGAAATTGCGCGTCTCGACCACGAGCGTGTCACCTTCCCAACGGCCCCGCGCGTCCCCCATGTCGAGATCGATGGACGTCCGCACGTGCGGGCCGCCCTGGATCGGAATCACGCGCGTTTCGTGGATCATCTCGTAGACGATGGCCACCATGCCCGGCCCCTGCACGATCTGGTACGAATTGCCGTAGATGGCCGGCATCATCGACCCGGGAAGGCCGCGCGTCAGGCAGCGGTCGTAGAGGCTGCGGTCGGTCCAGGAGTCGGCCTCGCCGCGGCCGCTGGTCTTCCGCGCGGCGGCGCGGGCCGCAATCCGCTTCTGCGCCTCGGGCGTCAGCGGCGGAATCTTGCCGTCCTTCGGGTCCACCACCAGCCACGCCTGCGAGCCCTTGCCGAGCGCGAGCGCCGGCTGCCACCAGTTGTCCGGCGCGTTGATCGGCGTGTTGAACGCCTCGATGGTGCGCTGCCGGGCGGCTTCCTTGATCTCGCGAAGCTCGGTGCCCGTGATGTCGTCGAGGTTGCGGCCGGCGAACTGGTCCGGGCGCTCGAGCGGGGTGCCGTTCTCGTAGACGTTGGTGTAGTTGCCCTGCAGATCGGGATCGCCCCACGGCGTGCGTGGCGCGCTGTAGGGCTTCGACGCCGCGGGCGGTGCGGCGGCGGGCTGTTGCGCGTGGAGCGACAGGGACGCGAGACCCAGCGTCACGAGTGCCCCTGCGCATATCCATACTTGGATTGGTCGAATCGTCATCACGCTGCCCGCGGCATCAGGCCGTCATTATCGCGGCTCGCGTTTCGCCGGGCAACGCCCTCGAATGGGGGAGTCCGGTGCGCCCGGGCCGCGGCAACGGGCGCCAGAACTGCAAGGCATGATCAGATCTGAAACGCGCAGAACCGTATAGGCCGCGTATTTCCTCAGGAATTTGCGTGGTACGCGGTTTGCCCCCTGCGGGGGCATGGTGTCGCGTACCGCTCGTCTGCCACTCGCCGTCCTGCTGCTGCTCTGGACCTGCCCGTCGCCCGTCGCGCCCGTCGCGGTGAGGGCCGCCGGGGATGCCGCGGCCCGCGCCGGCGCCGCCGTCATTTCAGCCACTGTCGTCGACCTCACGAACGTCGAGCGGGCCCGGGCGGGCGTGGCGCCCCTCCGCGCCAACGCGCAGCTGATGCGGGCGGCGCAGTTGCAGGCGGAGCAGATGGCGGCGCTCGGCCGCATGGCGCACGTGCTCGACAACGGCCCCTATCCGGGACCACAGGATCGGCTGGCGGCGGCCGGTTACCGCTGGCGCGCGTACGCCGAGAACATCGCCTACGGCCAGAGCGGACCCGAAGACGTCACCGAGAGCTGGATGACTTCGGCCGGCCATCGCGCCAACATGCTCAACGGCACCTACACCGAGCTCGGCACCGGCTACGCGGTGGACGGACGCGGACGTCCGTATTTCGTGCAGGTGTTCGGCAAACCGCTCTGAGAACCTGGCTCACCCAAGCGCTTTTCCCTCAAGCGTTCTTCCTTGAGCCTTGAGCCTTGAGCCTTGAGCCCTGAGCCTTCAGCCCTGAGCCTTCAGCCCTGAGCCTTCAGCCCTGAGCCCCTCTAGATCACCGCCGGCCGCGGGCCGCCGATGAGGGCCCGCAACTTCTCCACGTCGAGCGGCTTCACCATGTGATGGTCGAAGCCCGCCTGAATGGAGCGGCGAATGTCCTCCTGCTGGCCCCATCCCGTGAGCGCAATGATCTGCGTCGCGCGCCCGGCCGGCATCGCGCGAATCCGGCGCGCCACCTCGTAGCCGTCCATGCCGGGCATCCCGATGTCGAGCAACACCGCATGGGGCTCGAAGGTCTCGAAGAGGCCAAGCGCCTCGCGGCCGCTGCCCGCGGCCACCACGATGGCCCCGAGCGACTCGAGCAGGTGCTGCAGCGTTTCGGTGGCGTCGGGGTTGTCGTCGACCACCAGGACACGCCGCCGCGGGAAGCGCCGCAGGACGGCGGTCCCGTCGTGCGGCTGAACCGGCGCGGCAATAAGCGGCAGCCGGACTTCGAACGCGCTGCCACGACCCGGCCCATCGCTCGACGCCGTCACCGACCCGCCGTGTAATTCCACCAGGCTGCGCACCAGCGTCAGGCCGATACCGAGGCCGCCCTGGGTGCGGCGGTTCGACCGCGACACCTGGGTGAACATGTCGAACACCGAGGAGAGGTGTTCCTGATCGATCCCGATGCCGGTGTCGCGGACGCTGACGACGACGGTCTGGCCGGACTTGCGTACGGACACATCGATGCGGCCGCCCGGATCGGTGTACTTCGCGGCGTTGTTCAGCAGGTTGGCGAACACCTGCGTCAGCCGGACGTCGTCGCCGTAGATCATGAGCGGCTCGTTCGCCATGTCCACGGTCAGGACATGCTCGGAGGCCTCGATCACCGGGCGGCTGGTCTCCACCGCGGCGCTGACGACGTCGGCCAGCGCCACCGGCGTCCGCTGCACTTCGATCAGGCCCCGGGTGATGCGCGACACCTCGAGCAGATCGTCCACCAGCCGCACGAGGTGACCGGCCTGGCGCTGCATGACGCCGACGACGCGACTCATCGTCGGATCGGAGGGCGCGGAGAGCTTCAGCAGCTCGACGCAGGTGAGCAAGGGGGACAGCGGGTTGCGCAGCTCGTGGCCCAGCGTGGCGAGGAACTCGTCCTTGCGCTGATCGGCGGCGCGCAGCTCCGTGAGCTGCCGGCGGATCTGATACTGACGCTCGCGGGCCCGCAACGCCGTGCGCACCGTGCTCAGCAGCGTCGCCATGCGCACCGGGCGCTCGAGCAGGGTGACGTTGCCGAGCGCCGACACCGCCAGCGAGGCTTCGGCCGAATCCGCGCCGGGCCGCGTGAGCACGAGCACGGGCAGGTCGGACCATGGCGCCTGCTGCGAGAGCATGGCGGTCAGCTGCCCCGACGCGATGGCGATGGCTTCCTCGGGCACCAGCACGGCGGCGGCGCCCCGCTGCGCCTCGTTCACGAGGGCGCGCACGGTAGCGCATAGCTCGATTTCGATGCCGGCATGCCGCAGCACCTCCTGCGTAACGGCCCCGTCCTTGGGCGTCGGCGGCAGCAGCAGCAGCCGGCGGTCGAGGCGCTGCTGGTCGTCAGTCGTCATGGCTCTGGCTCGCCGGCCCTCCGGCGGCGTCGTAGGTCGGGACACCCGTAAGGACGCCCCTGAAGTCCCTGAGCGCGTCTCCGACGTGGATCTGCCCATCTCTCAGCTTGAACTCGCGAATCGTGCGCTCGTGCCGGCCGCCGCGCTTCTTCACGATCGAGACCGCTTGACGAATCTCGCCGCGCATCTCGAAGAAGCGCATGAGGATGACGGCGTCGGCCAGATAGGTCGCGTCGACGGTGGCAATCATCGGCCCGCCCAGCAGTCCCTGGTGCGCGCTCACGAGGATGGTCGCGACGTTGCGCTGGGAAAGGTAGGCGAGCAGCTCGTGCAGCTGGATGGCGAGAAACCGCTCGCCCGGCATCGCATTGAGGTAGCCGTTGAGGCTGTCGATGACGACGATCGCCGCATGGCGCGCTTCGACCGCGGCCCGCACTTCGTGAATGAGCTCGCCCGGCGACAGCTCGGCGGGATCGACGTAACGAATGGTCACGCGGCCCGAGTCGACGCCCTCGGCCAGGGGAATGCTCAGCTCTGTGGCGCGCGTCAGCAACGTCGTCGGCGATTCGTCGAACGTGAACATGGCCGCCGTCTGGCCGCGGCGCGCAGCCGCCGCGACGAACTGGGCCGAGAGCGTGGACTTCCCGGTGCCGGGGGAGCCAACGATGAGCGTGCTCGTGCCCTGCTCGATACCTCCGCCGATCAGCTTGTCGAGTGCCGGAATCTCACTCGGCAGCTTGACGCGCGACTGCACCTCCTGCCGGTGCTCCGCCGCGACCAGGCGCGGGAACACGCGCAATCCCCCGCGGCGGATCGTGTAGTCGTGGTAGCCGCCGCGGAATGCCATCGCCCTGTACTTCACGATGCGCAGGCGCCGCCGATCCGTCCCGTACTCGGGGGTGAGCTGTTCCAGAAGGATGACGGCATGGGCGATGCTCTGCACCTGCAAGTCGTGGTCCGACGCCGTCATGTCATCGAGCAGCATGACGGTGCACCCACGCCCCGCGAAGTACTGCTTGAGCGCCAGGATCTGCCGGCGGTAGCGCAACGCGCTGCCGGCCAGCAACCGCAGCTCCGAGAGGGAATCGAACACGATGCAGGATGGGGCGAGCTTGTCGACGTCGGCCAGAATCTGACGCGTGGTCGCCGCGAGCTCGAGCTCCGAGGGATGGAACATCGTGGCCTGCTCGTCGGGATCGAGCACGCCCTCGGTCGGCATCAGTTCGCGTACCACCACCTTGTCGAGCGACCAGCCGTGCGAGGAGGCCACGCTGCGGAGCTCCTCCATTGTCTCGGACAGCGTGACGTAGAGCACCCTCTCTCCACGCGAGGCGGCTGAAAGAAGGAACTGCAACGCCAGCGTGGTCTTGCCCGAGCCGGGCACGCCCTCGACGAGATAGAGGCGGCGGCGCTGCAATCCGCCACCGAGCACATCGTCCAGTCCTTCTATTCCTGTGCTTACGATCTCGTCGGCCTGATCGGCGTCCGGCTCCCGCATCCATCGCCCCCAATGACGGCGGCCCACGGATCGGGCGCCGCGCTCAGGTTATCAGTGCGCAGCCGCCTGCGATGCAGAATTACCCAGCCCAACCTTAGGGCCGGCGGGATGGCCGAGCTACGCGCGCTCGAGCACGCGCCCGAACCCGCGGGCGCGGCCGGAGCGGCCGACGAGGCGCACGCTGGCCATGAGCGCGTGCGGCGTGCTCGACACCACTGGCACCTTGCAGCGCGCCTCGAGCGGCACGATCAGGTCGAGCGTCTTCAGGCCGCCACACGAGATGAGGAGCGTGTCGGCGCCTTTGGCGGCGGCGAAGGTTTCGGCGCTGAAATCCATCACCCGGTTGTCGATGATGTCGCCGCCGGTGGGGATCTGCTCGTAGCCGAGCCCCTTCGCGGCCAGCACCTGGAATCCGTATTCTTCGAGAAAGGCCTTCAGCCGGTCCGTCACCTCGACGTTGTAGGCGGTGGCCACGGCAATGCGCTTCGCGTTGGCGGCGCGCAGGCCGTCGGCGATGCCCGTGCTCATCGTCGTGACCGGAACGCCGGTCGCCTGCTTTACGCGCGCGGTCAGATCCTCGTTGAACGCCCGGCCCTTGTAGAAGGTGAGCGAGGTGCCCATCACCGAAATCGCCGTCGCGCCGTCGCGCACCAGCGATTCCGCCGCCGGAATCACCTTCGGAATGGCCGCGTCGTAGCCGTCGGGCGTGAGGCGCTCGAGGCCGATGCCGCGCGAGAGGAACGTCACGCCGGTCGGATACAGCCGCAGCGCCTCGGGCGGCACCGGGTAATCCTTCGGCGGAAAGATCAGGCCCAGCACCGGCTCGCCCGCGGCCGCCGCCGTGCCGCGCCCGGCGGCGGCCGTGGCCACCGCCCCGGCGATCGAGGTCCAGAGGAAGTCGCGTCGCGTGTGCCTCGTCATGATCTCACCTGCTCACCTGCTCCTGCCTCGTCACGCGCCAGCGGAGGCCGCCCGGGCGCTTTGAGGCACCGCGGCTTGAACGAGCTCGCCGACATCCGTGAGCTCCTCGATCTTCCAGCACAGCCCAATCAGCCGCTCCACGTCGTCCGCCGGCAGGTTGACCACCGCCTGATCGCGGAACTTGGCGTCGAGCTGGCGATCGCTCAGCGGCTTGTTGATGTTGCCGAGCGACTGCTCGACGAACACCGACAGGCGGCGGCCGTCACGCAGTTCCACCTCGACGCCGGCCTGGTCCTCCGTGACCGCGGAATCGGCGGTGGCCGTCGCCCCCTCGCGCACGCGCTTCACGTCCGGATCGTTCACCGCCGCGTCGGTGTATTCGCCGACGCCGGCGCGCCCGCGCACCAGCCCGATCGCGGCGCCGTGGTACACGGAGAACTTGCCCTGCAGGCCCTTGCTGATGCCCTGCTGATTGCACAGGTCGAGCACCAGCGGCGCCACGCGCAGCCGCACCGCGGTGATGTCGGCCGGGGCAAAGCCGTGCTGCTCGCGCAGCTGGATGGCGCCGTCGATCGTCGGGTGGATAACGATGCCGCACGGGTACGGCTTGTAGGTGTTCACCAGGAGATCGAACTCGGTGCCCAGCCCCTTGGTCACGTTGGCGAGGTTGAACTTCCCGGCGGTGGTGACCGCCGAAAAACCGCGCGGGCCCTCGAGGATTCGCGGGCCCGAGGTGAACCCCGCCTGCGCGAGGAGCGCGGCCCCGTAGCCGTTCTGCGCCGCGCGCCCGGGATGGAACGCCTTGCCCATCGACCCGAACATCTCGCGCACGCCGGCCGCCTGCGTGCCGGCGAGGCCGAGCGCCCAGATCATCTGCGGCTCGGTGAGCCGCATCAGCTTGCCGATGGCCGCGGCCGCGCCGAAGACGCCGGCGGTGCCGGTGATGTGCCAGCCGAGGTCGTAGTGGGTTGGATAGACGCAATTGGCGATGCGGGACGACGCTTCGAACCCGTAGATGAACGCCTCCATGAAGTCGCGGCCGCGCACCGGGTTGACGCTGGCGTAGGCGAAGAGCGCCGACGCGATCGGCGACGTCGGGTGACAGTAGTTCTTCGGCGTGGTGTCGTCGTAGTCGTAGACGTGCGAACTGATGCCGTTCATCAGCGACGCGTGGAGCGGGTCGAGCCGCTCGTCACGACCGAGCACGTTGGCCGTGGGCGCGCCCGCGAACGGCCGGAACGCGCTGATTGCGGCGTCCACCGCCTCGTCGCGGGCGCCGCCCACCGCGCAGCCCATGAAGTTGACCAGCGAGCGGCGCGCTTCGCGCAGCACCTCGCCCGGAATCTCGGCCAACGTCCCGTTGACCACGTACGACGCAAGGATCTTGGTTTCGGACATTCTTCACTCCAGGCGGGGCTGAAGCCCCGCCCTACGAAAGCAGGCGGTCTGAAGACCCGCGGCCACAAGTGTTCTCCCCACCTGACCTACCTGACCCACCCGACCCACCTGACCTTTATGGCGCCGGTTCGATTTTCAGCAGCGCGCCCGGGTTCTCGTCGGTCAGCAGATAGAGCAATCCGTCGGGCCCCTGCCGGATGTCGCGGATGCGCTGCTTCAGTTCCCAGAGCAGGCTCTCGCGGCGAATCTCCTCGGTCTTCTCGTTGAACACGACGCGCTCGAGATGACCGGTGTTCGGGATCTCGCCAACGCGCATCGCGCCGATCAGCAGATTGTTCTTCCACGCCGGAAACCGGTCACCGGTGTAGATGGCCATGCCGGCCACCGCCATCGCCGGCATCCAGTAGACGAGCGGGCCTTCCATGCCTTCCTTCTCGAACTTGCCCTGCCATGGCCCTTCGTAGGACCGGCCCATACTGACCACCGGCCAGCCGTAATTCTTCCCCGCCTTGATGATGTTGACTTCGTCGCCGCCGTTGGGGCCGTTCTCGCTGTTCCACAGGTCGCCCGTGACCGGATGGACGATGAGGGCGAGCGAGTTGCGGTGGCCCCAGCTGTAGATCTCCGGCTTGAACGACGGGTCGTTCACGAACGGGTTGTCGGCAGGCACCGTGCCGTCGTCGCGCAAGCGGAGAATCTTGCCCTTGTGGATGTTTTTCTCCTGCCCGTGCCCGAAGTTGGCGCCGCCCCCCGAGCCCGTCGTCATGTAGAGGAAGCCGTCACGTCCGAACGCGATGCGCGAGGCCGATCCACCGGCCCCGTCCCACCACGGCTCGGCGACGAACAGTTCCCTCACGTCGGTGAGCGCCATGCCGTCGAGCCGCCCGCGCGCGAGCGCCGTGGCGATCAGCGCGTCGCCGGCCCGGCCCTTGTTGTAGGTGAGGTAGACGTAGCGGTTCTCGGCGAAGCGCGGATGCAGCACCACGTCCATCAGCCCCGACAGGCGCTGGGCCTTCACCACGGGCACGCCGGCGATCGGCGTCGGGTCGAGCACGCCGTTCTTGAGCAGCCGCAACCGGCCCGCGCGCTCGGTGATCAACAGGCCGCCATCGGGCAGCCACGCCAGGCTCCACGGGTTGACCAGCCCGCTGGCGACGATCGAGACCTTGATCTTGTGCTGCTCGGCGGTATCGAGCACCCAGGGACCGTCGCCGAGCGGGCCGCGCGGCACGCCGAGCGGCGCGGCCGCACCGCCGCGACCCGCGGCGGGCGCCTGACCCGCCGCGCCACGCTGCGTCCACACCTCGGACGCGGCGGCCGCCATCAGCGCCACCACGAGGCCGGCCTGCACCAGCGTAGAGACGATCGCCTTCACGTGTCTGGAGTTCATCGTCTGCGCCCCGCTCAGCGAATGGCGATGGGGTTGCCCGGCGAGCCCGTCGCGCCCTTGAACTTCAACGGCGCGAAGATGTACGCGAACTCGTAGACGCCGTCGCGCGCGAGCTCCTCGGTGGCCAGGTTCTCGTGCAGGTAGATGCCGTTCTTCGCCAGGAGCAGCTGGTGCACCGGCGCGGTGAGGTTGGGATCGGGGTTGGGGAACGCCTCGACCCCCCAGTTGTCGGACCCCACCACCACGACTTCCTTGCTGGCGAGCCACTCGCCGGCTGGCACGCCGATGCCCGGCGAATTGGCGTTGAACGTGGCGTTGTCCTTCATCCACAGCGAGCCCCAGCCGGTGTGGATGAGCACGACGTCGCCTGGGTGGATCTCGACCTTCTCGCGCTGCAGCGCGCCGGTGAGGTCGGCAACGCTGATCGCATAGGGCGACTGCAGCCGCGGGACGCCCTTGTACTTGGCCACGTCGATCAGCACGCCGCGCGTCACGATCGCGCCGACGTTCTCGATACCGAGCTTCTTCAAGCCGTCGGGCGTCGCGAAGTCCGACTTCCTGTTGCCGTTGTAGAACAGCTCGCCGATGCCCAGATGACCGAGGCCGTCGAACTGCGTGCCAATCTGCGTCAGTTCGCCGCTGATGATGTCGTCGTGATAGTTCGCCTGGTTCTTGCCCGGCATCGCGAAGGCGTAGGGCACCTTCAGGCTGTAGTGGCGCGTCCCGTAGAGCGGCATCCCCGCTTCGTAGGTGCGTCCCAGCTGATACACCTTCCCCGCCGTGATCATCGACCTGGCGTCGAGCACCTTGGCCGGCGTCAGGCGGTTGGCGGCGCCGCGCTGATCCGCGGCGCCCCATCGTGACGGGTACCACTTGTCGCCCTGGCCCTGTGTGACCGTACCCGAGAGCGCGCCGATCAGGTACGCGCCCAAGGCGATGACCGCCATCCGCACTCTCGTCATGGTCACTCCCCGAAGCGATTCGGAAGTAGGGGCCGCCTTCAGGCGGCCC
>Ga0207659_10002465_pt1 | contig 11035 bp, 8 predicted proteins | sample KBSM43metaG_FD_184330 | JGI IMG/M metagenome (GOLD analysis project Ga0207659, IMG submission 184330) | Miscanthus rhizosphere microbial communities from Kellogg Biological Station, Michigan, USA - KBS M4-3 metaG (SPAdes) (version 2) | ecosystem: Host-associated > Plants > Roots > Rhizosphere >...
TCCATCGACGTGGATGCTGACATGCACTTCGGTGCAGTAGCCGGCCAGTGCTTCGTCGATGGAGTTGTCGACAACTTCGTAGACCAGGTGATGAAGCCCATCAACGCCCGTCGACCCAATGTACATGGCCGGACGCTTGCGCACAGCTTCAAGCCCTTCCAAAACTTTAATTTGATCCGCGCCGTAGGAAGTCTCGCGGGGTGGCTGCGGGGTCTTTTCGGAACCCGCAGAATCAGCTCGTTCCGCCATGATTTTTGTATTATCCGGTTTGTCGCTAAAGTTTAGAGAAATAAAGGGTAATGCGACGCCTACCCCCAGTGAAATGACGAGCTCGATTTTATCAAATTGCCGGCCAGATTCAGACAGGAAAGTTGCTTTATCGAGTAAAAAGTTTTGGGGTCTGATGTTGACAACCAACAATATGTTGGGGTCTAGATCCGCATTGGCATCACAACATATCGGTAATTGTAGTCGGTCCCTGAGGCAGTGCGCAGTTGCGCCGCGCTTTCGCTATCCTTGAATTCAAAATTGATCTGAGCCTCGTCAGCAGTTGTAAGAAAATCAAGGAGATACTGATAGTTGAATCCAACCTGGAGTTCTTCCTTCGAATAGTTCACTTCTAGTGTTTCGTGAGCCTCGCCGAGATCTGAATGGCTCGCCGTAACCTCCAGAGTCCCCTTGCCAAGGGAAAGCCTTACAGTTCGGGAACGTTCATCCGAGAGGATCGCGACACGCCGGATCGCAGCGGTGATCTCCTCCCGATCGATTGTGACGATTCGATCGTTGTTGCGAGGCAGAACAGCTTCAAAATTAGGGAATTGCCCGGTCAGCATCCTAGCGACGAGCAAGCGCTTCCCCATATCGAAGAACAGATGATTATCGTCTCGTGAGAAATCGATCTTCTCAGTTTCGCCGCCCTCCGAAATCATCTTGACCAGTTCCCCCATCGCTTTCTTGGGAACCAGGACCCGGATCTCCTCGGAAACATCTTCGAAAGCTTCGGTCTTCTCAATGTGTGCGAGACGGTGGCCATCGGTGGCAACCATGGTGATCGCGCCAGGCTTAATCACCATTAGAGCTCCGCTGAGGGTGTACTTCGAATCCTCCGTACTAATGGAAAACACCGTTCGAGTTATAAGCTTGGAGAGAACTGCCGGATCGATCTTGACGGCCTTGCCTTTCGGCTCCGCGATTGCTGGAAAGTCCTCTTGAGGAAGTCCAGCGATGCGAAACCGACTTGTTCCACACGTTACAGTTACCCAGTTTCCATCGCCTCTCTTGAATTTGATTTCCTTGTCGGGAAGGGCACGAACAATCTCATACAGGCGCTTTGCTGGAAGGGTCATTGAGCCTGATGTGGTTATTTTGATCGGGCATACGGATCGGAGACCGATCTCAAGATCGGTGGCTAGAATTCCGAGGTCCCCATCCGAAGCGCGGACGAGGACATTAGCCAGAATGGGAATTGTTGTTTTCCGCTCGACGACCCCCTGAATCAGGGTCAGTTCCTGTAAGAGATCAAACTTTCTAACTGTAAATTCCATTCTAGTTAACTAACTAATAGTAGTAGTTCCTCTGAATTCTGTGAGTATCTCTCTAACTGATGGGAATGAAAGCGTCTTACTAAACCGAAACCTGTTCAGTCAGAGGATACCCTCCTGTGAATATGTTGTTCAATAATCTATTCCCATCGTTTTCCACATCCGGTTCACAACCGGAATTAACAACTATTTGAACGAATCAATAAACGTCTGCAACAGGCGGTTGAGTTCTCGATCGGCTTGACGATTCTGTTCGATCTTGTTGATCGAGTGCAGCACGGTCGTATGGTGTTTGTTTCCAAACTCACGTCCGATTTGAGGCAAAGACATCCCGGTGATCTTCTTGCATAGGTACATGCAGATCTGTCGAGGCATAGCCACGGATTTTGAGTTGTTCCGTGACTTCAGATCCTGTACGCGCATCCCGTAATAGTCCGCGATTGTTTTTTGAATCATTTCGATTGTTATCGCTTTTTCGTCGCTGTGTAGGATTTCACTGAGAGTGTCCTGGGCAAGCGCCAGAGTGATTTCGGTTTCGTGCAGCGAGGCATAAGCAACAAGACGTACCAGAGCTCCCTCAAGCTCTCGAATGTTGGACTTGATCTTGCTAGCGATGTAAAGAGACACATTATCGGGAAGCGAAATGTTGTGGCGCTCCGCCTTCTTGGTGAGAATTGCAATCTTCGTTTCCAGGTCCGGAGGCTGGATATCGGCAATCAGACCCCACTCGAACCTTGAATGCAGCCGCTCCTCCAGAGTTGGAATGTCCCGCGGAGGGCAGTCCGCTGAAAAGACCAGTTGTTTGTGGTTGTCATAGAGCGCATTGAAGGTGTGAAAGAATTCTTCCTGAGTTCTTTCTTTGGCGGCGATGAACTGGATATCGTCAATGAGAAGAACATCATTGTTGCGGTAGCGTTCTCGGAAGCTTAGAAGCTTGTCGTATCGGATCGCGCTTATCAGATCGTTAGTGAACTTTTCGGTCGAGATATAGGTGAGCCGGAGGCTCCGGTTACGTCGCTTGATCTCCTGACCGATTGCGTGCATCAGATGGGTCTTGCCCAGTCCGACACCACCATACATAAATAGCGGGTTATATGCCTTTGAGGGACGTTCTGCGACGGCCACGGCCGCAGCATGGGCGAACTGATTGGAAGAGCCGACAACAAAAGTATCAAACATGTACTTAGGATTCAGCGTGTTGTCGATTGATTCAAAATCCAGACTTCCTTGTGAGGGTGGCCCCGGCTTCACCGGCGACTCCTCAATCATGTACACGACGGTGATGTCCCCGACACCCGCAGACTTTGCTGCGTTCAGGACAACGTCGATATGTTCATTGAGCCAATCTCTGAAGAAGGAGTTAGGTACGCGAATATAGAGTGCGGTGCCTTCCCGTCGAACAAACTGAGTCGGCTTGAACCAGGTACTGAAACTCTGAGCACTGACGTTTTCTTCAACTTTATTAAGAACTTTTTCCCAGGTATCCATGAAAGTGCCATTAGATGAAGAGACACGATTTCCACAAAGATTTCCACGTGCTGTGGAAATCCAAAACTGCCAGAAACGGCGTGGGAGACGCGACAAAGTAGCACTTTCATTTTTCCATTTCAACCGACAAAAGTGAGTTTGATGAACGCCAGAATTGACGGGCTTCTCCGCGCGATGCTACAGTGAAATCTTTTTGGGAGCATCACTGAAATGCCAAAGAGAACGTACCAACCCAACAACCGGCATCGCGCCAAGACGCACGGCTTTCGTGCGCGGATGAAGACCAAGGGTGGCCGGTTGGTTTTGAAAGCTCGGCGTGACAAGGGACGCAAACGCGTTTCGGTTGAGCACTACTAAGTTCCCGGGGTTTCTCAAGCTCAAGAACTCCGCTGAATTCCAGTCGGTCTACAAGAGGGGCGCAAGGAAGGATTCGCGCTCCTTTGCTGTCTTCTTGCTCGCCAACGGACTCGATCAAAGCCGCGTCGGGCTGACCACGCCTCGCAAACTAGGAATGGCCGTCAGTAGAAACCGGATTCGACGACGAGTCAGGGAGATCTTGCGGGTGGCATGGCCATTGGTTCCTCAGGGATTCGACATCGTCGTCAATCCACGCCGGTCAGCATGTGAGCGAGAGTTTTCCGATTTGAAAACCGAACTGCTGTCTCTCCTGGGAGTTCCCGCATGATAGGGCGGTTTTGCCAGAGCGTGGCACTGGTAATCCTGAAGGCTTATAAGGCTATCGTTTCGCCATGGCTCGGGCCGGCCTGCCGATTCACGCCCACCTGTTCGGATTATGCCGGCGAGGCCATCAAGCGATACGGGGTTCTTCGCGGTGTGGGCAAAGCTCTGATGCGTCTCCTTCGCTGCCATCCCTTTTGTCGAGGAGGCTGGGATCCTGTCTAGTTAAGTCGCCGAAATTATGGAAAAGAGAATACTCATAGCATTTCTACTTTCATTTGCGGTCTTGTACGCGTCGCGGTTCCTGCTTCCTCCTCCGCCGCCTGCGGAAAAGCCCACTACGAACGTCGAGGCTCCGGTTGTGACGCCGCCGCTAACCCCGGAGAATGCGCCGGCGCGTGAGGCGACCCCTGGAGAGTCGATAGAATCGGCGTCCGAGAAGAGCGAAACGATTGAAACCGAGCTTTATCGCGCTGAAGTTTCGAATATTGGCGGAATTCTCAGGAGCTTTCGGCTCAAGAAATTTCCAGACGGGTCCGGAAAGCCGACCGAGCTGATTGACGCGTGGGCTGCCCGACAAGTGGGATTCCCGCTGGCGATTAGCACCGGCGATGCCGCTCTCGACAAGCGTTTGGCGGAAGCGAAATTTGTTTCATCGGTCGCAGGAAACCAGGTGAGTCTCGAGTATCGCGCGGACGGTGTTCATGCGCGGAAGACGATGGATTTCGATCCTGAGAAGTATCAGGTGCGGATCTCAACGGAGCTGTCGCGGAATGGTACCGCAGTTCCCCACAGCATCGTTCTTCAGGGCGAGATTAGCGATCAATCGATTCCGGATGTTCCCGCGAAGAGGGCTGCCGTCTATCAGGCCGCCGGCAAATACCTCCGCGTAGCCGTTCCCGGCGTCAAGGAGGCTCACGACGTCACAGGTTCGATGGTTGGTGTTGAGGACCAATACTTCCTGGCGATGTTCTTAAGAGACAAGGAAGGGGTGGTCAAGCTCAACAAGCTGGACTACAAGCTGCCGAACCGCGCAGATGGAACAGAGGGCGCCGCTTCTCACGGACTCTACGTCGCGGTGCCGAGCATGGAGCCGATGACACTGTACATTGGCCCGAAGCAGGAAGAGAGTCTTGTCCAGGTCGATCCCCGACTAGCCGGAGTCATCAACTATGGCTGGTATCTTTTTGCGATCATCGCTAAACCACTTCTCATCTTGCTTCGCTGGATCCACGGATTTGTCGGAAACTACGGCTGGTCCATCATCATCCTCACGATCCTCATCAACATGGTTCTTTTTCCTCTGAGAGTGAAACAGCAATTAGCCATGCAGAAGATGCAAAAGCTGGCGCCGCATCTCAAGCAGTTGCAGGAAAAATATAAAAAGCTGAAACAGGGTGATCCCCGGCGGGCAGAGGTTGAGAAGGAATTGATGGATATGAATAAGCAGCAGCTCAGCGGATGCCTGCCAATGTTGCTTCAAATGCCCCTTCTCTTTGCGTTCCTGAACATGATGTCGGCCGCGATCGAACTGCGTGGTGCTCCCTGGATCTTATGGATCAAAGATCTGTCCGTTGAGGATCATCTGTTCATACTTCCGGTACTGATGGGCCTTGCAATGTTCATCCAGATGAAAATGAGCCCCACCTCCCCCGATCCTGCTCAGGCAAGAATGATGCTGATCACGCCTGTCCTGGTAACCCTCCTTTTCCTCTGGTATCGCAGCGCCAGCGGGCTGACGTTGTACTGGCTTACAGGCAATGTGATCAGCATCGGCCAGCAATGGTTCATCCGGAAATACTGGGCGGATGGCGATGGATCAACACGCGGACAACCGGCTCCGGCTTAAACGTGCGTGAGGGACTTCATAAGATTGTTTCCTCAGAAGAGACGATCGTTGCATTGTCCACACCAATCGGTCGAAGCGGCATTGGCATTGTTCGCGTCTCCGGGTCTGCAGCCGAAAACATCGGCAGGCTGTTCTTTAGAAGCCCCACGGCTCTACGCCATCGACAGGCTACCGTCGGCCGCTGGGAGGCGCCCGACGGGGAAGTTATCGATGAAGTGGTCGGTGTCTTTTACAAACATCCTCACTCCTATACCGGCGAGGACGTGCTGGAAATCAGCGCGCACGGCAACCCTCTTGTACTGAATCGCATCATCCGCATGATCCAGTCGGCAGGCGTGCGGACCGCAATGCCAGGGGAGTTCACACTTCGCGCTGTCGCACACGGCAAAATGGATTTAATTCAGGCAGAGGCAGTGCGCGAGTTTATCGACGCTCAGACCGACGGCCAGGCGCGGATTGCACTACGTCAGATTGAAGGAGCACTTTCACGGCGTATATCTCCGTTGAAGCATCGCCTCGTAAACCTGATCGCACGTCTTGAAGCTGGCATTGACTTCGCCGAGGACGATGTTGAGTTGCCTGACCCTACGTTGTCAGCTGATGAACTGCTGGAGATCAGGAGCGAGATTGAACAGCTCCAGAGAACATATTCCTACGGGCGCTTATTAACCGCCGGGGTACGAATCGTGATTGCCGGCTGCCCAAATGTTGGAAAGTCGAGCCTTTTTAATCGGCTGGTTCTTATGGACCGAGCGATAGTCACGGAGATTCCGGGAACGACCCGCGATGTTATTTCCGAGTTTTCGGATCTTAATGGAATTCCCGTGCGTTTCTTCGACACTGCTGGAGTTCGCGACACGGTTGATCACGTGGAACGAATTGGTGTCAGCCGCACATTAGAGACCCTGGCCGAGGCAGATCTTGTTCTGTTGATTGTTGACGGATCTTCCAGGCTTGGTGCGGAGGACACGAAGATCCATGAGCGAATTGAGGGCCTTCCCCATCTCGTTGTAGCAAACAAGCAAGACATCGCATCGGACGTTGATCCGGCACTCGTGGAGTTAGGTCCCGTCTGGGTTAGCGCGCGCACGGGCGTGGGCATCGACAACCTTCGCGAGAATATCGCGCGTATTCTCGGCGGCGATCGAGCCCAGAGTTTTGGGGAATCTATCCTGACCACTGCCCGGCAAAATGAAACCGTTTCGAACGCGATGGTTTCCCTGGCTGCCGGAGAGACTGCGTTGAGGAACGGCACACCGCACGAGATGGCTTTGCTGGATATTTATCAGAGCTTGTCGTCCTTGAATGAGTTGACGGGTGAGACAACGACGGAGGATATTCTAGGAACCATTTTCTCGACCTTCTGCATAGGCAAGTGATGATGTTTGATGAATCTTACGAAGTAGTAGTCGTCGGAGCCGGACACGCCGGCTGCGAAGCTGCCCACGCGGCAGCGCGAATGGGATGCAGCACCGCGCTGTATACGATGAACGCCGATTTGATTGCTCAAATGTCGTGCAACCCTGCGGTGGGCGGCATTGCAAAGGGTCACCTGGTTCGTGAGATTGATGCACTGGGCGGATTGATGGGCCTGGTTGCGGATCAGGCGGGAATTCAATTCAGGCTCCTCAATACGAGTCGTGGCCCGGCCGTCTGGTCGCCACGCGCTCAGGAGGACAAGGCTCTCTATCGAACATTGATGCGGCGGCATCTCGAATCGACGCCGAATCTATTCATCAAACAGGCAGAAGTAACGCAGCTGTTATTTGATAACAAACGCGCAGTCGGGATTGAGTTGCAGGACGGACGACGCGTCGAGGCGAGCGTGGTCGTCCTCACGACAGGTACGTTCCTTAATGGGTTGATTCACATCGGGGAGAAGCGGTTTACCGCGGGACGTAGCGGTGAGGCATCATCGATCAGCCTGGCTAATTGCATCCGAGAACTCGGATTTGACTGGGGGCGCCTGAAAACAGGCACGCCGCCTCGCCTGGACCGACGGACCATCGACTTCTCCGCCTTTGAAAAGCAGGAAGGAGATGCCCGCCCCACACCTTTTTCACTGCGGACGTCGGATGAATTACGGAACAGCGTTTGCTGCTACATAACCCAGACCGATGAAGCCATTCATAACATCATCCGTCGCAACATGAACCGCTCGCCGCTATACAGCGGCCAGATCCAGGGCATCGGACCTCGGTACTGCCCTTCGCTTGAAGACAAAGTGGTGAAGTTCGCCGATAAGGACCATCACCAGATCGTTCTGGAGCCTGAGGGCGTCGATACGCACGAAATCTACGTCAATGGAATGTCGACAAGTCTTCCGATCGATGTTCAGCGAGAGATCTTGAGTTCAATCAAGGGTCTCGAGTCTGCGCAGATGGTGCGGCCGGGTTATGCCATCGAATACGACTTTGTTCAGCCGACGGAACTGTACCCATCACTCGAAACGAAGCGCGCACGCAGCCTTTTCCTCGCTGGGCAAATCAATGGCACGACAGGTTACGAAGAAGCCGCAGCACAAGGTCTTTTAGCGGGGATAAATGCGGCATTGCAGGTGAAAGCGGAGGCCTCCCTGGTTCTCAGCCGCTCGGATGCCTACATTGGCATCATGATCGACGACCTCGTGACGAAGGGCACGAGTGAACCGTATCGCATGTTCACCTCGCGCGCGGAGTTTCGGCTGAACCTTCGAATTGACAATGCAGACCAACGCCTTACGCCGGTCGGGCGGAAAGTTGGCTTGGTTGCTGAGGAACAATGGGAGCGGTACTCGGACCGGCAATCCCGGATAGGGCGAATGCGTCACCACTTGTCGGTCACGAAGCCCGACACCGCACACACCTTCTTCACATCTCAGGGCTTAGAGTTGAGAGAACGACCAAATGCCGCCCTTCTACTACGAAGGCCGGAGATTCATCTCGAGGACTTGGTGAGGGCCGGGCTCGTGGACTTCGGTTCTGAAATCATCCGGCGCGAGGACTTGATTTCGGTAGAGACAGCGATCAAGTATGAAGGGTATCTCCGACAGCAGGAGCGAGAGGTTGAAAAGCTCCGTAAGGCCGAAGCCAGGCGCATTCCAGAGGATCTGGAGTACACGGGGATCCCAGGGCTATCGCGAGAGATTGTTGAAAAGCTGAGTAAGATTCGCCCCTCGTCTATTGCGCAGGCCAGCAGAATCCCTGGGATTACACCCGCAGCTGTTTCCATCCTGTTGTTCCACATTGAGATGCGGCGCCCTTCGGGGCATCCCGAAAGCGTCGCTTAGCTTTGACATCAGCACTCGGCCAGGAACTCGCCCGGCTTGGTGTGTCTCTCTCCCCTGAGATCGAATCGAAGCTCTCCATCTATCTGAAGGAACTGGAACATTGGAACCGCCGGATGAACTTGACGTCGCTGGTGGGACGACTGCTTGTGAAGCGGCTCGTTGTGGATCCGTGCTGGATCGGTCAACAACTACAGATGTCAGGGACGATTGTTGATCTGGGCTCAGGAAACGGTAGCCCGGGTATTCCGCTTTACCTGGGCTGCAAACTTGAGCGCGCTCACTTGGTGGAAGCGCGATTGAAGCGCTCTGCCTTTTTGCGTCACGTGGCCAGTTGCCTGAGGGATGAGAATATTGTGGTGCATCGATTCCGGTTGGAGGATATGCCCGCTGCGCCAGCGGCGAATTGGATCACTCTTCAGGGAGTAAAGCCGGTTCCCTCCGTCATCCACGCTCTCCGCCGGCTTTTTCCTTCAACGACGCGCGTAGTATGGATAACCTCGGGCGATTTTCCGTTGCCAGGGAGCTCAGGAATTTTCGTGCCGGAGAGCAATACCGTCGTGCGCCTTATTCAACTGGACCAGTTCTGACCATCCTTCTTCCAGAATTGTTCCACGTGGAACAAACGAGCTAAAGCGTTCCACGTGGAACATCATGGCAAGGGGTCATTGCGATTTCAAACCAGAAGGGCGGCGTCGGCAAGACGACCACCGCGATTAGCCTTGCGGCATCTCTGGCCGCAGCCGAAATGCGGACGCTCCTCATCGATCTCGACCCCCAATCCAATGCATCGTCGGGCCTGGGTCTGCGCCGGGGTACCTATTCAAAATCGACATATCACGTCGTTGTCAACGGTGAGACTCTGAGCTCGGTGATCCATCAAACCGAACTGGAAGCTTTGGAGTTGGCTCCGGCGAGCCGAGAGTTGGTGGGCGCGACAATGGAGCTCTCCCAAGAAGCCAACCGCCATCAGCGGTTGGAGGCAGCGATTGCCCCAATCCGAAACCAATTTCAGTTCATCTTGATTGATTGCCCGCCGTCACTGGACATTCTCACGGTCAACGCTCTGATAGCCGCCGACAGTGTCCTGATTCCAATCCAGTGTGAGTACTTTGCGCTTGAAGGTGTGTCGGAGCTGATGGAGACGATCAGCGAGATCCGTCGGGCGGCGAACCCTCGATTGGAGATCGAAGGTGTTCTACTCACGATGTTCGATGAGCGAACCAACCTTTCGAACCAGGTGATGGCGGATTTGAAGGCATTTTTTGGAGAAAAAGTGCTCTCTTCCGTCATTCCCCGCAATATCCGGTTGGGAGAAGCCCCCAGTCATGGACAGCCCATCTTGCTTTACGACATCAAATCAAAGGGAGCGGAAGCGTACATACGCCTAGCGAAGGAGATCATTTATGGCACAGCGAAAGGCATTGGGCCGCGGCCTGAGCGCCCTACTGGGGACCCCGGCAGCAGCAACAACACCTGAAACCGTCGAATCGGAGCAGTTACGGGAGATTGACATCGACCGCATCGTTCCGAATACCCAGCAACCACGAAAGCACTTCAACGAGGAAGCTCTTAACGAGTTAGCCGAGTCGATACGTGCGCATGGGTTGATTCAACCCGTCGTTGTCCGTGCACTTGGTGAGAATTTTTATGAGTTGATCGCGGGTGAGCGTCGATGGCGAGCTGCCCAACGGGCGGGCTTGACGAGGCTGCCAGTCCTTGTGCGGGAGCCAAGCGCGGATTCTTCTCTTGAAATTGCCTTGATTGAGAATCTCCAGCGCGAGGACCTTAATCCAATCGAAGAAGCGCAGGCTTACGAGAAACTTATTGTGGAGTATGGACTTACACAAGAAGAGGTTGCAAGACGGGTCGGCAAGAGCCGTGTCACCATAACCAACATGCTCCGCCTGTTACGGTTGCCCGCAGAGGTTCAGCAGTGGATCGGCGAAGATCGGTTGACGACCGGGCATGCCAAGGCCCTTCTGTCTTTGTCCGATCTTTCCTCGATCCTGGATGCGGCGCGCAAAATAATCCAAGGGAGTTATTCCGTCCGACAGGCCGAGATGCTAGTGTCCCGTTATGGCAAGCTTGGCGCCCAGGAAATATCTGACAACGAGGCAGAAGCCGTTGATCCTAACGTGAAAGCGGCGATTCATGCGCTGGAACAGGCACTGGGCACCAAAGTAACGATCCAGGAGAGCCGCGGAAAAGGCC
>Ga0207659_10002466_pt1 | contig 11028 bp, 9 predicted proteins | sample KBSM43metaG_FD_184330 | JGI IMG/M metagenome (GOLD analysis project Ga0207659, IMG submission 184330) | Miscanthus rhizosphere microbial communities from Kellogg Biological Station, Michigan, USA - KBS M4-3 metaG (SPAdes) (version 2) | ecosystem: Host-associated > Plants > Roots > Rhizosphere >...
ACCTCGAGCCCGTGAAGGTCCAGGCCTGTCTCCTTGATGAGTTCAACCGACGCCGCAGCCGTGCATGGCGCGAGGGCGAGATCGTTGTAAACGATGTCGCCGATGGACGCAGGGTTCATCCCCTCGAGATCCTTGAACGGGTGTATGGCAGAGGCGAGCGAGCGCACGTTGATGTGTCGCGGCACCGGGCGCTGAAGAATCACGCCAATCACGTCAGCATCGTCATTCATCGCGACAAGCCGCGCCTTACAGTCTTCCTGTCTGAGCCCGCTGGGCCAGACTTGCTCGTCGAAGCGGATGCCCACCTTCCGCGCCGCGCTCGCCTGTCCTCGAACATAGACGGCCGCCGACTTGTTCTCGCCGATGCTGACCGAAACGATCCGGCCGAGAGGGCGTGTGGCTTTCGCAATGGCCACGCGTTCCGAAACGTGAGTGAGGATTCGGTCGCGCACTGGGCGACCACTGAGGAGTCGGTTATCCATCATGACTTGGGTATTATCCACGATTCGCGAGTTCAGCAGATCCCGGCACGCCTGAAGAGGTACTGGCGTAATGCGGGATCGTCTGTGAGACTGGCTGCCCTTGTGAAAGCTTCGTTCGCTTCGTCTACCCGACTCAACAATAGCAGGGCATGTGCTCTCGCGGCCCAATACGGCTGGTAATCGGCCACCCGTCCCGCAGGAATCTCCTCAAGCGCAGCAAGGCCTATGGCCGGATCCAGCGCTTGTGTGAGGGCGACCGCGCGCCCCACGAGTGAACCGATCCCCGGAGCGATTCGTACCAGTCCTTCGTAGAGGAGAAGGATCTCCTGCCAGTCGATGGCATCGCTTTGCGCGCGATCGGCGTGAATGGACTGAATTGCCGCTTCCAGTTGAAAGCGTCCCATTCGATGAAATGACGCCGCCTTTCGAATGTGATCTTCCGCTTCTCTGATCATGGGCTGCGACCACAGCGTGGTGTCCTGTTGATCAAGGGGCACGAACTCACCGGAGGCTGTGAAGCGTGCGGCACGCCGGGCTTCGCAATGGAGCATCAGAGCCAGCAAGCCGTAAGCTTCCGGTTCGTTCGGGATGAGTCGAACGAGGGTTCGGCCAAGTGCAATTGCATCGGCTGCAAGAGCGTGATGAGTTGATCCGACTTCCGTAAGGCTCGCCCATCCGGTTGTGTATGCCGAGTAGATTGCATCGAGAACGAACGAGATTCGCTCGTCCCATTCCGGTTTTTCCGGCACACGAAAGGGAATCGTCGTTTCTCGAATTCTTGCCTTCGCCCGGACCAGGCGTTGCGCCATTGCTGCGGGAGACACGAGGAAAGCCGAAGCAATCCGCGCGGCATCCAGGCCGAGTACGGTTTGCAACATCAGCGGTGTGCGTGCCGCAGGATCAATCGCGGGATGAGCGCAGACGAACAGAAGTTTTAATCGTTCGTCTGGAAACTCGTCGTGTGTCGTGGCGGCTTCCTGGGCTTCTTCGGCAGCATGCGCGAGAGTCTTCTCCGAATCGTGATGCACCTGTCGGCGACGCGCGGCATCAACGATGCGGTTTTTCGCGACGCGTAGCAGCCATGCTTCGGGCTTTTGAGGAATGCCATCGGCCGGCATCGTTCCAGGGCGGCGGCAAAGGCGTCACTCAGGGCATCCTCCGCGCCGGCGACATCGCCGGCACGGGATGCAAGGTACGCTACCAGCCGTCCGTATGAATCGCGCACAACTTCCTCGATAGCAGCATGCGCTGAAGTGTTCATCTAGGACGCTTTGGCCGTTCCGACTGTGAAATGCGAGCCCAACAGGGGCCGGATCTCAATGCGGGAGTGGGCGGCGGCGGGATGACGGGCCGCCCATTCGAGAGCGGTATCCAGGTCGGGCACATCGATAATCCCGATTCCGGCGAGATATTCCTTCGTCTCAGCGTACGGTCCATCCTGCACGTGGCGTTTGCCATCGCGCACGGAAACCGTGGTGGCTGACCGAGGCGATTCGAGCCCGGCGCCACCTATGAGAACGCCGGCCGCTTGAAGAGCTTCGCCATAGGCCCTGCCGGCGGCCATCCCCGCAGGGCTGTCTCGACGGTCGAAGGATTCCTGAGACTGATGAACCAATAATGCGTATTTCATGTTCGTGCTGTCCTTTCGTTTGTTCAGCCAGGTATTCCGGGCTTCACTACGATGACGCGCGGCGAACGCGCCATTCGACATTTAGGCACAATTTTTTCTGTGGGGACAAGACCTCGGGACAACGCTTATGCTCCTAACGACAGAGGAGCCCGATGAAGATAGTCCCGACTGCCATTCTTGCGTTCTGCTTCGCCGTTCCGGCGATTGCGCAGGATCAGCCCCCGAAGTGTTTTTTCCTGTGCGAACCGAAAGTAAAGGTCGAGCCCAGCTTCACATGGGAAAACTGGGTGAAGGCCCCGAGAATAGCGGAGACCGATGACCAGGGGAACACGACGATAAAAGAGGTCGAAGCAGAAAACGTCTTCGAAACGGTCATCGCCGTGGATATTCCCACAACTGTGCCTCGATTCAGCTTTACCTTCGAGACGATCTTCAAACCGTTCGAGAAGGGGACCTCTCCAGAGTTGGAAACCGAGCTGAATCTCCATTGGCTGAAATCGGAATCTACCGGCGGGTGGGTCGGAAGCCACTTCGACATCGTTGACAAATACAGTCGCGGCGCGCTCCCACACAACCTCGACAGTTACACCCACAAGCTCAATTTCGAACTCGATACTGCGGTAGCCTTTCTCAAATGGACAAAGAAACCCTGGTTGAGCGATATCGAAATTGAAGGGTCTCTCGACTACGTCGCGAGCGGTCTGGCACGTGCGGGGGACACATTCGGCAACATCACCTACCTGGACAATGCGAGCCGGTGGGGATTTTCTCTGGTATTCGTCATACCGCTGGCTCCATTGCGATAGATTGGTAAGCGTATGGACTGCTTAAGGAGATCAACTGAAATGCAGCATGACAGCGTCACGAAGCCTCTCTGGGAGGGAAGCCTGATAGTCACCTCGATCCTCATCACGCTGTTCATGATTCGAAGTGTTGTGGCAACGGCCCCTGTCCAACAGCCAGCGTCTCAGTCCAACCCGTTCCGGGGAAGAGTAGTGAGTTCAGCCGGCGCTGCGGTTGTTGGCGGACCCTCTACAAATCCCGGTCACCCCGTCGCGGGCGCAACGGTCTATCTGGTGCCTGTCAGCGCGATGGATTTGACCACTCGAATCACCGCCAGCGCCATTTACGCGGCTCCATTTCCGGCTGAAGCTCATGACGAACCGCTGGAGGATGCGATCCGGTTGAGGGGCAGGGAATTCCCACAAGCCACAACGGACGCGCAGGGCAACTTTTCGATTCCAACGCTACCTGACGGCAAGTTCTTCATCCACGTGACACCTGCGGCGGGTGATACCGAACATCTCCCGGGCGGAAACCTCAGCAGAGCAAGCTACCAGGGAACCTCGCTGCGCGGTCGCTCTATGACGATCGAGCTTTCGAGCAGTCCCTCTGCCAATGCCCGTTACACCGGCAGCTCAAGCTGCCTGACGTGCCACAAGAACGAGTCGCACTGGCAGAAAACCGCGCACAAACTCGGATGGACGGTCCCGCAAGCGCCAGGCAAACTGCAGGATTTTTCGAGGCACCCCGAGTACTTCACTGCGCTCGAGTCATTTCCTTCTGTCGATGAATACGCGCGAGGAACACGCCTTGAGCTGGGGGATTACGACGGGAGCCGGGGCGATGACAAGTTCAAGCTGAGAATCTTCGGGGATTCGCGGCTCCCGATCGATATGCCCTACGCCGATGTCTATCTCTGGAGGAATGCAAAAGACGGCAAGTACTACATCACGATGGTGAACAGGTTGAACCCCCAGGATCCCAACAGTCCGGCAAATCTTGAAATCAAGCTGGTCTATGGCGGAGAGGTTCACGACCAGCGATACATTGTCTCTGTTCCTCCGGGCCTTGGAGATCGGCAGGGATGGTATACCCTTCTGCGCTTTAACCTGACAGGCCGCGACAACAGATTGAATCGCGAGAGGCGCATATGGCACGACTACAAGTTCTATCTCTGGTGGTCTGCTGGGGCAGACAACCGGTATGGGACATCGGACGACCTGTTGACAGCGCCGCCCGTCAACACAAACACGGTTCAGACAATGTGTGCAGGCTGTCATTTGACCGGATGGGAGCGATACCAGGACAAGGCGACCGGACAATATCTCGTGCGTGCCGTCAATGATCCTGCCGGTGAGATGAACATCGACGATGATCCCGAGCCTGACGAGATCAACATCGGTTGCGAAAACTGCCACGGGCCGGGTTCAGAACATGTGGCGAGCGCGAGCTCCCGCTTCATCGTCAATCCGAAAAATCTTTCGGCCGAGCGGTCTGCTGTCCTTTGCGGAAGGTGTCATGATCGCCGGCAGGGATACGGCGGGCCGACCGTGGGCTACACGCAGGCGCTCAGCGAGACAGGAGAAATGGCAAGGCCCGGAATCAGCCGTAACGAACTGATCACGAAGTATACGGATCCTGTTAAGAAGGGACCGACGATGCGGGGCGGGAACCGGGAAGACAACATCTGGCCCGACGATGTTCATTCCAACAAACCGCATCAGCAGTACGCGGATTTCCTGAAGTCGAAGATGTACCGAAACGACCGACTGCTGGTGACGTGCTCGGACTGCCACAACATGCACGGGAACACACCGTATCCACGCTTCGTGATCGGCGACCCCAACAATGCCGCCTCACCGTTATGCCAGGGATGTCACGCGGTGGATATATTGACCCACATGGAAAAGAAGCTGAACGCCCGAATGAAGGGCGAGCAAACACGCTGCATCGATTGTCACATGCCCGGCACGGCTAATACCGGCGGCATCGCGGGAGACTTCGGCAGGATGATCAAGACGCCGCCGTATGCCAATGCGCAGGAGGAAGAGAACAACGCTTACTGGCAGAGTCCCATGCATTCCCACGTCTTCGACGTTCCTCTGAAAACGAATGTGGCAGTCCGAGGTGTGCCACCTGGCCGCGCAATGCCCATTCCCTACACTGCGTCCTGCGGGACCTGTCATTTAGTTAACGAATTACCGTTCAAATAGAACCGGGATCTTAAGTCCGATACTGCGGGCGAAAAACTATGGCACTCGAAGCATTTCTCGTATTGGCGTTGATCCTCGCAAACGGGTTGTTTGCAATGTCCGAGATGGCCGTGGTCGCGGCTCGCAAGTCGAGCCTGCAGGAGAAAGCGGACCGTGGCAGCAGCGGTGCGCGCGTGGCCCTGCAACTGGCGAATTCGCCGAACGACTTTCTTTCAACTGTTCAAATCGGGATCACCGTTGTGGGTACTCTGGCCAGTGCTGTCGGCGGTGCGACGATCGCGGCGCGCCTGGCAGTCTATCTCGATCAATATGAATCCATCGCGCCGTATGGGGAATCGGTCAGCCTGGCGATTGTTGTCGTTGTTATCAGCTTCGTGTCTCTGATTCTGGGCGAGCTGGTTCCCAAGCGACTGGCGCTTCGAGCGCCCGAGCGGGTGTCCACGATCGTCGCGCCGTTCTTGCGGTCCATGGCATTTATCAGCAAGCCGCTCGTTCGCTTTCTGAGCTGGTCTACGGAACTGGTTCTTCGCCTGATACCTGCAAGTCACTCCACTGAAGCCGAAGTCACGGAAGAAGAGATCAAGGGCCTGATCGATCAGGCCGTGGATACAGGGACATTGCAACATGCGGAAAGGGAAATGTTGCAGGGTGTTTTCTGGCTGGGAGATCGCCGAATTAATCAGATCATGACGCCACGGACCCGTGTTGTGTGGCTCGACGTGACGGCCAGCCAGGAGGAGGTTCTGCGCACGATTGAGGAGAGTCACTTTACGACGTTCCCTGTTGCGCAGGAAACGTTGGATCACGTGCTGGGAACGATCGACGTCAAGGTTCTGCTTCCAGGTGCTGCACGCACGCAACGGGTGGATCTGCAGAACGGATTGAAGTCCCCTCTGATGGTCCCGGAGACGCTTCCCGCGGTTCGTCTGATATCGATGTTTCAACAGACACGAAACCACATGGCGCTTGCAGTCGATGAACACGGCAACACACAGGGCGTTATCACATTGACCGACATTCTCGAGGCGATTGTTGGAGACATCCCGGCGCACGGCCAGCCCGAACCCCCTTCTGCAGTACGGCGCGAAGACGGAAGCTGGCTCGTGGACGGTATCCTCCCGCTTGTGGGACTCAAGGACCTGTTGAAGAACCCCATGATTCCTGAACCTTCCGACGTCACAACCGTCGCAGGACTCATCGTTGTGGAGTTGGGCCGGATCCCGGCCGCCGGCGACGCCGTGGATATCGCAGGCTCCCGGTTTGAAGTCGTCGATATGGACGGCGTGCGAGTCGATAAGGTATTGATTCGGCCAGGATCGACCGACGTATGAGCTTTCGGACTATTGAAACGCCAGCTCTCTCGAGAAGAATGGCAGCACCTTCGTTTGAAAGTTCATCGGCACCTGCCCGTTGTGATCGCCCTCGAACGTTTCAAAGTGATGAGGCACTCCAGCGTCGGTGAGCGCGGCGTCCATGTCTCGATTCGTCTGAACCAGTCCATCCTGAAGGCCTACATTCATTTCAATTGCCTTCATTTTCTTCAGGTTTGGAGCGTATTGCTGCAGCATCACCATGGCCGAGTTTGCCATCCACTTCGCGACAATTTCCGGCCGTTGCTTTCCATCCTTCACCGGCAGATCGATGAACAGCGGAGCATTGTTCGAGTTGGACGACCATGCGGCAGCGCGCGCGATTGGCGATTTCTGATTGAATGGAACTCTCTGCGCATCTTCCTTCGTTTTGATCGCTTCCATCTGCGCCAGCGCTGGAGTCACCTCGCCGGTTTCCAGCATGCAACACGCCGACATCGCATAGAGGCTCGAGAAAACTTCAGGATGCTTCATTCCGATACGAAACGTCCCGTAACCGCCCATCGAGTGCCCCGTAAGGCCGCGACTCATGCGATTCGGAATCGTGCGGTAGTGGCTGTCGATGTAGCTTACCAGTTCGACGGCAATGAAGGTTTCCCAGTCTCCCGTCGTTTTTGAATTGGAGTAAAAGCTTCCGTTGTGCAGCGAGAACGCGTCCGGGCTGACGAGGATCATTTCCTTCGTGGTCCCTGTGGCGAGGCCTCTCTCCAAACCTCCGACGTTCGCAAACCCAACCCACTGCTGTGCGCGCAATCCATAACCGTGAAGCGTGTAGACGACCGGATAACGCCGGCCAGGGTCGCTTTGATAACTCGGCGGGAGATAGACGAAGACGTCGCGATCCGCGGAATCGCCTTCGAGATTGCCTTCCAGCGATTTCCCGTGCACCGTGATGCGTTCCAACTTGCCCTTGAGTTCCTTCTGCAGGTCCGCCAGTGGCTGGATGAGATTGTTGCCACCGCGCCCGCCATTGTTCTGCGCGAAAACCAGGGCCGTCGAAAGAAGGAGCAGGACGCAGACTCGATGAATGGACACGCGATACCTCCACACGCCAGAATTCCTGCAGTTGGCTTTGCACATAAGCTCGGAGCCACTGAACTCCCCGCCTTGGTTCGGGCGGGGTGCAACATCAAGAGATCTTGCGGCGGGGCGGTTGGTTCAAGAAAAATCAAGCTCTTGATCATCACCACCCCGGCGCTTCGCGCCATCCCTCCTCGGCTGAGGAGGGGAGTTCGGCTTCCATGTCGACTTTATGTGCAAAGCCCCGCAGATTATATTCCCGGGAGTTCCAAAATGATTGCCAGAGTGAAACCGCCACTCGTCTTCATCGTCGCTTCGGCGAGTTTGGCGTGTGTCTGCTCCTGTGCGGCAGAAACCTCACAGCAAGTGCAGCCGGCCGCTGTCGCGCAGGAGATTTCGGTCCCGGGAATGAGCCGGTATCAGGACGATTTGGGATTCTCCTTCTGGTATCCGAGTGTGTGGTCGGTCAACCCACAACCCATCAACAACTGTGCAAGCCGCCCGCGTCCCGAACCGTGTCCGGACAATGCCGGGGGATGGTTGCAGGAGGGCACAGTCGTTAAACAACTGAAGGTGGGCAGTTCGCAGACCAGCATCGCGTCCGTCATTATCCAGGTCTTTCACTCTCCTTCTTCGTCAATCGCCGAGCGGGGAGCGACGCAGTTCAGATATTTCTTCGACTCGGCCACCGGCTCGTGGATGCAGACGATATTGAAGTCCACCGAGCGCGATCTCAGCGCTCCTGTGACGGCGCAAGCCTCGATATTGGAGAGGACAATGGGGGGCCTGCCGATTCTGGCCGGCGCGGCAAGGCATGGCGCGGATTCGATCGTGCCGCTGAAAGATGGCAACTTTGTGGTAGTGGAGAGTATGGATCCCGGAAATCCTGATCAGCGATATCTCGCCAGGACCATTGAACCCGCAGATCCGCCTGCTGAAAGCGCTTCAACGCGTCGGCAGGCGATTACCGATTGGCTGATGCACAGCGAGAGTCTGAAGTGAAGAAACGTTAGTCGAGGAGAATTTCGAGATCGGACGGCCATCCACCGAATCGCCAGTCCAATTTAAGATCTTGTAATCTACAACCTGAGATCTCCAACTCGTCCAATCTCCAAAATTCTTTTGCCCTGCCCGTGAAAATCCGCTCCTGGTCCGACACTTCTCTTGATTTGCGATTTCCGCTGTAGTTAACTCCACCCCATTCACATGAATAAAGCGCGCATTGTTTTGTCTATTCTTGTACTGCTCGTGCTGGCCTCCAGCATCAGCTTGCCCCAAGCCACAACCCCGAACTGGGAACCCATTACCGAAGAGCGGCTGCGTCACCCTAAAGCAGGCGACTGGCTGAGCTATCGAAGAACGGATGACGTATTTGCATTCAGCCCTCTGACGGAGATCAACCGGACGAATGTCAAAAATCTTCGTCCGGTCTGGTCGTATCCCGTGCAGGACGACAGCCGTTGGGTACCGACGCCCATCGTCGCGAATGGGATCATGTACGTTGCCGAAGGCCACGGCAGGGTGCTTGCGTTCGACGTCGCATCCGGTGAAATCAAGTGGATCCACACGCGATCGTATCCGGAGGACATCCGAGCCTCGCAGGCCTACTTGCGCGCCCGTGGCGTTGCCGTCTTTGAGGACAAGATTTATTGGGGAACTGCGGATTCCTTCATCGTTGCGCTCGACGCACGCACCGGCAAACAGATCTGGGAAGTGAAAACGGCCGACTACAAAAAAGGAATCGGTCATGCTCATCCTCCTCTGATTGCGGACGGAAAAGTGATCGTTGGATTCATCGGCGGAGAGCGGGAGGTCCGGGGAGCCCTCGCCGCTTACGACGCGAAGACCGGTGAGCTGAAGTGGAAGACCTACACGGTTCCGGCACCCGGCGAGCCCGGCGCCGAGAGTTGGGCCAAGAGCGACATGCCACCGCTCGGCGGACCCACGTGGGGCACGATGAGTTACGACCCCGAGCTCGGGTTGCTTTACGCAGGTGTCGGCCAACCGGCGCCCTGGGCATCCACGCTACGGGGTAACGGGGATGCGCTCTATACGAATTCAGTCCTCGCGCTGGATATCAAGACCGGAAAGATCCGGTGGCATTTCCAGGTAGTGCCGGCCGACAACTGGGACATGGACTCGCCTTACGAGAGCACCCTTGTGGATCTGCCGATTAACGGCGCGACGCGCAAAGCCCTCATCCATACGAGCAAGGTCGGGGCGTCATACTCGACAGAACCAATGGGCAATTCATTCAGTCCTTCAAAACGGCCTACGACAACATCATCACGGGATGGAGTGCCACCGGGCGTCCGACATTCAATCCCAATGTTGTTCCCACCGCGAAGGACGTGGACTCCGGCAAGGTCTTCGAGGTGTGTCCTCACTTTCACGGAGCGCGCAATCTGAATTCTCCGAGCTATAGCCCCATGACCCGGCTCTATTATCTCGGCATCAATAATTCGTGCATGGATGTGACGTTTGTCACTCAGCGCTACGAACTCGGCCAGGCTTATCAGGGAATGAACCTGCAGAGCGCCAAATTCGCGCCCGGCTATAACTACATCGGCGAGTTTGTGGCGTTCGATCCCGCGACAGGGAAACGTCGCTGGGAGTACCGCACGAAGAGTGGCGCCGCGATGACCGCGTCAGCCCTCGCTACCGCAGGTGGAATCGTGTTCGGGGGAACGGCGGATCGTTATCTGTTTGCGCTCAACAACGAGACCGGAAAACTTCTGTGGGAGACGCGGTTGAACGGCGACATCTCCGGCGCGCCTGTCACGTTTGAAGTTGGCGGCCACCAGTATGTTGCTGTCGGCGCAGGGGGACGGATCGCTCAGACAACGTCCTATGCACGACTGACAAATACGGACATTCCTCTGGGAACCGGCATGATCTGGGTGTTTGCCTTGCCATAGTCAGGAGGCTGCGTGGGACTCCTCGATCGATTTCGAGATAAACCCGCTCCAACGGCTGCGAACGTCGACACTGCGGCGTTGCGATCGAGTCTCGTGGACTACATCCTGAAGGTGATGACCGATAAAGACGGCCGTATCCGCGCTGAAGATGCCGTCAGCGCCGCGGCCACGATCGTTGCCGAGCGGTGCATCGACGCAGCCGCGAATTTCGACCTTCGCAATCACAATTTTCATCCGGGCTCTCGCGTGTTTTCCGAAACCGCGAATGCGTTGTTCTCCGGAGACACAGACAAACTCGACGAAGTGCCGGCAGGTTCGATCATCGGGATACTCCGATCGAAACTCGACGCGGGAACGTATACGACCGAGATCTTTCCCTCGCTGTCCTCGGTATTCAAGGGCTTCGCATCACGGACAGGCGATCCGAAGGATTGGGGCAGGGTTCCGCTGTCGGTGCCTGAGGAGAACCGTCCATACATGCTGCCCATCAAGGTCGGCTACGAAACGCGGGCTACAATCGACGAAATCCTGAAACCCATTCGCTCGAACAAGACCTTATGTTTGCAGATCGCGACCGAAGCCCTGGCAGCCATACTGAACATGATCTCGAAT
>Ga0207659_10002469_pt1 | contig 11026 bp, 10 predicted proteins | sample KBSM43metaG_FD_184330 | JGI IMG/M metagenome (GOLD analysis project Ga0207659, IMG submission 184330) | Miscanthus rhizosphere microbial communities from Kellogg Biological Station, Michigan, USA - KBS M4-3 metaG (SPAdes) (version 2) | ecosystem: Host-associated > Plants > Roots > Rhizosphere >...
GAACTTGGCTTCGTCGATCGCCATGAAATAAACGAGCTTCCCCGATCCGGCGAGGCCGAGGCTCTCGACCGCGAGCACGCCCGCCGCCTGGGCGAGCGCTTCCACGATCAGCACGCCCGGCATGATTGGGCGTCCGGGGAAATGCCCCTGGAAAAAGCTTTCGTTGATCGTCACCGCCTTGATGGCGGCGATGCGCTGGTCGATCACGAGTTCCTCGACCCTGTCGACCAGCAGCATCGGATAGCGGTGCGGCAGTGCTGCCATCACCCGACCGATGTCGAGTGGGCCAATCACCGCCGCCTCACCCTGTTCGCTCATCGGCGTTCGCCTATCAGCGACCAGGGCCTTGCGCCGGAGCGGCGGCCGGCTGCGCGGGCAGCGTAATGCTCGGGTTCGGGAAGGCCGCGTCGAGACGCTGGATGATCACCGTGGTGATGTCCGCCGCGGGATCCGAAGCGAGCAAGCTGTTCTTTGACACGACGACGTCGGCCTTGCGCTCCGCGCGGACCGCTTCGGCGATCGGGGCGACATGATCGACGATCTGCGACTGGACGAAACGGCCCACTGCCTGAACTTCCTGATCGAGCTGCTGTGCGGCTTCCTGCGCCGCGCCCGCGCGCTGATAGGCCTGCTGAAGCGAGGATTCCTGGGCCGGAGTGGGCTTGGCCGGCGCCTTGATCGCCTGCACCTGCGTCTGCAGCGTCTGGAAAGCCTGAGCCGCGGTCTGGAAGGCGGTCGCGCGCTGCTGCATCAGCGTGTCATATTTGGCGTGGAGCTGCTGGGTGCCGCTCTTGGCCGCGTTCGAATCCGTGAACACCTTGTTGAAGTCGACGGTCAGCACGTCGCCTGCAGCGAGCGCCGGGGCGGCGGTGGCGGCGAGCAAAGCGGCAGCCGCCGAAATCTTGAGCATGGTCTTCATCAGAATTGGGTTCCTACGTTGAAAGTGAAGAGTTTTGTGTCGTCGCCCTGACGCTTGACGATCGCCTTGGCCATATCAATGCGGAATGGGCCGAAGGGTGAGTTCCAGTTCACGCCGATGCCGATCGAGATACGCGGTTTCCATGTATCGCCGAGCCACAGTTCCTTGAATCCCGGAATTTGCTGACCCGACGGCGACAAGCCACTCGGGCAGTTGGTTCCGGCGGGCACGCTTTGCGACGGGAGTGAATTGGTGTCGCTCGGGTTGCCGTCGACGCACAGGCGCGTGCCGTCGGTGTTGAGCACTTCGCGGAACTGGCCACCGGGACCCGTATCATAGAGCGCTGGTTTCTTGGTACCAAATACCGAGCCGATGTTCAGGAAGATGGACGGACGAATGCCCAGTTCCTTGACCGCGTTACCGAGCGGAAGCTGCGCTTCGAGCCTGCCGAAATACGAAGCCCGGCCACCCAGCGCGTCGTCACTGACCTGGTTGCGGTTGAGGTTGAGCGAGCCGTCGCTGTTATATGTGGCGCGCAGCACGCGCGGACCGAGGCCGCGAATGTCGAAGCCCGCAAATTCCGGCTCGCCCATGTAGAAGCGGTCGGTTAGGCGCACCTTATCGGTGCCGGGGCCCTTCCCGCTTTCCAGCGACTGGATATACCCGCCCTGAAGGTTGGCCGAGATGATGAAGCCGTGCCAATTCCAATATTGATGGCCCTCAACGGTCGACTTTATGTAGCGCACGCTGCCACCCAGCCCCGCCAGATCCTGACTGACGAAGAAGCGCATGCCGTGGCTCGGGTGAATACGGTCGTTCAGACTGTCGAACACCAGGCTATAGCCAAGCGATGACGTGGTACGGTTGCCGATGGCATCGCACAGGTAACGGCCGGCGAGGATCGGATCGCAATGCGTCGCGCCGGAGGCGTTCAGCGTGCCGTCCGGATTGTAAGCGGTATAATAGGTCGACTTGTCGAGCGTGACCCTGTCGATGCTCAGGCCGTAACGCAGTGCGAGCGACCACATTTCGGTCAGAGGCACGCCCGCACGGATCTGGAATCCGGTGGTCACTTCGTCATAGGTCGTATGACGATCGGTGTTCACATAGTTGAATGAGTTATAGTCCCGCCGAAACAGATCGACGCCAACAGCAATATTTTTATCGAATAAATAGGGTTCCTGGAAGCCAAGATTGACCGATCGATTATAGATCGACCAGTCCACACCGGCATGAACAATCTGCCCCTTACCCATCAGGTTGGCCTGTTCAATGTTGGCGCTGACAATGAATTTCTCGAGGCTCGAATAGCCTGCCGACACCTGGAGCGAACCGGTCGACTTCTCTTCGAGATTGGTTTCAAGGATCACGCGATCGGGCGCGGACCCCTGCTTCTGCTCGACTTCGAGCTTGTCCTGGAAATAGCCCAGACTCTGGATACGGTCGCGCGAACGCTTGACGCGGAAGCCGTTGAAGGCGTCGCCCTCTGCAAGGCGGAACTCCCGACGCACCACCTTGTCGCGGGTGATGGTGTTGCCGTTGATATTGACCCCCTCAACATAGACGCGCGGCGCGTCCTTGAGGGTGAAGGTGATGTTCATCACCTTCTTTTCCTTGTCCGGCTCGTAATGCGGATCGGTATCGGCGAAGGCATAACCGAGCGTGCCGGCGGTCTCGTTGAGTATGTCGATCGTGTCTTCGACCATCTTGGCATTATACCATTGGCCGGGCTTGATCCTGACCAGGTATTGGAGCGCCTCGGGTCGCAGGTCGCGGATCGCGCTCTCGACCTTAGGCGTGCCGAACTTGTAGCGATCGCCTTCGTCGACGACGTAGGTTATGATGAAATCGCGTTTGTCGGGCGTGAGCTCCGCCACCGCCGACACAACGTGGAAGTCGGCATAGCCCTGCGTCAGATAAAATTGCCTGAGCTTCTGCTGGTCATAGGCCAGACGATCGGGATCGTAGCTGGTGCCTTGCGAGAAGATGTGGAGCAGGCTTGCGGTCTTGGTCGCCATTTCGGAGCGCAGGCGGCCGTCTTTGAAGTGGTCGTTGCCGATGATGTTGATGCGGCGGACGCGCGACTTGGCGCCCTCATGGATCTCGAACACAACGTCGACGCGATTCTGGTCCAGCAATACCTGCTTGGGCTCGACCGTGGCCGCATAGCGCCCCTGGCGCTTGTAAAGCTCTATGATGCGGTTGACGTCGGCGCGCGCCTTGGAGCGCGTGAAAATCTGCCGCGGCGCGAGCTTGATCTCGGGCCGGATCTTGTCTTCCTTGATGCGCTTGTTGCCCTCGAGCACGATCCGGTTGATCACCGGATTTTCGCGCACCTGGATCACCAGATTGCCTGTATCCGCACCGGCGATCTCCGCGCTGGCGAACAGCTCGGACGCATAGAGATCCTTCAGCGCCTGATCGAGATCGGCGTTTGTGTAGGTGTCGCCGGGATGCAGCCTGACATAGGAACGGACCGTGTCCGCCTCCAGGCGCTGATTGCCCGTCACATCGATCGAACGGATCAGTTTCGGCGGTTGCGGCGCGGGAGCCGCGGGCGTGGCTTCCGCTGGCGGCGGCGCTGGCGTTTGCGCTGCTGCTGGCATTCCCGCAAGCGCGGTGCCGATCAATAATGCACTCGCCAGCCGGCAGGTTGCACGTCGCCCGTCACTGGTCATGAATTCCGTCACGCAACCCCGCCCTTCACCTTAGGATCTGCTTTGAAGCCGGGGCCTGGTGGCCGGCGGGTTACGCCCTGCCCTATCCCCGTCAGCCGATCAAGCCGACAAGCTTCGTCCAGAGGCCGAAGGAGCCGAGATCGTTGACGGTTACGAACAGCATGAATCCCAACAGTAAAGCAAGCCCCGACCGAAATGCCCATTCCTGAGCCTGAGCAGGCAATGGTCGGCGACGGACGCCTTCGATGAGATAGAAAAAAAGGTGACCGCCATCCAGCAGTGGAATTGGCAGAAGGTTGATGAAGCCCAGATTAATCGAAATGAGCGCCATGAACTCGACGAACGGGAGTAAACCCAGCTCGGCCTGCTGGCGCGCGAACCCCGCGATTCCGAGTGGACCGCCAAGCTCCCTTGCCGAACGCTGCCCGCCGAGGATCTGGCCGAATACATCCGCGATTGTGCGGATCTGATCCTTGACCGCCAGGACCGACGCTTCGGCCACTTCGGCAGGATTGCCCGGTTTGAGGACAACGGCCGCTGCGGCGACGCCCAACCGTCCCTTTTCAATCCGATTGCCATTGCCGTCGGTCCGCGCGATCGTATCGGTAAAGACGTCTAATGGAAGCAGGCGTCCGTTACGTTCTACATCCAGCCGCAGATGCTGATGCGGACGGATCAAGAGCATCAGCGCAATGTCTTCGAACTTGTCCACATGGCGCCCGTCGATCGCCGTGATGCGATCGCCCGGTTTCAGTCCACCCTTGTCGGCCGCGGAACCCGCCACCACGGCGGCGACGACCGGTGGCGTCTGAGGCACGCCATAAGCGGCGAAGAAACCGGCATATACGAGGATCGCGACCAGGAAATTGGTGATGGGCCCCGCCGCAACGATCACGAAACGCTGCCATACTGGCTTGCCCTGCAGCGTTCGGGCCTTTTCCTCGGGCGGAAGCGCCAGCCAGGCCGGATCGGGCTCGCTAGCGGGGCCCATGTCGCCCCGGAACTTCACGTAGCCGCCGATGGGAAGCGCCGAAACTTTCCAGCGCGTGCCGCGCCGGTCGGTCCAGCCGAACAATTCGCGGCCCATGCCGATCGAGAACATCTCGGCCTGCGCGCCGAACAGACGGCCCGCCAGATAATGCCCCATCTCGTGCACGAACACGAGTGGCCCGATCACCGCGAGAAAGGCGAGAACGGTGATGAGGAAGGTGAACAGGAAGCTCATGCCGCCCTCCGCTCCAGGGCTTGCGCCGCGACCCTGCGGCTTTCAGCGTCAAGCATCAAAGCCTCGTCGATCGTCTCGGCAGGGAGCGGATCGTAGCGGGAGAGGACCTGGTCAACTACGAGGAAGATGTCGAGAAACCCGATCCTTCCCGCCAGGAAAGCCGCGACCGCCTCCTCGTTGGCGGCGTTGAGCACGCCTGGGCGAGACCCACCGGCAGCCAACGCCTGCAACGCGAGCGCAAGTGCGGGGAAACGATCCAGGTCGGGCTCCTCGAAATCAAGACGGCCGATTTGGGCTAGGTTGAGTGGTTCGCATGGAGTCGCCATGCGCTGTGGCCAGGCTAGGGTATGCGCGATCGGCGTACGCATGTCGGCCGGCCCCAATTGGGCCAGCATCGAACCGTCGACATATTCCACCAGCGAGTGGACCACCGATTGGGGATGGACCAGCACCGACAGTTTTTCATTCCCTACCGGGAACAGGTGATGCGCCTCGATCAGTTCGAGGCCCTTGTTCATCAGCGTCGCCGAATCGACCGAGATCTTGGCGCCCATCGACCAATTGGGGTGCTTCACCGCCTGCGCGGGCGTGACCCGCGCCATCTCGTCACGGCTCAGCGTCCGGAACGGGCCACCGCTTGCGGTGAGAATAATGCGCCGTACACGCGACGGATCGTCATGCGGAAAACATTGGAAGACGGCATTATGCTCGGAATCGACAGGTAACAGCGTCGCCCCTGCCCCATGCGCGGCGCGCGTCATCAATCCGCCGGCAAGCACCAGGGATTCTTTGTTGGCGAGAGCGACGGTCTTGCCTTGTCTGAGCGCGGACATGACGGGCTTGAGGCCAGCGGTGCCGACGATCGCGGCCATCGTCCAGTCCGCGCCCATTGCCGCAGCCTCGCAGATCGCGTCACAGCCGGCGGCGGCTCGGGTCTCGCTTCCTGCCAAAGCGTCCTTGAGCGCCGGATAGAGCCGCTCGTCACCGATCACTGCTTGGCTCGCGCGGGTTCGGCGCGCCGCAGCGGCGAGCCCCTCGACATCGCTGTGCGCGGTCAACGCGACCACCTCGAAGGCGTCGGCCTCGCGCTCGATCAAATCGAGCGTCGAGCGTCCGATCGAGCCGGTCGCACCGAGAATGGAGACGCTGCGCGCCATTACACGCTTCCGTTCGCTACCAGCGCGGCGACTAGGATCGCGACCGGCAACATCCCGTCGATCCGGTCGAGCAGTCCGCCATGACCGGGCAATATCTTGCCCGAATCCTTGACCCCGACATGGCGCTTCATCCCGCTTTCGACGAGATCGCCGACCTGCGCGACGATCGCGAGCAGCGGCGCGATCCACAAGCAGCGTGGAGGTAAATGGCCCAACTTGGCGATCGCCGCTCCGGCAATGCCAGCCGCAACCATGCCGCCGACCAGGCCCGCCCAGGTTTTTTTGGGGCTGATCGCGGGCGCAAGCTTCGGCCCGCCGATAGCACGGCCTGCGAAATAGGCGCCGATATCGGTCGCCCACACGGTCGCAAGCGCCCACAGCGCAAGCGCGAAACCCAAAGGCTGCTCGCGCAGGAAGAGGATCGCGATCGCGGCCGAGCCGATATAGCCGACGCCGACGGCGGTCAGCGCTGTTTTCGGGAACATCGCCATCGCCATCGCGGCGATCAGAAGGAGCGCCAGCGTCGCGCGATCCGTGCCCCACAGCATCGGCAAGGCGTAGCTCATCCCTACCAGCAGCACGAGTAGGCCAATGCCCAGCCTGGCGCGGTGTGCGCGCACCAGGCCCGCCCATTCGATCAGCGCGATGCAGGCGACGATGGTAAGCAGGGCCCAGAGGGCAACCCCGCCCACCCACAGCGCGCCGATCGCGGCGATGGCGAGCACGGCGCCTATCAAGCTTCGTGTCGCGAGGTCGGATTTGGGTTTAGCGTCCGCCATAGCGCCGCTCGCGCCGGCCAAAGCTCGCAATCGCATCTTCGAGGCTCGCCCGATCGAAATCAGGCCAGAGCGTGTCGACGAACAGCAACTCGGCATAAGCCGCCTGCCACAGCAGGAAATTGGAGAGCCGCTGCTCGCCAGAGGTGCGGATTACCAGATCCAGCGGCGGCAATTCCCCGGTATCGAGTCGCGCCTCGATCGCCGAAGCATCGATCGCAGCTGCGTCCAGCGTGCCGTCTCTCGCTTCAGCGGCAAGCGCGCGCGCCACACGGACAATCTCGTCCTGCGCGCCATAATTAAGTGCGATGACCAGGGTCAGGCCGCGATTTTCGGCAAGCTTCTCGCGCGCCTCGTTCAGATCGGCGACGATGTCGGCATCAAGCGCGCGCCAGTCGCCGATCAGTTCAAGCCGGACATCGTTGCGGTTGAGCTCGCCAATCTCGCGGCGCAGATACAGACGGAGCAGCCCCATCAGATCGGCGATCTCGGCCGCCGGCCGCCGCCAGTTCTCCGACGAGAAAGCGTAAAGCGTCAGCGCCTCGATCCCGAGCTCGCCCGCCGCCTTGATCGTGCGGCGCACCGCTTCCATGCCCGCGCGATGTCCGGCGACGCGGGGTAAGAGCCGCTTCTTCGCCCAGCGGCCATTGCCGTCCATGATGATCGCGACATGCCGCGGAACGGCGACTCCGTCTCCGCTGGTTTCGATCGGCGAGGCCGAGGCTGAGCTCACTTGCCCAGGATTTCCTTTTCCTTGGCAGCTGCGGCAGCATCGATTTCGACGATGGTGGCGTCGGTCAGCTTCTGGACCTCGGTCTCGCTGCGCTTGCGCTCATCCTCGCTGATCTCGCCCTTTTTCTCGTCGGTCTTGAGATTGTCCATGCCGTCGCGGCGCACATTGCGCGCGGCGATGCGGGCCTTTTCCGCATATTGGCTGCACAGTTTGGCGAGTTCTTTGCGTCGCTCCTCGGTCAAGTCCGGGATCGGGATGCGCAAAGTTTGCCCGTCGACGATCGGGTTCAGGCCGAGCCCGGCCGAACGGATCGCCTTGTCGACCGGCCCGACATTGGACTTGTCCCAGACCTGCACCGACAGCATGCGCGGCTCGGGTACGGATACGGTTGCGGCCTGGTTCAGCGGCATGTGGCTGCCATAAACCTCAACTGTGACCGGATCGAGCAACGTCACGGACGCGCGGCCGGTGCGCAGTCCCTGCAGATCATGCTTCAGCGCTTCCACCGCGCCGTGCATGCGGCGATCGAGATCGGCCTTGTTATAAGCGGCCATGGGTCACTCCCCTGAATTGCGGACGATCGTGGCCGTCCCCTGGCCCGCGAGCACCTTGGCAAGATTGCCCTGCTCGCGGATGTTGAACACGACGATCGGAATAGCATTGTCGCGGCAAAGCGCCACTGCGCTTGCGTCCATGACTTTCAGATTATCCGACAATACCCGATCGTAAGTGACGGTTTCATATCGTTTTGCGGTCGCCACCTTCTTGGGATCGGCATCATAGACACCGTCGACCGACGTGCCCTTTAACAACGCGTCGCAACCGAGTTCGGCCGCACGCAGCGCTGCGCCTGTATCGGTGGTGAAGAACGGACTACCCACACCCGCTGCGAAGATCACGACGCGACCCTTTTCGAGATGGCGCTCGGCGCGGCGGCGGATGAAGGGTTCGCACACCGACGACATCGGGATGGCTGACTGGACGCGCGTCTCGACGCCAACCTGCTCGAGCGCATTCTGCACCGCGAGCGCGTTCATCACGGTCGCGAGCATACCCATATAATCGGCAGTGGCGCGCTCGATTCCCTTGGCGGCGGCCGAAAGCCCCCGGAATATATTCCCCCCGCCGACCACAACGCAGAGCTCAAACCCCGCCTCGCGAGCGGCGGCAATCTCGCCCGCGACGCGCGACGTCATCGCGGGGTCGATGGCAAGCCCATCCCCACCCATCAGCACCTCGCCCGACAATTTGAGGAGGATGCGTTTGAAGGGCGGCTGCGACATGCGCGTCAAAAATCCATTCAGACAAGGGAACGGCGCGCACCTTAGAGGTGCGCGCCGTTCCTGAAAACCCTCCGAGACCGGAGAGCGGTCACATTGTTAAATGCCAGCCGCCGCCGCCACTTCGGCCGCGAAGTCGCTGGTCTGCTTCTCGATACCCTCGCCGAGCTGGAAGCGGACATAATCGACCAACGCGATCGAGCCACCGGCGTCCTTTGCGGCCGCCGCGATGACGTCCTTGATCGGCGTCTTGTTGTCCATGACGAAGACCTGCGAGGTTAGCGCATTCTCCTTGCGGAACTTGGCAATCGCGCCTTCTACCATCTTCTCGATGATGTTCTGGGGCTTGCCCGATTCCGCCGCCTTTTCCATCGCGATCGCGCGCTCACGCTCGACCAGCGCCTCGTCGAGGCCTTCCTCGTGCAGCGCCAGCGGGCTTGCCGCGGCGATGTGCATCGCCAGGCTCTTACCGAGCGCTTCGATCTTGTCGACGGGGGCCGAACCCTCGAGCGCGACCAGCACACCGATCTTGCCGATGCCGGAGCCGGCGGCATTGTGGACGTAGGAGACGACCGCGCCCTCGTTGACCGACACTGTCTTGGCGCGGCGCAGCTGCTGGTTCTCGCCGATCGTGGCGATGTTGGAGGTCAGCTTCTCGGCCACCGTGCCGCCACCCGGATAGGTGGCCGCGGCAAGCGCGTCGATGCTGTCGCCGGTTTCGAGCGCAAGCTTGGAAACGGTGCGCACGAAATCCTGGAACTGGTCGTTCTTGGCGACGAAATCGGTCTCGGAGTTGACCTCCACCGCAGCGCCCTTCTTGCCTTCGACCGCGACGCCTACCAGGCCTTCGGCCGCGGTGCGGCCCGACTTCTTGGCGGCGGTGGCAAGACCCTTGGTACGCAACCAGTCGACGGCGGCTTCCATGTCGCCACCATTCTCGGTCAGCGCCTTCTTGCAGTCCATCATGCCGGCACCCGAGCGCTCGCGCAGATCCTTCACGGCAGCAGCGGTGATTTCCGCCATATTCCGATCCTTTCAAAATGCAGCGACGTGCCCCCGCCGGAGCAGGGGCACGGTCAGCTTCAACAGGCACCCGCTAACGCGCGGGTGCGCCAGAAATATTACGCCAGCGCTTCCTCGGCCGGCGGTGCCTCGGCGGCGCCGATATCCTCGCCCGAAGCGGCGCGGCCCTGCGTGTTGCCGCGCGTCGCGGCGGTGGCGATCAGCTCGCAATAGAGGCGGATCGCGCGGGATGCGTCGTCATTGGCCGGGATCGGGAAAGCGATGCCGTCCGGGCTGACATTCGAATCGAGGATCGCGACGACCGGGATACCAAGCGTGTTGGCTTCCTTGATCGCCAGCTCTTCCTTGTTGGCGTCGATCACGAACATCACATCCGGGATGCCGCCCATGTCGCGGATGCCACCCAGCGACTGCTCGAACTTGTCGCGCTCGCGGGTAAGCTGCAGCACCTCTTTCTTGGTGAGGCCATGCGTGTCGCCCGAAAGCTGCTCTTCGAGGCTCTTGAAGCGCTTGATCGAGCCTGAGATCGTCTTCCAGTTGGTGAGCATGCCGCCCAGCCAGCGATGGTTGACGAAATGCTGGCCAGACTGGCGCGCGGCCTCAGCAATCGGCTCCTGAGCCTGGCGCTTGGTGCCGACGAACAGCACCTTGCCGCCGGCGGCCACAGTCGAACTCACGAATTCAAGCGCGCGTGCGAACAACGGAACGGTCTGCGACAGGTCGATGATGTGGACGCCGTTGCGATCACCGAAAATGTAAGGCTTCATCTTCGGATTCCAGCGGTGTGTCTGGTGACCGAAATGCGCGCCCGCATCGAGCAACGCCTGCATGGAAACGGACGGTGCCGCCATGGTATTTCTCCTAACCCGGTTGGACCTCTGCAAGCAGGAACCGCGAATTGCTCCGCAGCACCGGTATGGATGCCTGCATGTGGAATGGCCGCGCACTTAGTCATGGACGCGCGCGGATGCAACCCGGAAAAACTTGGAAAATGTCCCTTGACCTGAGAACAAAACAGGAACATACGGAACTGCCTCGTTGCAACCATGTTACGACCGCACCCTCGGGGACGGCCGAACGAGCCGGAGATGTTCGATGATGCAGGATGTTGCCGTTATTATTTCTTCGCTGCTCGCGATGAGCGCGCTCGCGCTGATCGTCAGCCTTCTGGCCCGGGATTGGCGGCTCGTGATGCGGGCGCTCCGCAATGACCGCCAGTTCCATCCGTCCCCGCT
>Ga0207659_10002472_pt1 | contig 11017 bp, 9 predicted proteins | sample KBSM43metaG_FD_184330 | JGI IMG/M metagenome (GOLD analysis project Ga0207659, IMG submission 184330) | Miscanthus rhizosphere microbial communities from Kellogg Biological Station, Michigan, USA - KBS M4-3 metaG (SPAdes) (version 2) | ecosystem: Host-associated > Plants > Roots > Rhizosphere >...
AGGTGTCCCCTGTCGCTGTTCAGGGATGTGCAGCGTGCGCGGCTTTGTGCACGGGAGGCGTTGCACACTCCGTGGATATTGGCGGATGTCGTCACCGGTACGTGGTATGCGCCTTGAACGGCAACGACGGCGTGAGCCCAATGTTTGACTTTGCCCTGTTGGTGGTGTTCGCGTTCGTCGTGCTGTTCGTGGTGTCACTGGCGGCCGCGGCGACGTGGTGCCTGGTCGTGCTGCCGATTCGTGACTGGTGGACGGCGCGGCGTCGTCACGCGCTCGTGGTGCGGAGGGTGTCGTGAGGCGGATTGCGATCCTGGCGACGGACGTGTTCACGATTGGGCTCATGGTGGGCGGGGTCGTGTTCATCATCGGCGTCGCGCTGGGGATCTTTCAGGACGGGCCCGTGCGATGAACGTGCTCGACCAGCTCGATGCGCTCGTGCGGGAGACTGCGCCGCCAGCCCTGACCGCTCCGCGGTCGGTGCGTGACCGCTGGCGCTGGGCAACTCGGAAACAAACATCGTCCGGTCCACGATGGCCGGCGCAGAAGCGTCTGACTCATGCCTCGGAAGACAGCAGTGAAGCGTGCGATTGAGGACTTGCAGCGGAAGAAGGCCGACTACACGATTACGCTGAGGAACTGACGCCGGGCCAGATCGTGCAGTAAGACGTCCTTCTCCCCGCGAGCTGGCTGATGCGAACTCTCTCAATCGAGACGAGCGGACTAGCACTCTTCGCCGCCGGGGCGGCAGAGATGCGGCCGATCGAGGGGATGGAGGAGAAGAACGCCGAGTTCCGCAAGGCGGGAGAAATCTACTGCGACAGTCGTGAAACGCAGCAGATTCAGCAGGGCATCCACCCACGCAGACGCTGTCGGAGTCGCAACGGAAGGATCCTGGTTAGAGGTGGTGCTGGCGCACTTCAGACGCTGCACTGTGGATCACGTCGCGCCCCGGGGGATGCACCTCGAACGAGAGCAGGCCCCATCGGCCCTCGAGGTACTTCAGCGCGGCGGCCAGCGTGCCGGCGCCGGTATCGACAGGCCCGAGCCCGATGGGCTTGGGGGCACAGCCGCCGATCGTGACGAACGCCGCCGCAACCGCGGCGAGCGTCATCGAACGCAGCAGGTGACGCATGTCGTCCTTTCTCTTCCCACGCCGGCCTCATGCACTACGTGGGGCACGTTGCTGTCGCGACTCGCTTACGGCTGGACTCGTACCGCCGCCGTCAGCTCGAACTGCAGGAGGGTCTCGGCCAGCAACTTCAGGTGCTCCTCGCCGGATGCGGCCACGACCGTTCCTGTGATTCCTCCGACCACCGCTCCGATGGCCGCGCCCTTCCCCCCGTCGGCGATGCCGCCGACAATGGCCCCCACGCCGGCGCCGCCGCCGATCTTCCGTGCCGTGCGCTTGCCCTCACCCTTGCCTTTTGCGACGGCGTACTCGGTGACGACCTCGTACACGCGGTCACCGAACGAGATCGAGTTCAGCTTCAAGCCGATCTGGTCGCTGCCCTTCAACGTCCCGGACTGCTTGACGCTGGCGACCTGGATCACGACCGCCGCTTCGCGGGGGATCACCACGCGACCGTCGATCATGATCGGGTCGTCGACGCGGCCTTTGAAGGTGGCTCCCGTCTGGGTCGCGTCCACGTTGATCCCCTGGCTGAGGCGCACGTTCAGCACCGTGCCGTCGGGAACCATCACCGTCTGCGGCGCGCGCGCCGGGTTCGGCGCCTGAGTCGCGGCGGCCGGCGCCGGCGCTTTCCGCGGTAGGAACGTGAGGTCGGCCGTGTCGATCACGGCGTACCGTTCCGTGACGCCGTCAGCCGACTGGAAGCGGACGGTCCTCTGGTCACCGCCGGCGTAGGTGCGGTCGACGACGGCGGCGGTGCGCATCTTCAACTGGTCCCCCTGGAGCACCGGCGCGACAGCCACCACCACGAAAGCGCGAGCCAGGGGGATTCTTTCGTCATCGAATGCTCCTCGGATTTCACTGGGCGAGCGGCAGCGCCGACGCGATCTGCTGATCGATGAGCAGCAACTGCACCGCTCGCGGATGCGGGGATGAATGATGGCATGCGGCCGGTGACGGCCGCGGTCCGGCGCCTTCGAAAACAGCGTGAGCGGCTGCGTGCGAGTGGTCACCGTGAATTCGAAGTGCGCGTTCGGCCGCATCGCAGTCCAATGCCGACGTTGCCGTGACGGCGCCTCCTGTTCCGGCCGTGGGCCGCGCAGTGGAGTCCATACGGACGGTCACGGCAAAGATGGCGCCATTCTGCTGTGGCGTTGCGGCCCACCTCGGACGCGCGGAACCGACGCGTGCCAGCCGACACCCTGCGCGACGCTGTGCAGAGTGCGTATAGCCACACACCGCGTGTCGCCTGCCAGCACCGCACGGCTGCGGTTGGCGGCCACACAATGAAGGGCCCGCTTTGCAGGCTCCATTCCAGTCAAGCCTGCGCCTCCAACGTCAGACCACCCGTGGCCGCCGGTATGCGCCGTCACGCGGCCCGCGCGGCATCACCATTGCCTTGGCACTGACCGCAGGCAGGAGGTGCAGATCCCGCGCTTCATCCCTGTCTCGTTCTCGCGCTCGCCGTCGTCGGTACGCCCGTCCCAAAGCCAGTCGAACCGATTCGTGGCGATGGCAGATGGCGTTCACTGACCAGCGGAGTCGGTTACCGTGATAGTGAGAGCCACCATGTCGACGCCGCTCTTGAAGAGCGCCCCTTGTGCAACGCGAGCCATGTCACGTTCGACGATGCAGCGGAACTGGCTCGGCAGCTCGACGTGACGATTTACACAATCGCTCTGCGGCAAGAGTTGCCGAACCTTTTGTCTCCGGAGCAGCGGCAGGCGAACTGTGTTAGCTGTTTCGTACTTCTCCGGACTGCCAGGAGTAGCCGCGTATCAAATCGAAGATGGTAGTCGACTTGTGGGCGAGTGGACGGTCGCGGGCGCCGGCGGAGAGCTGTTTTCGGAAACGCTGATCAAGATGCCGGCGGAGGCGCTCGAACAACGCCAACGGCCGTTGCGGTCGCAGCCCCCTTCATCGAGCGATGACGAGCGCGCCGTCAGCGTAAGATCGCTCCAACACCAGGAGCACTCGAGCTCTGACGCGAGTGACCCGCTGCCTCCCTTCCTGACACCTTCGGGATCCTTCGGATGTGCGCATTCGAGCGGGAACACGTTCCACTGGCGCGATCTCGTATCCGGGTCGTTGGACTCTGGGCCGTGGACTCTCGGACTGGGTTCATGGTTTCTCGCGAAGCAGAAAGCCGTGAGCCGAGTGATGGCGCTAGTGCTCCGATCGCGGACTGGTTCTTTCTGCACCGGTCGATGGATGGAGGTTCCCGTGCACATCGACGATCTTTTCAATCCAGTGAATAAGTTGACCGAATCGGCGCGGCGCGTCATCGATCGCGCGCTCGAAGACTCGCGCCGGCGCGAGCACGCCGTGCTCACGAGTGCGCACCTGTTGTTTGCTGTTGCGCAAGCCGAGTGGGATCGGTTTGCACAAGCGATGCGCGACGCGAATGTGAGCCCGCACGCGGTCCTCCGCTCGCTGCACTGGAGCGACGGACGATCCACCGCCAGTATTTCGCGTCGGAGTCGAAGGGCACGCACGCCACTTGCGCCCGATTGTACGTGACGAGATCTACAAGATTGCGGCGGAGGCCCCTGCGGAACTCCTTCGGGCACGCGCGGGCCGGGCAGGTGGAGGTCGAGATCCGGTACAACAGCGATGAGTTCCGATTGCGGGTGAGGGACGACGGCAGAGGCATCGATCCAGCGATTCTCGCGTCCCGAGGCGTCGAGGGACACTATGGACTGCGTGGCATGCCGGAACGGGCTTCACTGATTGGGGGGAAACTAGCCGTGTGGAGCGAGGTTGGCGCAGGAACGCAGGTGGAGCTCCGGACTCCGGCCAGCGCCGTCTATGCGCCTGCGCGGAGCCGCTCCTGGTGGTCTCGACCTTCTGCCTCCCGCACGCCGGCAGAAGAGAGAGGGGATGCGTCGTGAGGGGTGGTGGCTCGCCGATTCGGATTCTCGGGGTCGACGACCATCCGCTCGTTCTCGCGACGGGATCGCCGACACGCGCTGACTCCTGAGGTGTAGGCGATGAGGGGGCCGTGAGAAGGTGTCAGGATGCCGGTAACTTGACTCCGACGCGCTCTGCAACGAGTTCGGGTGCTTCCAGGTAACGAGAGACAGGAAACCCCTGTTCACGCCACGCCTTGAGTCCACCTTCCAGCACCCACACTTTGTTCACACCTATTCGATTTAAGGCCACGGCTACCCGCGCACTGACCATATCACCGCCCAAAGAACAGTAGAGGATGATTTCGACATCGTCCGGAACCGCGATCTGTGGGGACTTCCGCAACCGGGCGGGATCTACAGTGAGGGCACCGGGAATCGCTGCGAAGGTACCGCTATCGGTTTCTGGTTCGAACTTCAAAAGGTCGAGTACCGCAACCTTACTTTTTGACTTCAGTTTGCGCGCGAGCCTTGCCGGACTGATGCGGTGCAGCCGCAGTCGCTGGACCATTCGTACCAGAAGCAGTCCTCGCCAGGCGGCATAAACACCGAGTGGAATGCCAATCGCGACGCCGAGAACTCCCGCAAAACGTTCGGCCCACCGAATCGCAATCTCCAGTTCATTCGAGAAGAGATATCCCAGTCCAACATAGCAAGCTGACCAGAGGAGACTCCCGACTGCATCAAAGGCGAGGAAAGCGGCGAGCGATACTCCTTGGGCACCTCCAAGTGGTGGCATGAGGCCGTCCAGACCGGGAACAAACTTGGCCACGCACAACAGCGGAAGACCGTAGCGGCGAAATTGTTCATGCGCATTCTTCGAACAGCTTCGTGGGTCGGCAGTGAACCGGCAGAGCAGTCGCAGAACTTTAGAACCCCACCGGCGGCCGAACCAGAACCAGATCCAATCCGCCGTCAGGCAACCCAAGACAGCAAGAAGAATAATGATGCTCGTGCGCATTCCGCCGTTCGCCGAAAGAGCGCCTCCGGCCATCAGGAAAACGATCGCGGGGATCGGCAGACAAAGTTGGTTGGCGAACACGGCCAGCAGGACTCCGGTGTAGGTCAGTTCCAAGGAGGTCACGAGTACCTCCGGTTATCCGGCAACCGACCCGCGATGAGCACGACCACGGATCGTGAGCCTGCGCGATCGGTTGCCCCAACAATCGGTTTCTTGCGTTCCATGCGCGAAGGCTGATATCGAGTGTGGGATTCAGTGCAAAAGCATGGGAACACAGCAGCAGTAGAGCGCCGGTGCCATGCATAACAACGGCCGGTGCCGATCGGGAGCGTGGCTGACGCCTCTCATGTCGAACGTGTCTGCGCCTGGGGCGCGCGCGACGGAACGTCCTCTATCAGCAGAACCTGCGGCCGTACGGCTGCCTGTTCTCATGGTCGAACGATTCGTACCCGAATGAGCCGTACACCAGACTCTTTCGGGCGGCTTTGACCGACGGTTTTCGCGTTCGACTTTACGCCTTTCCCATTTGCTGATCCGAGCAACGCACGATGCTGGGCGCACGGTACGACACTCACGACGAAGGGTGATGTCACACATCATTCCAATGCCCGCTCGATCGCATCGGCCGCCAGGCGAAGCACCTCGACGCGCGCGTAGTTCTTGTCGTTGGCCGGAATCAGGTGCCAGGGCGCGCGGCGCGTGCTCGTGCGGGCCACCATGTCGTTGACCGCGAGCTCGTACTCGTCCCACTTGGCGCGGTTCCGCCAGTCGTCCTTGGTGAGCTTCCAGCTCTTGTGCGGCGACTGAGCCCGCTCGTGGAACCGCCTCTCCTGCTCGTCCTTCGTGATGTGCAACCAGTACTTGACGAGGATGATGCCGAAATCGGCCAACTGCTCCTCGAAGCCCTCGATCTCGGCGTAGGCGCGATTCCATTCCGCCTCCGACGCATACCCATCGACGCGTTCGACCAGCACCCGCCCGTACCAGCTGCGATCGAAAATGGTCACCCGCCCCGCGCGCGACAGGTGCCGCCAGAACCGCCACAGGTAGTGGCGCGCACGCTCCTCGTCGGTCGGGGCGGCCATCGGGACGACGCGGTAGCACTGCGGGTCGAGGGCGGAGGCCACGCGCCGAATCGCGCCGCCCTTGCCCGCGGCATCCCAGCCCTCGAACACCAGCACGATGGTCCGGCGCTTCGCCTGCGCGCGCCGCTGCGCCAGGTACACACGTCCCTGCTGCCGCAGCAGCTGCGTCTCGAACCTCTCCTTGGGCAGGGCGCGTGTCATATCGAGTGCTTCGAGAATCGATCGATCGAGATCCACTCGGCCGACCAGATCCCGCGGCCGCGTCTGCCGGCGCCGATGGCGCGGGGCTGCCGTCGCCGCCGCCGCCAAGGCGCGCTCGTGGCGGGTGAACGCGCCCGTGAGTGCACGGCAGATTTCGGTACCGACCACCAGGCGCCGGTACCGCTCGTCGGAGGCGTCCACGATGATCCACGGCGCATGGGCGACGCTGGTGCGCTGGATCAGGCGCTCGGCCGCGACGATGATGCGGTCATACCGCTTCCACTGGTTCCATTGACGCCTGGTCACCCGCCAGCGCGTGAGCGGATTGCGGGCCAGCGCGCGCAGCCGCTTCTTCTGCGCCTTGCGGTCCAGGTGCATCCAGAATTTGACGATGACGGCACCGTCGTCGGCGAGCATCCGCTCGAACGAGGCGATACGGTCGAGGGCGCCGTCGAACTCGGCCTTGCTCGAGGTCCGGTGCACTCGATCGAAAATCGGCTGCAGATACCACCCGCTGAGAAACAATCCGATGCGGCCGCGCGGCGGCAGCGCCAGCCAGAATGGCCAGAACGGCGGGCGCTCGCGCTCCTCCTCGGATGGCGTCTCGAATGCACGGTTCGCAATCCACCGTGGATCCATCCACTCGTTGAGCAGATGCACGGTCTCGCTCTTCCCGGCGGCATCGACACCGCCGAACAGCACGATGAGCGGGAACGGATGGCGTTCGAGCCTCCGTTGGAGCTCGAACAGTTCCAGCCGCAGCCTGGCGACCTCGGACTCGTAGTCCATCTTCGCCACTTCGCGACGGAGTTCAGCGGCCTCGAACATGGTGAGTCATCTCGATGACTGCGCCGTGGCGATATCCGCCCCGGCCATCAACAAGGCTGTCGACAACGCTGTACTCCAACGTGACATAACTCAACTCCTCCTCAAGTAGTGACTGCCATGTCATGAAGGGGGCAAGCGCGGTGCCGAGGTGAGATTGGGAAAAACGCTGGAGAAACCGAACTGCAGCCAGGTTGCCCCGCGCGACCGCGTGTGTAAGCAGGTGCACCCCGCGCATCGGTGCGCAGTGACCGCGCACGTTGTGCGGGCTCGAACGCGAATACTCTCGTAGTAGCCACCGCACAACCGGCGGGCGCGCAGGCGCCCGAGAGACACCTGTCAACGAGTCGCGCATCCCCTGTACAGGGAACGCGCAGCGCTGTACACGCGAGGCCTCGTGCCCGTGGATATCGGGCGGACGTCGTCGCCGCCGCTATGACGATCAGTTCAACCTTGCGATGATGCGGTTACCGCGCGTCCTATCGCGACGAGAGCCTGCCGGCCCAAGAGGCCAAGGTCGCGCATTTCTGCTCGATGTGCGGACCGAAGTTCTGCTCGATGGAGCTGCGAGCGTGTGGTCGGAGTACTGGTGCAGGACGGCGGTCTTGTCAACTAGATGATGCCTCGCCTCAGCCCGAGCACGGCCGCGTGCGCGCGGTCGTTCGCGCGCAGCTTGGTGAGGATGCTTCGCACGTGGCCTTTGACGGCGTCTTCTGTGAACGAGAGCTGCGCGCCGATCTCCTTGTTGGAATTCCCCTCGGCGATCAGCCGCAAGACACGTACTTCGAGCGGCGACAGGGCCTCCTGCGCGACGTGCTCCGCCAGCTCGAACGAGATCTCCGGGGACAGCGCCTTGCGCCCGCGATGCACGGCGCGGATGGTCGACAGCAGCTCGACGCTCAGCGTGGTCTTCAGCAGGTAGCCGCTCGCTCCCGCCTGCAGTGCCCTCACCGCCTGGACATCGCCGACGTACGTCGTGAGCACGATGATGTGCGCCTCGGGAAATTCCGCGCGGATGGCCGTGATGGCGTCCAGGCCGGTCATGTCCGGCATCTGCAGATCCATCAAGGTCACGTCCGGCCGGTGTTGGCGAAAGAGCTCGACCCCCTGCCGGCCGTTGGTGGCCTCGGCCACCAGGACCATGTCGGGCTCGTCTTCGATCAGGGCCGTAATGCCTTGGCGGAACAGCGGGTGGTCGTCGACTACGAGAACCCGAATCGCCCGCGAATCGTGACTCATTGTCTCATGCTGTCGTCAGTCGCGCGCCGCGTTGCGGATTCACCTCGTCGTCGATGCCAACCCCGTCGTCTCGCACCCGCAACGCGGAACACGCGTCGATCGTAGCGGATGTCTACCAGGACCTGGCGCGCCTCGGCGTGGTGGAGCGCATTGCGGAGCGCTTCAGCGGCAATCCGGTACACTCGCCGCGCACCATCGGCTTCAACGACAGCGGTGTTTCGCTCGCCGACACCTGCACTTGGCGTGCATCGTCTCACCGACGACTCTTTGCGAGTTCCCGGAGCGCGGTGCGCAACTCCGACATGCGCGGCGGCTTGCTCAGCACCCGATCCGCGTACCGTGACACGTCAGGTTCTGCCTGCAAGCGCTGACCCCAGCCGGTAAGCAGAATGATCGAAATGCCGGGTTCCACGGACCTGATCGAGGCACCAAGGGTTCGACCATCGACGTTCGGCATCCCGACATCACTGATCACGATGTCGAACGCCCGGTCGGCCTCGCGAGCCGCCAGAAATTCGTCGATTCCACTCTGTCCACCATCGGCGGTGACCACAACGTGACCGTCGAATTCGAGAATATCGCGCAAGGATTGGAGAATCAGAGGATCGTCGTCCACGACCAGAATGCGCAGTGGCGGTACGCTGTGGCGTGTCCGCGCGGCAGGGGCCCCAGGCAGCGCCGGCATGACGGGAAAGCTGAGCCGCACGGTCGTTCCGTGGCCCAGATTGCTCTCTATCTCGCAATCCGCGCCGTGGCGCTGCGCCATACCGTAGACCATGGCGAGTCCCAAACCCGTCCCCCGCTCTCCCTTGGTCGTGAAGAAGGGCTCGAAGCAGCGCCTGCGCGTGGCCTCGCTCATACCTACTCCGGTGTCGATCACCTCGGCGGATGCCCGTAAGGGCCCGTCGTCCCCTGCGGCGCTGACACGTGATCGCAGCGTCAGCGTTCCGCCTTCAGGCATCGCATCAACGGCATTCAAGACCAAATTGGTGAGTGCATCCCGGATCTCGTTCTCGGCACCCATGATTCGCGGAAGGTCTGGCGCCAAATCCATGCGCAGGTGAATGACGATGCCGCGCTCCTGAGGCATGTCGCTCCAGCGGGCGCGGGTGATGTCGGCCACCTGTTGCAAGAGAGCATTGAGATCGAAATCGATCGGTCGCGACTCGCCCTCGCGGGGGCGGTAGAAGGTCTGCAGTCGACCCAGCGTGCGGCCTGCGTCCTCGACCGCTTGCTGAATCACACCCAGGGAACGGCGCGTATGTTCGTCGAGACCGGGGTCGCGCTCCAGCAACACCTGGGCGTATAGTGCCGCTGGACTCAGGCTATTGGAGATGTCGTGGGCAATTCCGCTCGCCATCTGCCCGAGTGCGCGCAACCGCTCTTGCTGCATCACAGTTTGCTGCGTCCGGCGCAGGTCTTCATAAGCCTGCTGCAGGGCGGCGTAGAGTTGCGCCTGATGGGCGGCGAGGGCCACGTGGTCACTCAGCTGGAGCAGGAACTCACAATCGCTGCTCGCGAAACTTGCCGGCGCGCGGCGCGCGAGGATCATGACGCCGAACACCTTGTTCGTGACGCTGAGCGGTGCAATGACGAGGGCGCGCAGCCCGGCGCTGGCCAGCTTCGCAGGAAGCGGGTGAGTGGCGTCCGAAAGATCAGACTCGTACACGAGATTGCCGCGCAGGCACCGACTCAAGCCGTTCTGGTCGATTCCGACCCTTGCCTCTTCGGAGAGCGTAAGCGCCACGGCGAGCGCGCGACTCTTCGCGCCGACGCGTTTGAGGACAACGACATCGCTCGCAGGCTCGTAGAGCGCGATCGCTGCGAAATCAACCGACATATGATCTTCGATGCTTCGAATGACGACCTGGTAGATGCTGTCAACGTCCTGGCGCTCTCCGATTGCGCGGGTCACCTGCTGCAGCAGGTTCAAACGCGCGAGCTGCGCCAGCATCTTTCGCTCATGCGTCTTCCGTTCAGTGATATCGCGGGCAATCGTGGATGCGCCGATGACGCGCCCGTTGGCATCCTTGAGCGGTGAGATGGTCGTGGAGATGTCGATGCGCGTGCCGTTCGCACGGGCGCGGACCGTCTCGAAGTGGTCAACGAGTTCGCCGCGCGCGATTTTCGCCAGAATCATCGTTTCCTCGTTGGACCGCTCCGGAGGTATGACCAACTGCATTGAATGACCGATCGCCTGTTCCGCCGTGTATCCAAAGAGCTTTTGAGCGGCCGGATTCCATGACGTCACGGTTCCGTCCAGCGTCTTCGTAATGATGGCGTCATCAGAGAATTCGATAAGTCTTCTCAGGAGTTGCTGGTGCTCGCGCGGCGAACGCTGCAAACGCTTGCCTTCGCTGACATCGCGAATCGTCGCCGCGACGAGACCGGTGGGACCTGGCACGATCTGGCTCAAGCTGACCTCGACCGGAAACTGGTGACCATCTTGGTGCAGCGCGAACACGTCGAGCGAGACGCCCATCAGGCGGCGCTCGCCCACCCCCATATACTGTCGCCGATGCTCGGCGTGTCTCGCACGGGCGGGCTCGGGAATCAGCGCCTCGATCGGCAGCCCGATGACCTCGTCGCGCCGGTAGCCAAACAGTGCGGTCACCTGCTGGTTGGCGAAGCGGACCGTCCCTGAAGCGTCAACCAGGATGAACGCATC
>Ga0207659_10002475_pt1 | contig 11007 bp, 8 predicted proteins | sample KBSM43metaG_FD_184330 | JGI IMG/M metagenome (GOLD analysis project Ga0207659, IMG submission 184330) | Miscanthus rhizosphere microbial communities from Kellogg Biological Station, Michigan, USA - KBS M4-3 metaG (SPAdes) (version 2) | ecosystem: Host-associated > Plants > Roots > Rhizosphere >...
TTCGATACCACCGCGACGTGTGTCTGCTGGTCATCTATCGTCAGGTGAGTGATTCGTATCGTCGGCTTCAGCCCGAACTTGGCAGCCTGCCAGTACAGAAAGGACTCGGACTTTGGCAATGTCACCCTCGGATACTCGAGGAGGTACTTCTTGAGATCGGGCAGATAGGTCGTCAAGGAAGGCATGCGATCGAGCATCGCGGCGAACTCCTCAGCGACGAAGGTCGGGCGTGCCGTGTCCCGGTAGATCGCCAACCGGCTGTTTCCGCCCGCGAGATACGCGGTGACGTAGTCGAGGGCCAGCCGTCTGATCGATCGTTCCACATCGGCAGTCGCAGTCGGCTTGGACCAGTCGGTCTCCTTCTGAATGCGCACCAGCGCCGCCTCGCCCAGCTTCAACTCACAATCGCCGACCTTGCACGTCCTCAAGTCAGCCACGTCATCCGGCGGAAGAGAAAGCCTGTCGAAGTCTGCAAGTCTAGGTGGGCTGCTGATGCGCTTCGTTACCAGGAAGTTGTCGCCTTTCTCGAACTCCTCGATGTTCTTGACAGCCTCGACATAGCGCGTAATCGGCGCGGCGACCCAGACCGCGCCGAAGATGGCCACCTCTTTCGCAGGGTCCGACTCGAGCAGCTGTGTCACCGGCTTTCCAGCGAGAAGTTGCTTCTGTTCCTCCGGTGTCAGCTTGACGTAGGCCTTGATGTACGAATCGAGTCGCGCCGGCAGCGGAGCTGGGCTCTGTGCACTCTGAGCGCCGCCCGTCACTACGATCAGGATGGCTGCAAATCCTGCCGCACAAATCAGGTGAGTTCTCCCGGTATCCATGGCGTGACGCTCCTTACTGGCCGCTCCACGCTCGGATCCAAGATCGGAAACAGCGATTGCGGGTACATATCAGGCGATTCGGATGACTCCCAGAGCCGTCCTGCTGACCTGGGGCTGCGATCAACCCGGCTACTTGCCGAGCAATAACGGTGCCCGCCATCGCCATCCGTAAGGCGGCCTGACGTTGCCCACGGTCGAGCCACCCAAGGACGGACAGTGTGCTCTCGACGCTGGCGGCGCTGAAGACATGGAATGACCCGCTGAAATGAGCGGCAGATCTGAGCGCATAGTTCCGCGCCATCATCGGAATGGGTAGCCAGGACCTTCGCTCCTTCCGAGCGAGATACCTGCCTCCTGGCGAAGTCCGATCGTTCTGGCCATGCTGGTCGTGCTGTGGCCACTCCTCGCCGCCGGTGTCCTGCCCAGCCGCGTGCGCTGGTAGCGCGAGCAGACGAGATGAGCCCTCGCCTCCAGTCGGAGCCAACGGCGCGCCGGTTCCTTGGCCCCGAGGGCTACGTGTTGGGCCCCGAGGACGAACGAAAGCAGAGGGGCTGGCGGAAGGCGTGGCGGAGCGGCGGGCTACCTGAAGGCGAAGGAGGGACGGTTGAAGGAGCTGCTGAGGCGGAAGGGGAGCGGGTCAGTGACCGCGGCCAGGGCAACGTATACCTGCGCGCGCTCGGGTTCGAGCCGCCGCCATTCTACGAGCGAACGTAGAGGGCGGTCTTCAGACCGCCCTGGAACATCACACGACGATTCCACCCGCGACCCAGCTCGAGATCAAGAGCAGGTAGCCGAGCCACAGCTGAAATCCTGCTGGCCGGGTGCTCGGGAACACCGCGAACACCGCGCCGCTGAGGACGAACACCGCCGCGTGCACCGCCATGACCGCGAGCATCAGCACTCCCGCGTAGTTCTCGTCGACGCCCCGCGCAGGGCCGGCCATCCACCAGTGGCCCACGACCAGGCCATAGAGCGCCACGCCTGCGTACGCCGGCCACAACACCGCGGCCTGACTGGCGACACGCCGTGATGATGAGCCGTCGAGCGCGCTGGCCAATGCCGCCCCCGGCCACAGGACGATCGGAGGCAACCAGCTCGCGAGCAGGAAGTCCAATGCCCACGGACCCTGACGGTCGATCAGCACCCCGCACACCGCCACCGCGGCCAGGATGCCGCCGCTGAACACCGCCACGCCACGCGCAGTAACGTTCATGCGAAGCCGATTGTAGCGACCGGTCTGAGACGACCCAGCTAGGACCGGCAACGCCGGCGCGTCAGGTCTAGTGTAGCGGGCGGTCTTCAGACCGCCCGACAGTCAGTGTGAGTGGGCGTGCTCGGCGGGGGCCGATGGACCCACGTGCACCGTGCCCATCAGCCCGATCTCGGCGTGATCGAGGATGTGGCAGTGGAACATCCACGTGCCGGGACGCTCGTCGAACGTCACCAGCACGCGCGCCGTCGCCTTCATCGGGATGTTGATCGTGTCCTTCCACGCCAGCGGCCGGATCGGCTCGCCCTTCTCGTCGACCGGCATGAAGAAGAAGCCATGCAGGTGAAACGGGTGATCCCACTCGGTGTCGTTCTTGATCACCCAGAGCTGTGTTTCGCCCAGCGCGGCCAGATACGGCTTGGCCTTCGGGTACGCCACGCCGTTGACCTGGAACTCGGAGCGCCCGCGCGCATCCATCGGCGGCAGACCCAACGTGAAATCGACCCGGCGGGCGCCCGCCGCGCTCGGTGGCGTGATGACCCGTGACACCTGCGGCGGTGGCGGGGGCATCATCGGCGGGTCGGTGCTGAACGCGAGCGTGAACAGCAACTCGAGGCTGCGGAATTCCACGCTGCCGTAGCCGCGGTTGTAGAGCATGGAATACACCGGCAGTTCGGATCCGGGCGCGCCGGTCGGGGCCACGATGACGTCGACCCGTTCACCGGGCGTCACGAGCAGCACGTCGCTCGTGGTGGGGCGCTCCTGCAGGCCGCCGTCGGACCCAATCACCGTGAAGCGCTGGCCCTGGAGGTCGAGCAGGAAGAAGCGGCTGCGCGCCGTGTTGACGATGCGCCAGCGCTGCGGCGCGCCCGAGCGGACGCGCAGCACCGGAGCCTTGCGGCCGTTCACCAGCACGTGCTCGCCTTCCCGCCCGAACACGTCGCCGGCCGACCCGCCGCTGTCGGCGGCTTCCAGCACGCCTTTCTTGTCGAAGCTGATGTCGCTCAGAACCATTGTGAGCTGATCGGCGACGCCGACGCCGTCGTCCGGATCCTCCACGAGCAGGGCGCCGTAGAGGCCGAAGCCCACCTGTGCTGCCGACATGTGATGCGGGTGATACCAGTAGAGGCCGGCATCGCGCAGCACGAAGTCGTAGGTGAAGGTTTCCCCGGGTTTGACCGCGGGCTGTGAGATGCCCGGCACGCCGTCCATCTCGATCGGTACGCGCACGCCATGCCAGTGGACCGTGGAGGGTTCCGGCAGCTGGTTGGTGAAGTGGACGATCAGCCGATCGCCGACCCGGGCGCGGATCAGCGGCCCCGGCAGGCCGCCGTCGTAGGTCCAGGCCGTAACCCGCAGCGTGGGGGCGACCTCGACGTCGGCCACACGCGCGGTCAGGTCGAGTTCGACGATGCGCGGATCGGGATTGCGATCAGTCAGCTCGTGCAGCGTGAGCTCGGCGTCCCAGCCCGCAGGGGCGAGCGACGCCGGCGTCTGGGCGCCCGCGCCCTGCACCAACGCCAAGCCGGCCGCGACCACGGCCACTACGATTACGCGTGCGCGCATGCGAGGCCTCTCACTCCGCCAGTGCGCGGCGGAACAGGATGTTGTTTTCGAGATGGATGTGTTCCATCAGCTCCTGCTCGAACTGCTGCAGGGCCAGATACAGCGCCCGCCACGTGGTGCACGCGTCCGGCGGGGGGACGAGGTCCGCGGTAAGCGAACGGATCTGTATCAGGTGGGTCTTGTGGTGCTCGTGCTCGATCTCCATCACGTGCACCGGCCCCGCCGCGCGCGCGCCCATGCCGCGCACGATCGTGGGGAAGAGAATCCCCTCTTCCTTCTCGAGGTGCTCGAGGACCGAGGCCTGAATGCGCTCGACCAACGCGGCGATCCCGACGGGGCAGGTCGCCTTGTCGCCGTGCCGCGCTTCGACGCGGCGCGCCATCCGCACCAGATTCGGGAGCGTTTCGCGCAGCCCCTGGTGATAGTGGCGCACGATGTGATCGACGAGATCGGGCAACGGAGCCTTGTCCCAGCGCACGGTGGGCGGCGCCGCGGTGTCCTGACGGGTGATGTCGTCGAGGATGGCCTGGGCGTCGAGGCCGCGATCCTGGCAGGCGTCGGCGAGCGAACGACGTCCGCCGCAGCAGAAGTCGAGACGGTTCTGGTAGAAGACCCGCGCCGCGGCCGGGTGGGTGACAGCAATTTCAGCGAGTGTAGTGGTGTTGTCCATGGTGGTGTTGACCATCGTGAGTGCATCCGGTGTGCCGGCCCATCCTCACGTAGAATCAATGACTTAGGCGCCGGTGTTATGATTTGATCTACCCACACGTGTTGACGGGTTCGCAGCATGTTGACCGATCGACAACGTTCCGCGCCGCCGCTCGAGGCGCTGTTGGACATCGCGCAGGACCTCACTGCGTCGCTGGCTGCCGGCGACCGCTACGCCCGTTTGCTCGGTGCCGTGCGCAAGCTGATTCCGTGCGACGCGGCGTGTCTGCTCAGGCTCGAGGGCGACGAGCTGGTGCCCGTTGCCGGCTATGGGCTGACGGCGGCGGCGCTGTCGCGGCGTTACTCCCGGCGCGACCATCCGCGGCTCGACATCATCCTCAGCTCGAAGGAGCCCGTGCGGTTCCCCGTGGACAGCCGGCTGCCGGATCCGTTCGATGGCGCCATTGCCGGGGCGCCTGGTCCGCTGCAGAAGGTGCACGCGTGCCTCGGCTGCGCGCTGAGTGAAGGTGGCACCGTGGTTGGTGCGCTCACCGCCGATGGCCTCGAGGCCAACAGCTTCGATCACCTGGATCAGCACGTGCTGGCCACGCTCGGCGCGCTGGCGGGCGCGGCGATGCGGACCACGGCGCTGATCGAGGCGCTGGAGCAGCGGGCCGCACACCGCGGGCGCGTGGCGCGCGAGCTGGTGCGCAGCGCCGCCGAAATGCGCGGCGGCGAAATCCTGGGCGCCAGTCCCGCCGTGACGCAGCTGCGGCGGGAGATCGCGCTCGTGGCGGCGTCGGACCTGGCCGTGCTGATCACCGGCGAGACCGGGGTGGGGAAGGAGCTGGTCGCGCATCAGGTGCACGGTGCGTCCGCGCGCGCCGACGAGGCGATGATTCACGTGAACTGCGCCGCCTTGCCGCTGTCGATTGCCGAGAGCGAGCTGTTCGGCCACGTCGCGGGGTCGTTCACGGGTGCCTCGAGCGATCGTGCCGGCAAGTTCGAAGTGGCCGACGGCGGCACCCTCTTTCTCGACGAGATTGGCGAGCTGTCGCTCGAGATCCAGCCGAAGCTGCTGCGGGTGCTGCAACACGGCGAGATCCAGCGCGTGGGCAGCGACAAGGTCCACCGGGTGAACGTCCGCGTCATCGCGGCTACCAACCGCGACCTGGCGCGCGAGGTGGAGTCGGGCCGCTTCCGCGCCGATCTCTATCACCGCCTGGCGGTGTTTCCCCTGCACGTGCCGCCGCTGCGTGAACGGCGGACCGACATTCCGGTGCTGGCGGCCCACTTTGCCGACACGGCGGCGCGCCGGCTCGGGCTCGCGTCCGCGCGCGTGACCGATCGCGCCAAGGCGCTGTTGTCGAATGGCGACTGGCCGGGCAACGTGCGCGAGCTGGAAAACGTGGTGAGCCGCGGCGTGCTGCGCGCGTCGTTCGGCCAGCGCCCGCACGAAACGGTCACGCTCGACGCGGATGCCTTGGATGTCGGGGCCGCCGCAGGCAAGGCCTCATCCACCGCGAGCGTGTCAGCGCCGGCGGCGGGCGAGCGTGGTCCGCTCGCCGAGCGCGTCGAGCGCTTCGAGCGGCAAGCAATCCTCGAGGCCGTCGAGCGGAACCACGGCAACTGGGCTGCCGCGGCGCGCGAACTGGGGCTGCACCGCAGCAACCTGCACCACCGCGCGCGGCGCCTGGGCCTCAAGGACGGCTAGCAGCCCGTGGTGCAAGTCCCGCTGCATTCGACGGGCGATGCATCCCGGCTAGCTGCGTTGCTCCTCATTCAAATATTCCCGGTATTCTCAATCGTCGCGCCTTGCCAGCCGGGCGCCTCGCCCGTCTCGGTGCGACGCGGGACTTGCACCACGGGCTGCTAGCGGCCGGCGGCCGGACGAGGCCAGGGTATAATCGAAGGTCTTCGCCTACGAGTCCCCATCGTCCAGAGGCCTAGGACGCGGCCCTTTCAAGGCTGAAACCCGGGTTCGAATCCCGGTGGGGACGCCATCAACTGTAGGGTCCATTCCGGAATGATGGGTGACGGATCATTCCGGAGACATAGGTAACACTTTCGGGCCGAAGGGATTCTCGATCGGCTCGAGCCGGCACGTCTCGTCGTCAAAGTACCCCAAGTCGTAATCCATAAAGCTCACGAGCCACATGCGGCCCGTGACTTGGCGGACGCCTACCTGCTGCCCGGCCGAGACTGGCTGACATTGACCTTGCGGCGGTCGAAACAGAGGCGGCCGCAATGGGGGATGAAGGCCGTCCAGTCGTGGAAGGGGTAGGTCAGGTCGGTGAGGCCGCGATAGGGCCGCGTCGATGGCGCGTAGAGATCACCGGGCACGCGCATGCCCAACGCCTGATGCGGCCGCTCGTGGTTAAAGCGCTCGAGGAACGCAGCACGAGGCAGGACCAGCCGCGCCGGCTGCAGCGGCAGCACCGGGTGCTCCGCGGCACCGGGTGCCGCGCCGGGCGGCGAACCGGGCGCAGGCGCGGCCCGTCAAGGTGGAGGCGGCGGCGGACCAGCGCGGCTGCGTACATCGCGTTCGAGTTACCGCAATAACGGGCCCGGCCGTCAGGGGTCGCACGGAGGAGCCATGCCTCCGACCCGTGAGACGATCGACTTGTTATCGGATCGCCTTGCGCCCCCCGGGAATTGACCGTCGTGTCGGATATGTCCGTGAGAACGAGACTATCGATCTTTCAATTCCCTGTTTAACCAGGCGCGGGCGAGCGTCCAGTCGCGTCTGACGGTTGCCACCGACACGCTGACTTCTTCCGCCGTTTCTTCCAGGCTCAATCCTCCGAAGAAACGGAGTTCCACGATCCGGCTTTTGCGTGAATCGAGCGCCTCGAGGCGTCGCAGGGCTTCGTCCAGCGCCAGGACGTCCGCGCGTTCAGGAATCGGCACGTGACCGGCTTCACTTAGTGACACCTGAATCGGGTCGTCGCCGCGCTTGGCGCGGTGGCGTCGGCGCGCATAGTCGACGAGCACGCGCCGCATCATGTTCGCAGCCATCGCGAAGAAGTGCGCACGGTCCGCCCACTGAATTTCTTTCCAGTCGACCAGTCGCAGATAGGCTTCGTTGATCAGGGCGGTGGCTTGCAGGTCGTGCCCCGGGCGCTCTGCCGCCATGTAGTGGTCCGCAATGCGATGGAGCTCCTGCTGGACCTGCGGCATCAGCCGATCGAAGGCCTGCCGATCGCCTTTACCCCAGGCGACGAGAAGGTTCGTGACGTTCGGGGAGGAGGTTGCGTCGCTCATCTACAGATCCTGAAGGACCGGTCCAAGGTAGCGGTCGAACCAGCCGATGATTTCGCCAAGCAGATCTGGGCGCGTGACGGGATTGCGATGGCCACCTTCGTATGTGATCAGCTTCTTGTGGGCCGCCGGGGTGCCAAGCGCATCCAGCAAAACCTTCTGGTTTGTTTCATACGGAAACACGAAATCCTGTTTGCCGTTCACCATCAACGTCGGCACCCGATAGTGCGGCGCGAAGTTCCACGAGTCGACTTCGGGAGGTTGAGATTCGAAGAGGCCACCAGAGAGCAGAGCGGTTGCCTTGAACCGCGTGTCCACGGCCAGGAGCCGCGGCGCGTGCCCCGCACCCCAACTGAGGGCGTAGAACCCCAGCTTCGCCGCGTCAATGTCTGCGCGGGTCTGCAGGTAATCGACTGATCGGCCCAAGTCGCGCGACCAGTTGATGGCGCGGTCGCGCTCTTCGTTCGCCGGCAGGCCAAGCGCAGATGGGCCCCGCTCCAGCGTTCCCCAGTACGCCGGGATCATCACCGCCCGCCCCGATCGAATCAGGAACTCGTAGGGAAATCCGAAATCTTCGACGCGTCGTGCAGACATGATGCCGGAGCCGCCGAACACGACAATCACCTGATAGGGAGGCGCGGCGTCTTTCGGCAGAAACAGATGCGCCACCACACGATCGTTGGCGTACGCAGCCTTGAACGATACGGTCTCTTTGACCCAGAACGGCGCCGAGGTGTCGGTTCGGTCGATGCTGGCGTCGAGCGCGCGCTCCCGGTCATAACGATGGAGGCCGAGGAACACACGGTACGTCTGATCGTCCACCGGCTTTTCGCTCCGCACGTGTTGAGGAGTACCGAGTGCCAATGGAGCGAAGCTCGACGCCGGCGGCGATGTGGGACGTTGCACGGTGCGGATTCCCATTGAGACCGTCCGCCAGAACGGATCGCGTGCATCAGCCATGCTGAACACGTACGACGACTCGTCCCACGCACCGCCGAAGGCGTACCGCAGGGGGCCGGACGCGTTCACCGTCCATTCCTTGACGTTCCCTGCCATGTCGTAGGCTCCAAACCTCGTCATCCCGCGGTTGGCGCCGACCGCGGCGAGCCCCTTTCCGCTGAAGTTGCTCATCAGCACGATGTCAGCATTTCCGGCGAGCTCGACAGGTGCGGCCCGACGCCACTCGTAAACGGTCGGGATCGATTTGCCGACGAACGCCGCGTAGGCCATCGCCTCGTACCAGCTGACGCCGGCGACCGGCAAGTCGGCGGCGCCTTCCGGGTAGGTGCCAAGGCTCCAGTTCGCGGGCCCAGGACGTCCCGTCAGATCGTGGAATTCAGACATCGCCTGTTCCCACGAGATTGAACGGTCGTCCTTTTCGAAGGGATTCTTCCAATACTCCTTCTTCCTGTAACCGCCGGCGTTCACGAATTCCAGGAATTGGCGGTTGGTCACCTCGTAACGATCTATCCAGAACCCGGGCAACGAGATGGTTGGGAGAATCTCCGTTGACTGCGTGGCCGGCACCCATACCATGCCCGCGGGAACCGTGTCGTTCTTCTGAAGAGTGATCGCGATGTTCCTGCCAAAGCCGAATACCTGATCAGTCGCGGCGAACCCGTCTTTGACGGCCCGCACGCGGTAATAGCCCCAGACGGGGATTTCGGCAAGGGTGACGGGCGATGTGCCAACAGACTGCCACTGCGACAGGTCGTCGCCCAGACCGGCCGCGTAGTCGGACACGTAGACTCTGGCGCCAGCGGGCGTGGTTTCGAACTTGACAGCGCGCGAGGCGACGCCTTCCGCGAGCTTGTAGAGCAGCTTCGAGTCAGGTGCTATGCGCTCTGCTCGTCGATAGACTCGCAGCGCCTCCAGCGCCCGGTCCTGATGCAGCAGCTCGGTGACCTGCGGTACGGCGGTCTGTTCGAGCCAGCGCAGGTCACGCTGCCGACGGTACGACTGCACACCGAAGTATCCGGCCGCCAGGGCCAGCAGCACCGCGGCGGTCGCTAACGCAGTTCGCAGCGCGACGAATCGACCCGCTGGCGCAACGTCGAGCAGTTTGGCCAGATCGTGTCGCAGCTCAGTTCCGGAGGGGTAGCGCGACTCGGGCGCTTTCTGCAGGCACTTCAACAGGATCTGTTCCAGCGGTTCGGGGATCTCACTTCGGACGCGGCGTGGCAACTCTGGTTCAGCGTTGAGGACAGAAGCCCTCAAATCCGCAGCGGTCGTTCCCCTGAAGGGAAGGCGGCCGCACAACATCTCGTAAAGGACGATTCCGAACGAGAACACATCGGATCGGGCATCGGCCTCCTTACCCAGGGCCTGCTCGGGAGACATGTAGGCGGCGGTCCCGAGTACCGTGCCCGCCAGCGTCAGCATGCCCTCGGTGGTTTCAGGCGCGACTGTCACCGTCGCACCCCCCGCCGGCACAGGCGTCCCTGGAAAGTCTTTCGCCAGCCCGAAGTCGAGCACCTTGACGACGCCCTCGGGCGTTATTTTCACGTTCGCGGGCTTGAGATCGCGGTGAACGATCCCGTGCTGATGCGCCACGGCGAGGGCCGCGGCCATCTGGAGCGCAACCTGTGTCGCCTCCCCCACCGGCATCGGTCCCTGGCGCAGCGTGCTGGCGAGCGTGGGCCCTTCGACGAACTCCATCACCAGGTAACCCGGGATCTCCGGAGTGGAACCGATGTCGTGTAGGGTGCAGACGTTGACGTGATTCAGCCGAGCGATGGTTCGGGCTTCGCGATGAAACCGGTCGGAGAAGTGAGCCAGACCGATCTTGATCGCCACCTGCCGGCCCAGCCGTGTATCCACCGCCCGATACACAACGCCCATCCCGCCCGCATCGAGGTGCTCTTCGATGCGATATGGCCCCACCATCGCAGCCGCCGCAACCGCCGTCGGCGCCACGCTCGCGCGCACGTCCGACTCCAGCTTCGTCCGGACTTCTCCGTGGGCGAGCAGGCTTTCAACCTGGAGGCGGAGTGACTCATCGTCGCGGCACGCCTCGGCGAGGTACGCCGCACGGTCGGCGCCGTCCCGCCCGTGGGCTGCGTGGAAGATTTCGTCGAGATGTTTCCAGCGCTCAGGGGTCATCATGACCGTCACATAACAAAGCGCGTTTCAACGTAAAAGTGCTAACGGCAATCGTTCAGCGGCGGGGCGAAAGAGCCGGCGGGCGTCAAAGCCGGAGCGGCGGCGGACCGGGGCAAAAAACGAGCCAACGCCCAGAAACGAGAATTTCTTGGGGCGGAGTCTAACACCGATGACCTGGCCGGGCAGACACACGCGCCTGAGCGCTCCCGCGTCGATGGCGGACGTGCGACGTACGCGGGACAGCCCTACGCTGCATGTCGCAGGATGAACACCTCCCCTGAGAACGGAAGAATCAGCCTTGTGTCAGGCGAATCTAAAACCCCGTGGGGACGCCATCGCGACTGGGTCCATTCCGGACACGGGCGACCAGCCCTTCCAGCACGCCGCCCACCCCCG
>Ga0207659_10002485_pt1 | contig 10990 bp, 10 predicted proteins | sample KBSM43metaG_FD_184330 | JGI IMG/M metagenome (GOLD analysis project Ga0207659, IMG submission 184330) | Miscanthus rhizosphere microbial communities from Kellogg Biological Station, Michigan, USA - KBS M4-3 metaG (SPAdes) (version 2) | ecosystem: Host-associated > Plants > Roots > Rhizosphere >...
CCTGCAACACGTCCGACACGGCGCCGGTTTCGAAGTGGAAATTGGGGCTCCCATGTTGCGCCTTACAGGCGCGGATGGTTTCAGCATCCTGATCCATTCCCCAATACTGAATTCGCTCGAGCAAATTCGGAGTCAGGCATTCGAGTTCGCGTACGTGACCGCAGGCAACGCAACTGATGGCTGAGAATTGTTGCCGCTTCAGCAGCTGATAAATATAGTGGCCCAGCGTTTCACAACGGTCGCGGACAGCTTTAGCAATGGGAACGTTCGTCGTCAGACGGAACAGTTCATGTCCTGCCGGAGTCAGTTCCTGGTTTCCCGGATTGCGCAGATACACGTAATCCAGCGTCCTGGCGTCACCCGCATAACCCGCCGGTTTCAACCTAGCGTCACGGGAATAAGCATCCTGCAGGAGCACATCGAAAGCTGAATGTTGCGACGCATTGGCGCACCACTCCTTCCACATCAAAGGCGGGATAGCGGCACGTTGTGCTGCGAGGTCCGACACCAATTCCTGAATTGCACGTGGAAAACCATGTTCTTCAATATTGGCCTGGAATCGGTCCAGTGCAGCGAAGCCGTGATTCTGAACGCTCATGAGGGGTTTTCGATGTGCCACGCCGGCTGCCATGGACTTGCAAAAAGATGAGCGAGCCCGGTTTTCTCCAGATGATTTTGATTTCGCAAAAACAGATGCCGCACGTTTTGCTCCAACACTGGCAGATTCACTATGTCGAGAAGAGTGGAAAGCTCCTGATCGGTTGAAGTCACATCCGAGGCTCGCGACAGTGCGTGTTCGGCTTCGCGAATGCTCGAGATAGTGAGAGCATCCAAGGCGGTCTGGACCACTTCCCGATAGTAAATTGTCCGGCCGAAAATTCCGCTTTCGTGAAGCGTCTTTCCGAAAGTGTCGTAGTCGTCAATGATGTCTCGGGCTGGCATCGAGAACCTGCGCAGGACTTCTAAGAATGCCGGTATCGCCTTCTGCGGTTCGTAATAGAGCAGGAGCCGGGCGACTTCGACAAAGAAATGATAATGTGCGGCTTCATCTGCAGCGATGAGGTGGCAGACCTGTCCAAGGGTGGCGTCGAATGGAGTTTCGAGGCGTTGAAGTTTTCCTAGGACTGCCTGTGCCAGGTTCAGGTAGCTCACCTGCGTTGCCCGCTCCTGAATCACCTGATAGAACACCATGTGCAGCGGCGATTCCCATGGCAGCCTCCAATCCCTCTGTCGCAGGCTTGCGGTGTATTTGTCGATCCATGCTTCGTCACGTCGTCCCAACGCCACGACGGTGTTGCGCCATAGATCCGCGTGGCGCTGTTCTTCGGCGCCCCAGCGAATGTGCCATTGCGATCGGCCATAAGATTGTCTGAGACGAATAATCAGCGGCGCCACGTAGTCCGGCGTGTATTGCTCGACCGCAAAAAAACCTTCAACCACGGTGTGAACTGCATCGCTATGGTTGGCACCGAGCGCTTTCCAGTCCACACAGGTGTCGGCGTGCCAATTGCGACGCTGCAGGGATTGCAGGGTATAGCGGCGATACAAGCCGAGAATTCCTCTTTCGATGGCGCTGGCTCGTGCATCGCTCGAGAGCATGCTGGTGTAATGGCGCCGGTTTGCGCAGTGCGTCCGATTATCCTCGATTGAATTGTCGCTCGTTGCACGCACCGTCGATTGATTCTCCTTCATTGTTCCTGAAGCATGGTCCTCGTAAAGTGGCGTAATCAGCATGGGGACCTCCGTGAGGATAGAGATGTCAGATCCCCGATTGGTCCCGCCTTCCTGTTCGCGGTTCAAAAAAACTCCTCGCTTTTATCGCCGTGTGGTTGAGACTAGCGACCGGAAATGTGATTTGAATCGCGGCTGTGTCAGCTTTCTGTCAGAACACGGTGAAGATTTATTGAGAGAGACGTAGCTGAGGGTTTTTGCTCGGTATTAATCTCATCTGGGCAAGGCGTGGAATTCCGCGAAACCGGAAGCTTGAGTTGAGGAACTGAGAAGTTAACCCGACCGTCTGGTCTGAAAGCCGAGAGGGACCGCCGCGTTCAGAAGTACCGATCAGTCACATATATCGCGAGAACAAAAGTGAGAGCCGCGAGCAATATCAACACCCCAAGGTGGGTGAAATATTGAAATATTCAGTTCGACCGCAGTAACAGGGCTACCCTCCAGCACGTTCTATTAAGCCCGACAAGCAGCATCAAAGGCGTCGTGACGACGAAGACGAGAAGTGCGGTTTGGGTCTCGGCTCCGAAGCGGAATTCGTAAAGAACGTGACCTACTCTGAGGCGTATTGGGTGCGCGAGGACGGTATCTCATTCAAGGGCCATCTGGGAATATGGAATAAGTTTTCTCAGGCTAAAGTGAGATTGAGAACCAGAACGGAAATAGATGGCTTCATTAATCTGGTCCTTCGGCCAAATTAGGACACTACCCGTGGTCAACGGAGCTTGCAGGGCAAAAACGGGAGAAGTTGAGTTATTCATCCTACTCACGGTCCAGTGACGTTCGGATGCGTGTCTTCAATTGCTGGGTCTGGTGTAGTGCTCTCTAAATTTGTGAGTTCGCGGACGACCTTCCTTTGTAATTCCGGATCGCGAATGCTTAGGTTAGCGATCAGAATTTCGATAGCTTCGGCGTTCCCGATGCGGCTGAGGCCTTGGAATCCGTATGGTTGGATAGAAGAAAAACCCTTTTCAATGATCTCTTTCAAATAAGGAATGGCAACGGGGTCCTGAACCCGACTGAGCGCATTAGAGGCGTCCACACGCTCTTGCAACGGCCTATCTGCCAGGGCCAGCGCAAGCAAATCGCGACAGACCCTACCAAGTTGGCCGTCATCTCGAGGCCCAATCCGCATCATGATCTTCGCTATGGGCAGCGGTTGCACAGTGCGACCGGTTGCTGTTTGGAAAGACGCGTCTGTCTTCAGTTGCAGTGTGTATGCCCCGGGAGCTGAAAAGTCGTACCACTCATTCAGCAACAGGCGTTGTTTGTAAGTCTCCCCTGGCGCTAAAGATTGTGTACTGACCCCGGCGAGTCCAGAGTCCCACTCTTTCGGATGCGGAACATCTATAACCCGCCCGTCCGGCACAATGAGAGAAAAGTCGAATGAGGACTTGTTGTTGCGTCCGAAACTGAACTTTACGGCTTGACTGAGACCATTTTGAACTGACACTACGACATATACCGGAGCATGCAGGACGTATGTTTGCTCGTCGGGAGCAACTTCCACTCGGAGACCTCGGAGTTGCTGCGCTTCAACCGACTCCTTGTAGCCCAGGAGTGCAAGCAGAAGGATCCCGCTGCTGATGGGGCTAAGCCGCTTGGTGAAGACTCTGTTGTTATGGTTGGATTGGATCGATTCCATACTCCACCATTATTTGTGTTGTCACACTGAATTTTGACACCATGTACTTCCAGCCTCCACCACTTCACGCATGGAACCCATTCTAAAGGAGCTGTGACCGTAACAGACGTAATGTCCGGACATTTATCGCCATCCGGATATTCCTTACCATCGACCTTGCCCGCGAATGCTGTAATTCCGGCAATCGATCGACTTTGAGTTCCCCGAGATGCCAAATTCTGAGACAACACCCCCAAATTGACCGCGCAAATCGGCTTGGGACTGAGACCGTTTGCCCATATGAAATGAGTCCTTTCGGAAAACCGGCAGCACGATTGCAGTAGGAACTGCAGGTAATAGATGAACCGCTTTGCGCGCATTCAACGCCGAGGCCGTTCTAACAGTCGGCGAGGAGCCCAATGCCCTTTAGAAGCTTAGGGCCGCAAGTCGCGCAGCTTCTGGTCGGCGTATGTAGCCTGGTCCGCGCGCTTTTCGGATGCGATGAAGAAATCGAATAGCCGGTTTTATTGACGTCGCAAATGCCTTTAGCACTGTGCGTAGGGGGAACTATGACATTGATGGCAGCCGCACGAATTTGTCTTATTGCCGCTCTCATCACTGGTCTTACTGGGTGTAAACGGAACATTGAAACGTCTGTTCCAGCTGACGCGCCGCCATCACGTGATTCCAAAGCGACGGCTTCCGTTTCCGGGCAAGCGGCTGGAGACGCAGCTCCGACAAAGGCACAACCTACTACGCAGGCGACGTCGGTGGGACAACCGACTGCAAAGTCGCCCGCTGCAAAATCGCCCTCTGTGCAACCCCCTGCTGCAAAACAGCCTACTGTGAACTCGCCTGTTGCGAAGTCGAAGGTAGCGGCGCCTGCTCCGCCAGCGGCGAAACCCGTCACGGCTGCCGCAGCACCTACGCTCGACTTGGCGGGACTGGAGAAGCAACTTAGATCAACGAAAGCGATCGGTGTCTTCAGTAAGATCGCTCTCAAGAACCAGGTCGATGATCTGCTGGGGAAATTCCGCGACCACTACAAGGGAAAAGAGCCACCCACAATGATGCAGCTGCGGAGCTCCTACGACCTTCTAATTATGAAAGTTCTGTCAATGGTACAGGACCACGACCCCCCACTCGCTACTGCAATCGTCTCGTCGCGCGCGGCGATATGGGCCCTGCTCGCTGACCCCAATAAATTCGCCACGCTCGACCTTTAAAACGTAGGAGGAATTATGAGCAAAAGAATCCTGGCAATCATTCAGTCGATTCTGCTCGCGGCGATTTTTGTAGTGCCGTCGCTTGCCGCCGATGATGAAGAATCCCTCAGGAAAGACCTGACCGCCGTGATCGCGCTTCAGAGTTTGCCTTGTGGTCAGGTTATCGCGGTCAAAACTCAGGCTGAAAATGACTATGCCGTGACGTGTAAGGACAAGAATAAATACCATGTCTTTCTGAACGACAAAGGAAGAGTGATCGTCGAAAAGATTAAGTAGACCAACTCTGTTGATCAACAATTAAGGACTTCTGCTCATCTGAATCAGTTCAAACGAGATCACTCCCTCTTGTTTGCCCTCGCGAATTGGCGAAATGCCGATGCAGTCCAAAAGCTTCCGTCCTGGCCGCAACTCGATTTTCCGTATGACGTTCTTCTGGACGTTCTGATCTCCATCCGAGGTTGCCTCCGATCTCCAAACTCCGCTTGCCTGAAAACGTGACCCCTCAGTAAACTCGCTTCACCCTTTGGTTGCGGACTTCTCGCGCGCTTCGCGGCTGAACGCTAGTCCGTCAGCCAGACATAATGGAATACAACGACGAATACCCGACCTGTGAGCGAACGTACGCGACGGTTCGCATCCTCGGGATGCCAGCCAATGACATCGGGGGCGCGCTCGGACTTATCCCGACACGGACGCAATCGGCTGGTGAAGGAGCGCCCAGTCGCCCAGGCGGTTGGTTTCTCACGACAAAGGACGCGGTCAACTCGAGAGACATTCGGCGTCATCTAGATTGGTTGCTTGATCGTCTAGAGCCAAGAGCGACTGCGCTCGCTGATCTACGGGGACGCGGAGCAACCATTGATATCTTTTGCTATTGGCTCTCCGCGAGTGGGCACGGCGGACCAATAATCTCGCCTTCGCAAGCACAGCGGCTTGCGGCTCTTGATCTCGAGTGCGGCTTCGATGTGTACTTTCCACCGCGAGGAACTGGCTAACACGGGCATGGAGCCCAAGCCGTTTGCAACTTCAGAACGAGCTGCTGTGCCAATGCCGCCTCCTTTCCGCCTACTGTAATGGTTGAGAAATCGTCAGTTCGTCTTGGTCCTCGCGGCCAACGGCAAGTATCATTCGACGGAATACTGAGGCACACTTTGCAAAAGCATGAGAGGCGTTTGAAGTGAGCGTTTGGAATATCCCGGATTGGCTTGAAAGGGAGATCAAGGACCGCGATCAGAATTGCGTCTATTGTTGCACTGAATTTGGGTCGTCCAAGGAAACGCGAAAGTCGGTCGCAACCTGGGAGCACATCGTTAACGACGCGAGAATGGTCAATCGGGAAAGCATTGCCCGATGCTGTTTCTCGTGCAATTCGAGTAAAGGCACTAAGAGGCTTTCGATTGGCTCGAATCTGATTATTGCGAGAAACGCGGGATCAGCAAGGATACAGTCGCTGAAGTGGTAAGGAGTGCTCTTGTGGTTCCGCCGAATATCCCTTTCTGCGCAGATGTTTGACATCGCGTTCATTGATGATGAACCGCCTTACCTTGATGAGGAGGGATGGACTGGGCTTGGGGCCAACATCAAACTGGGCGACTTCAGCGAGCGATTCGTTGCTCCCATCGGTTTGTGGCAACGCGTAGATTACGAGCGCCAATGGATCGACGGTGCGCGGCGCCTCATCGAAGGGAAACGAGAGTCAGCATTCGTCGCGGAGGCTGGTCGGCTTTGGTGGACTGCCTGGCGCGTGGGTCAGCAAGTATTGGTCCAACAGCGCCTGCTGGTTGACGACTCGATGGCGCGAGCATGGGCCGCGGACTTGCAGGATCTGCCCTACGACTTGGTAGGTCAGCGCGATACAGTCTCGAATGATGGGGAGCCGCTGTCGGAATGGAAAGTGACGCTGCCAGATCTTCGGGCATTCGTGAGTCGTCAACCGAGCCCGGAGGCAGGTTAACCCTGCCGCAGCCGGCTGAAGCCAGAGCGTTGGGCGGATGAGATCTCTAGTGAAACGACTGAACCCTCGGCTCGCTCGGTCGTGCATTTGCCGCTGAACGACAATGGTCGTTAGCCGGAGGACAAAAATTCAGCACGACATGAATGAAAGCGAACAGATCCTGAACGCTAAACAGGCAGCCGCCCGGAGTGATTTCGCCACCGCAGTTGCGCTTCTGCGCCCATTGGCGGAGGCAGGCGTCGCCGACGCGCAGTTCGAGTTGGGACACCTTGCGCTTACAGAATGTGAACTGGTTACTGGCAGAGAAGCGTTCGCGTGCTTCCAGGCCGCGGCTAGCCAGGGCCATGCCGCAGCAATGTACCATCTCGCGACTTTCCCTGCGTTCGTGGCCGAAGCGTTTTCGTCGACCCTTTCGACCAAGACACGGTGGAAGTTATTGATTGCGTCCGCCGAAGCCTGCCATGTTCAAGCCCAGTACGACGTCGGAGTGAGCCTTGCGACCGGATCGTTCAAGGACGAGGCGGATATCACTGCTGACCTGCCTGCCGCAGTCGGTTGGTATCGCAAAGCGGCCGCGGCGGGTAACGCCTACGCCCAGTTCAACCTGGCGACTATGTTATTGGCGGCTGAAGGTTGTAATCGCGACGTGCGTGAGGCCATAAGGTGCTTGAATGCCGCGGCGGCTCAAGGACATTCGGGTGCAGTTGGCCTCCTTGATGACATCCGTGAGATCGGCGTAGAGAATATCTTTCCAACAAGGCGCCCCGAGTAAACGTCGCTTACAGACCGACCGCATGAGCCAACCTCATTAGGGTTCGCGCCCACGGCGCCACGTGGGCGAAATGGTGGCTAAACGACAAAAGCCGCCCCCCTTTCGAGGCGGCCCCCAAGAGGTCGGCGATCTTCTAGCTCACGATACGGTGAGTCCGCTCGCCCGTTTCCCTCTTCGTCGACTCCAACCTCAACCCGAGTTCGTTGGTGACGTGCCCTATAATTCTGCCAAGGAGCATACGATGGCAGCGAGCGAACGATTGCCAACAATTGCGGGGTCACATGGTGTGTATCAATGGATAACCACAGGGCTGCATGACCTTGACACCCTACTACTGGCATGCCCGAATGTGTTTCTAGGCAAATACCTCGCCGTCACCTCCTTCGACAGTGGTGCTTTGAGCTTAAGCGACCAGGAAATGAGCGTTGGCTGGCGGAGCCACGGCGGTATTGCGTACAGTCCGCGAGTTCAATCAGTTGAGAAATTGCCGCACGGAGACTGTGGTGGATTTGACGAGTGGTACGTGTTCCAAAACCTCGTCGACTTGGGACAAGTGGCCCGAGGCAATTTATTTCAAACCCCGCTGACATCGGGGCAGCTCCACATTTTTGTTAACTTCGGAGCTTTCGGAGTGCACGACCTCACATCTGACTTAACCGACCGGTTCTGGGCACAACTCGGATGGGTCAATCCCGAGTCCTACGTCGCAGATGGCGACTACCTGAACTTTGTTAGCCGCGACAAACACTTGTTCGACGCCGTTCACCAAGCTCTCAGCACCGCCGACCGTAACTCCTGAAGTCACGCCCGGCCTGTGAAATTCCGACGACGCGGAAGACCACGGGCACCATCCTACGCCGTAACAGTTAAGCCGACTTCCCGATAGGCACGGCGCAACGTAGCCGAAAGGCAGCCAAAAACGACAAAAGCCGCCCCCCTTTCGAGGCGGCCTTTTGGAGGAGGATGAAGGATTAGCTCACGACTCGGTACGTCCGCTCCCTCGCCTCGCCCTTCGTCGATTCAACCTTCAGCCCCAGCTTCTTGGTCACATGCCCGCTGACAAATCCGCGAATGCTCTGACCGGACTCAGGGGGCGCTCTTAGACTCCTGAATTTCGCCCGGACGGTACGACGCGATCGCGTCGGGTTGTGCATCGCGGTCCACGACGACGCCGAACCACGGAAGCATCATCTCTTCTGTCGTCATCTCGCCCCAATTGACGCTCATGCCTGGAGCCGGATTCGATCGATTGTTGGCGGAATTGTCGTGATGCGCTGTGACCAGCATCCGGGTGCCGTTCGTGACTTTGATGGGAGTCGCCAGTTCATAGCCGAGTTGCCAGTTGAAATTGAACGTCGCCCGAAGAACGGTCTCGTCCCGCCCATCCGGATGGATCAGGCGAAACGTCATGTCTTTTCCGCGCAGGTGCATGTGCGGCATGAACCAAACCAGATCGGCGTCCCGCTCAAATCTGAGTTCGCCGGTGGTTTCCCAGTTTGCTTCGCCGGCTGGGATGGGCTTCCGAGCGTCAACAAGATGTTCGGGCGCCATGATGACAAATCGGCGCTGCGCCGGTGATTTTGCCAGCGTAAACCCGACTATCGTCGTGTCGCTCGTTTCCATGCCGTTCGGTGTGTAATGAACTTCGATGCGGATCGGCGCTCCACCCGGAATCAGTTTCGCGGAGTCCGAATACCGGAAGTTTTGCGGTGGACTTCCCGGCACATACACCGCTTCCATCGTGGTAAACGCGCCGCGACCCGTCTGACGTTCCTTTAGACTAAGTGGCGAGTAGGCGCCCCCTCGGACACTGCGACCAGGGAAACCATCAACAATGATATTGATATTGTTCCGCGAAATGCCGCGCGCAGCGGCGAGTTCCTCCAGGTATTTCAATAGATCCTCTTCGTTGTCTGGCAGGTCCAGCAGGCATTCGCCACATTCCGTCGGGGGCGGGGTGGGGGCTGGCCGTTGCGGCACTCGGACGATAGCGTGGTGGACTACGGACGGATCGCCCGGCCGAATCTCGATCGACGTGACCCAGGTGTCCTCTTTGAAGGGGCTCGGAACTGTGAACTCGCGGATCTCTCCTGGTCCTTTTGCCGGGACATGATAGGCCGTGGGCATGGACACCACAACGTCGGGCGGAATGCGCCAGCCATCGACCCATCGCGGCGACGTCGGCTTGTCCGCGGCGTCGCCTTCTCGCGCGCCACTGTCGACCCAGTCCGCCAGTGTGTTGCGATTTGCCGCCGTCATTTTCGGCGCGTTGCGAAACTCACCATACTGAGAGTCCGCAAACCACGGCGGCATTTCCCTGCTGATCACCGCAGCCTTGATCGCCTTTGCCCACGGACGCGCGCTTTCATAAGTCATGAACGACATTGGCGCGATACCGCCAGGCCGGTGACAAGACTGACAGTTTTCCTGAAGTATGGGCAGGACATCCTTATTAAAGGTCACGATTGGAGCCTGATCGGATGGCGCCGACGGGGTCGACTCCAGTGCTAATGACGTCGCGGTGGTCACCACAACCAAAATCACCAATCGGCCGCTTGCTCGCATAAGTTGTTCTCCGTACTTGACCACTACTACGCCACAAATGAATTCCGGTTACGAAAACTGTGCTCGCTGACAGAAAAACGAATGCGTCTGGAGCATCGCTTGCGCAGCCAGAGAAACTGTTGCTGGCGATCGTGCCCGGACCGGCCGGCCCTGTATGTTGCAGTTCACAATAACGCCACTGGGCAGATAACGTCGCAGTGGCCCAAACGACAAAAGCGCCCCTTTCGAGGCGGCTTATAAAGTGAGAAGGAGTCAGCCCACGATCCGGTACGTGCGTTCCCCTGTATCGCTTTTTGTCGACTCGACCTTCAGCCCGAGCTTCTTCGTAACGTGACCACTGACAAACCCACGGATGCTGTGATTCTGCCAGTCCGTCGCCTTGGCGATTTCCGCAAGCGTTGTGCCTTCTTCATCAATCCCAGGAAGCGCGGATGGAAACCAATAGGCATGAACATTCGCGGTTCGCCGGGGTGGGGCCGCAATCAATTTTGAAAAGAGACTGGAAGAGTTCGGGAATCGGCCAGTGTTGCTCGCGCTGAACGCAGAGCTTGGATAGCACTTTCCAACGCGTTGTCGATTGGTACCCGCTTCGGAAGCGTCTGTCCGAGCGCGAGCAATTGTCTGGCTTGAAAGAGACGAGCTCTTGTCGCGAGAATGGCGGGTTCGCGCGTTTCAAAGAAGGCTCCTTTTGACAACACGTCAATCGCGTCTATAGTCTCGGCCTGCGCGAGGCCTGATAGTTCACGCGCATCGTTTTCCGCCTGCATTGATCTCGCGCGCTGCGCCACTGAAATCGACGAGCGGATATTCTCCAAGGCGTTTAGCACTCGCAGGAAGGCCGCGATCGCCTGCACTTCGGGGTCTTTGGGATCATTACTGATAGCGACCGGTATCAGCCTTCTGCCAATGCTGAACAATCCAGTCTGAAATTCGGACGTTCCATAGAACGCGACTGCGGATTCCAAATCGTCAACGGTGTGGTTGTGGAAGAAAGGACCTGTATCGGCCGATTCAACCACAGGCGGAGAGTTGAATTCTTCAGCTTGGACAAGCCCGATAGGCGGACCGACATTCTGAATGTTTCCAAATCCCCCAAACAGCGGCAGAAGGATCTGACCAAA
>Ga0207659_10002490_pt1 | contig 10981 bp, 8 predicted proteins | sample KBSM43metaG_FD_184330 | JGI IMG/M metagenome (GOLD analysis project Ga0207659, IMG submission 184330) | Miscanthus rhizosphere microbial communities from Kellogg Biological Station, Michigan, USA - KBS M4-3 metaG (SPAdes) (version 2) | ecosystem: Host-associated > Plants > Roots > Rhizosphere >...
GATCGACGTCGAAGCCGGAATCGGCGTGGGCTTGACCGACGCCAGCGACCGCCTGACATTGAAACTGCTCGTCGCGTACGATTTGAATCAGCGGCCGAGACGCCTCAGCCGCTGATGGCTGGCCCGCGACGCCGAGTCACCACGCCATAACGTAGCTGTCACCGGTGGGACTAACGCCGCCCATCAGAACTCCGGTCCGCGGATCGATCAGGATCGCCTTTACGGACCCAACGCCTTTGACGTTGCGGATATCGAGGCGATGGCCTTTCGCCGACAGACCATCCTTGACGGCCTGCGGCAGGAGTGCCGGCGTCAGCAGCATGCCTTTGACGTCGTGGGGCTGATAGGAATCCTGGAAACTATTGCTGATCACGGTCGGCTGTTCCAACCCTTCCTGCACGTTGAGACCGAACTCGGCGACGTTCAGGAAAAACTGCAACTGTGTTTGCGGTTGCGTATCCGAGCCTGGAGTACCGAACGCGATCCACGGTTTACCATTGCGGAGCGCCATCGCCGGGTTGATCGTCTGCCGGACGCGCTTTCGCGGCTCGAGCGAGTTGACATTCTTGGGATCCAGGTAGAAGTAGCGCATGCGATCGTTCATCACGAACCCGCCCCCCTCCACCACGACGCCGCTGCCGAATCCGCTCAGCAAGCTGGACGTGATCGACACCATGTTGTGATCCTTGTCGACGACCGCAAGGTAGGTGGTCAGGTTGAGAATCTCGTCCGGGTCGAACGCGCGGACGGAAGTCGGCGTCGGCAGCGGCGCGGCATAGGCTTGCTGACCGGCGGCCGTCGCTTTCATCCGACCCGGATCCCCCGGAAGCGGTTCGCCGACGATCGCTTTGTTCGGGTCGATCTGGGTGCGACGGGCCGCGGCATATTCCTTCGACAACAACGCGGCCATCGGAATGTTCTTGACGAACTTGGGGTCGCCGACGAAAGCGTTGCGATCGGCAAATGAAAGCTTCAGCGCCTCGGTGACAGCGTGCAGGTACGACACGCTGTTGCGCCCCATCTCTTTCAGGTTGTAGCCCTCCAGGATATTCAGGGCCTCGAGCATCACGAACCCTTGCGAGTTGGGCGGACATTCGTAGACGTCAGTACCGCGATAATTGACGTGAATCGGGGTGTCCTCGAACGGTGCGTAGTCCGAGAGGTCGGCCTCGCTGATGATTCCGCCGTTGGACTTCAGAAACGCGACGGTGTTTCGGGCGACAGCGCCGCGATAAAACGGCTCGGCGCCTTGTGCGCCGATGGTTCGTAGCGTCCGGGCGAGATCGGGATTCTTGATGATGTCGCCCATCTCCAGCGGCTGGCCGTTCTTGAAATAGATCTTGGTGGATGACGGGAATTTCGCGAGCTTGTTGCGAGCGCTGCGAATGCCGCCAGCGAGCGCTTCGCTGACCGGAAAACCGCCGTCGGCGATTTCGATCGCCGGCGCAAGCACATCGTTCAGTGACTTGGTGCCGTATTTCTTCACCGCGTAGGCCGCACCGCCGACCGCGCCAGGCACTGAAATCGACAACGGGCCTTCGTCGGGAATGCCGCCCTTCGCTTTGTAGAACTCGATGGTCGCGGCCTGCGCGGCATAGCCGGTACCGTTGATGAACGTCACGGTGCCCGTTTTTGCCTCGTAGTACAGGATGAACATGTCGGCGCCCAGGCCGGTCATGCCAGGCTCGACCTCGCCCTGTACGGCCCACGTCGCGATCGCCGCATCGATCGCGTTGCCGCCCGCCTTCAACAGCCGCAGGCCCGCTTCGGCCGCCAGCGGATGACCAGCGGCAACCATGCCGTGCTGCGCGACGACCGTTGGCCGCCAGCTGCCGGCGGTTGCCTGAGGATTGTCCTGAGCGCGCGGATGCGGCGCGGGAGCAAGGAGCGCGAACGCGAGCACGAACAGTACTGGCCGTCTCATACGACCTCCTTCGTTAATACCCAGCCGCTTTGCCGGCCGCCGACCTGCCATCGGAGGCACCTTGTAACCAGCCGCCGTCATTCACGATGGCGGCGACCTGCGCCAGCACGACGCCGGCGTTGTAGTCCACATCGTAGCCGCGCGTTTTGATAATCGCCACGGTGTCCGGCGAGATGCCGCGCTCGAGCGAAAGCTTGTCCGGCAGCCACTGATGGTGGACTCGCGGCGCGTCCACCGCATCCTGCACGTTCATTCCGAAGTCGATGACGTTCAGGATCACCTGCAGCACCGCCGTCGAAATCCGCGAGCCGCCAGGCGCGCCGGCGGTCATGAACAGCTTGCCGTCCTTCACCACCATCGTCGGCGTCATTGATGACAACGGCCGCTTGCCGGGCTGGATCGCGTTGGCTTCTCCTTGAACGAGACCGAACATGTTCGGTGTTCCCGGCTTGGACGCGAAGTCGTCCATCTCGTTGTTCAACAGGAATCCGAGCCCGGGCACAGTGATGCCGTTGCCGTAACCGCCATTCAACGTGTAGGTGACGGCGACGGCATTTCCTTCAGCATCGACCACCGAATAGTGAGTCGTCTCGGCGTGTTCGGTTCCGGATGGTTTGCCTGGGCGAACCCGGTCGCTTGGCGTCGCGCGGTCGGGATCAATCGATGAGCGAAGCCTGCTGAGATACGCCGGATCGAGCAGGCCGGCAATCGGTACCTTGACGAAGTCGGGATCGCCGACGTACTCGTTGCGATCAGCATAAGCACGCCGCATCGCCTCGGCGAGATAGTGAATCGCCGAAGCCGAGCCGAGGCCGGATTTTTCGTAGCCGGTGCCATCGAGAATGCCGAGCATTTCGAGCAGCGCGATGCCGCCCGAACTCGAGGGAGGTGCGGTGACGATGGTGTAGCCGTGATAGGTCCCGGACAGCGGCGTGCGTTCGATCGCTTTGTAGGCCTTCAAGTCGGCGAGCGTGATCAGGCCGCCATGCTTGGCCATTTCCTCGGCGAAGCGCCGGGCCGTTTCACCTTCATAAAATTCATTCGCCCCATTGTGCGCGAGGCGTTCGAGCGTCGCGCCGAGCTCGGGCTGGACCAGCGTTTCGCCGACCTCGAAGAAGGCGCCGTTCTTCTGGAAAATCCGCTTCGACTCGGGCGCGCTGGCGAGGCTTTTCGAACCCTTCAAGCTTTCCGACATTGCATAGGAGACTGGGAAACCCTTGGTCGCCAGCTCGATGGCCGGAGCGAGGTTCTCGGCCCACTTGCGTTTGCCGTACTTCGTCAGCGCCATCTCGAAGCCGCGAACGCTGCCGGGAACGCCGGAGGAGCGCCACCCCTCGATGCTGTCGCGCGTCGGATCGCCCTTGGTGTCGAGGTACATGTTGCGCGACGATTTTTCCGGCGCCCGCTCACGGAAATCGATGAACGTCGTCCGGCCGTCGGCGAGGCGAATCAGCATGTAACCGCCGCCGCCGATGTTTCCGGCGAACGGATGCGTCACCGCCATCGCGAAACCGACCGCGACTGCCGCGTCGACCGCGTTGCCGCCCTTCTGCAACACCGAAACGCCGACGTCGGTCGCTATCGCTTCCATCGCGACAACCATGCCGTGGCGAGCGCGGACCGGCTGACGCGTCGCTCCGATCGGTATCGACAGCACGGTCAAAGCGACAACAAACAATCCAATCAGTTTGCGCATAGCCATTCTTATGTCACGGAGAGTACGGAGGCACGGGTTCAACGCGGAGCAACGGAGCAACGGAGAAAAAACGAAAAACTACATTTGTTTTTGTCTTCCCGTTCTCTCCGTTGCTCTGTTGCTCCGTGTTGAAACCGTGTCTCTGTCGACTCCGTCCCGTTCTCTCGCATGGGACGCTGTGTTCCTCGTGGTTACCGTCGATAGGTCAGCGCCAGCACCGCATACGCCGTCGCGGCGTCTTTCATGAATTTGCCAGTATCGGACTCGGGATCCCGTTGCTTGTTGAGCGACGTCGCCGGCCAGCCGCCGGTCGTGCGATCCTGATTGCGCCGGAGCCAATCCAATCCCTTCACGATTCGTGGATCGCTGCTCGCCACGCCGGCTTCCTGCAGCGCGAGTGTCGCCAGTGCCGTTGCGTAACCGTCGGTACGCGTCTCGTTCGGGGTGTTGTCGACCCGTTTGTACGATCCGAGCGACGAGGTACTCCAGCCGCCGTCAGGTTGTTGCAGCGCAAATGCGGCATCAATCGTCGCCTGGCGCTGCTCGCCCGTTAGCAGATTGGCAACATGGCCGGCCGCCCAGATGCCCATCAACTGATTGAGCAGCGAAACCTTGCCGTGCTCGCGCTCGAAGTAGCCGCGCAGGGCTTTGACGTTGTCCTGAACCTCGGGTGCGGCCGCGTAACCGTCGGGCGCAGACCCGACTGCGAGCGCCGCGAGCGATGCGCCGAAGTACGGCGAGTTGGGCGATTCCCACGGCTCGTAGTTGAAATTCAGCCAGGTCCACGCGCCTGAATTCGGGCCGGTTTTCATCTGCAGCGCCCACATCACGCCGAGCGCCGTTCGTGCGTCGCTGCTCAGATGTCCGGCGGCAGCATCGCGCCGCACCAGAACCAGCGCATTCATCACCGATTCAATCGCCCGCGATTCGCTGGTCTTGGGGACACCTCGCGTTTGATCCGGATAAAACGGCTCGACGTCACGCCAGTTGCGGGCTCGCGTCAACAAATTGCCGAGAATCTTTCCCTCCGCCGCCGACGGTTCGCGTTCCCCGAGCGGAGCGCGCAGCGCCGGCCTGGCGATCGCGTACGGCAACGTTGTATGACACGAGATGCAGAATGTACCCCGGTCGCGCGCCGCGTTGGGCCAGGTCGTCCACCACTCGGCACGTTGATCGAGGTAGGACGCCGCCGCCTTTGCGTCCCATGACGGCGCGTCGGTCGGCGCGGCCGCCAACCGCGACCCGACCACACCGGCGCCGAGCATCACGAGAACCGATACAACTGCGACACGAGACCGTGACGTCATAACCACCTCATCCTGCAAGGGCCGTGTAGATTGACGCCGCACTGGCAAACACGCACAACGCGCACATCACGATTGTCACCAGGATCGGCGCGGCCCCCGGCAGCAAGGCCCTGCTGGTGACGCGCACCAGCATCGCCGTGTAGGTGATGCTGATGAAGGCCATGAACCAGTGCACCAGCATCGCGCCTCGACGGAGCGGCTCGATCGCGATGAACACGATCGCCATTCCGAGACAGAACATCCCGGCGCCAAAGCCGCGCAGCAGGCCGAGCACGAGTCGCTGTTCGGCGGCGCTCAACTGGTTCCAGCGCTCGTTGACGACCTCCGCGTGGTAGTCCATGAACTGACTCGCCACCAGGTAGCGAATCCCCTGCGCCATCAGTCCGACGCCGACGACGCAGTAGGCGACGACGGCGAAGTCGATCGGGCTCACGCGACAGCCCGATCGGTGATCTCGAGGCCGCGGTCGATGATCGCAAACGCTTCACGCAGTTCCGCTTCGGTAATGCATAGCGGCGGGTTGGTGAAGAAGGTGTTCCACCGTACGAACGTGTAGAGACCTTCCTGCCGGAAGAACTTGCCGAGCGCCGCCATTTCATCCGAGGTACCGTTGAACGGCGCCAGCGGCACCTTCTTGGCCCTGTCGCGCACCAGCTCGACCAGCCCGAACAAACCGATCGAGCGCGCCGCACCGACCGACGGATGCTTGCGCGCCAGATCGTCGAGCAACTGGCGCATCACCGCACCCATGCGGCGTGCATTTTCAATCAGCTGATCTTCCTCGTAGACGCTGATTACCGCGAGCGCCGCCGCGCACGCCAGCGGGTGGCTGTTGTAAGTGAGGCCGCCGTAGAACACTTTGTCCTTGAATTGATCGGCCACGGCACGGCGCATGCCGACGGCACCCAGCTGAACGTAGGCCGCCGTCAAGCCCTTCGCCATCGTGATGATGTCGGGTACGACGTTCCAGTGGTTGATCGCGAACCACTCGCCGGTGCGGCCGAATCCGGCCATCACTTCGTCGCAAATCATCAGGATGCCATACTTGTCGCACAACGCCCGGACACCTTGCATATAGCCGTCGGGCGGAACCAGGACGCCGTTGGTGCCGGTCACCGATTCGAGAATGAAGGCGGCGATGTTGTTCGGTCCTTCGAGTTGAATCACTTCCTCGACCATCGCCAGCGACTGCTCCGCGGTGTCCCAGCCGCGAGCGATGCCGTGATACGGATCCAGCACGTGCACGACACCCGGCATCCCCGGCTCCGATGCCCAGCGCCGCGGATCGCCGGTCAGCATCATGCTGCCGGCGGTGCCGCCGTGATACGAACGATAGCGCGCGAGAATCTTGTGACGCCCGGTCGAGAGCCGCGCCAGCTTGATCGCGTTCTCGTTGGCTTCAGCGCCGCCATTAGTGAAGAAGAAGACGTCGATGTCGCCCGGCGTGATTGCGGCAAGCTTCGCTCCGAGCCGCGCGCGGGCCTCCGTCGCCATGAACGGATTCGCGTAGGCGAGCGTCTCCGACTGCTCGCGAATCGCACGCAGGACGCGCTCGTCGCCATGCCCGATGTTCACGCACATCAGTTGTGAGTTGAAGTCGATGAAGCGCTTCCCTTCCGGCGTCCAGAAGTAAATCCCCTTGGCGCGCGCCACGGGAATGGGATCCACCTTGGACTGCGCCGACCACTCGAAGAGCGTGTGCTTCTTCGACAGCGCCACCATCTCTTCGCCGCTCATCGTCGTGGGGAGTGTTTCAGTTGTCATAACCGGACCTCATACCACCATCGTGATCACGAAACCGCGGAATCACAAAAACCTGTTTCACTTCGCGTTCTTCGCGAACTTTGCGTTTTCATCGCTTTGTGTCTCGTTATTGTGTCGTGGTTTTCCTGCCTAGCATTGCCTCTCGCTTCGCTTTGAACTCGTTGCCGGGTTTCCATTCCGGAAACTTGTCGGCCTGCGCGACACGGTAGCCAACCGCGAACAATACCTTCAGATCCTCGCGCGTGCCATCGAGATTCCAGTCGGGCAGCACGACGTCTTTCGGGGTGTGATAGCGGTTGGCGTTCCAATCATCGCGTGTCTTCTTGAAAAAATCGGCCGGTTGGCCGATGAAATCCGCGCCGCTGTCGGGATTCAGCGCCGGCACACCCTGCTTCGCAAAGTTGAAGTGATCCGACCGATAGTAAAAACCTTTTTCCGGTTCGGCGTCGGCATGCACCGTCCGCCCCTGTTCGGCGGCGGCCGCCGCCGCATAGTCGTCGAGGTCCGACGCCCCATAGCCGATTAACGTCAGATCCTTGGTCCGGCCATGAACGTTCCAACTGTCCATATTGATATTCGCCACGGTCTTCGCCATCGGATAGATCGGCGTCACCGAGTAATACTGCGATCCGAGCAGTCCCTGCTCTTCCGCGGTGACCGCCAGAAACAGGATCGACCGGCGCGGCGGCGCCGGCAGCCGGGTGAACGCTCTGGCCACCTCGATCAGCGCGCCGCAGCCAAGCGCGTCGTCTTCAGCGCCGTGAAAGATCCCTTCCGCACTCTTGCCGAAATGATCCCAATGCGCGGTGTAGACGACGTATTCATCCTTCAATGTCGGATCGGAGCCTTCGAGCTTGCCGAGAACGTTGCGCGAGTCAATCGTGCGCAACTTGTTCCTGATGGTCATCGACGCCATCATGTTCAGCGGCACTGGTTTGAAGTCGCGGGTAGCCGCCTGCGTTTTCAGCGCATCGAAATCCTGGCCGGCGTCCTGGAACAATGCTTTTGCTTTGTCGAGCGTGATCCACCCTTCGATCGCCGGCCGCGTCATGTTCTTGTCGGGCGTGACCAGATCGAACTGCTCGCCGGTTCTTCCCTGCACGACGTTGAAGCCGTAACCTGCCGGAATCGTTTCGTGAACGATCAGCACGGCGGCCGCGCCCTTCTGTTGACCGATCTCGTACTTATAGGTCCAGCGGCCGTAGTAGGTCATCGCCTTGCCGCCGAAGGTCTTGGGATCCAGCTCGTTCGGATTCGCCGGATCGGGCACCGCTGGATCGTTGACCAGCATCACCAGCGTCTTCCCTTTCACGTCGACGTCCTTGTAGTCGTCCCAGTTGAACTCCGGCGCGACAACGCCATATCCGACAAACACCACGTCTGAGTTGTCGAGCGTCGCGGTTTCCGCGACGTGTTTCGTCCACGCGACCACATCGTCTTTCCAGTTCAGGGTTTCAATTGTCGAACCGTCTTTGCGAAAGGTCAGCGGCGCCGGCGTCGGGGTGATGCCGACCAGCGGAACCTTCTGGACGTATGTGCCGTCGGTGTTGCCCGGCTTCAGTCCAACTTTTCGGAACTGATCGTCGAGGTACTTGACGCTGAGGTCTTCGCCCTTGGTCCCGGGGGCACGGCCTTCGTATTGGTCCGACGAGAGAACGCGAGAGTGCTGAACAACAGCCTCGACATCTACGTTCGGCAGTTGGCCAAGCGGCAGCTGCTGCGAAGGCGCCGTGGACGGAAGCGGCGGCGCCGAAGGCTGGGCTTTTTGCTCGGAGGAACAGGCAACCGCGAACAACGCGGCGATGAAAACGACGTGTTTCATAGCCGATCAGTGTACGCCCATCAGGTCCAGCGTGGCCAGCGCGATGACCTTGGTTGCATTCACCAGATCGCCAATGCTGCACGACTCGTCGGGTTGATGCGCGAGCTCGAGTTCACCAGGCCCGTAGGCCACGCAGTGACGAACGCCGGCGATTCGCGCGACGTGCTTGTGATCGTAGGTGCCGGGACTCGCAACCAGCCGTGGTTTCGTTCCCAGCACCCGCTCGATCGCGCGGTCGAGCGCTCTCACCAGCGGTGATCCTTCGGGTGTCCGGACCGGATCGACGATCATCAGATCGCGGACTTGGTAGTCGACGTTGCCGAGCGTTCGTTGGATCAATTCGGCGATCTCGCTGTGCACTTCCTCGAACCGCTCTTCGAGCAGAAACCGCCGATCGAACACCGCGCGACAGCGATCGGCAACGCATGGCGTCTGGATGCCGTCAACCGCCTGGCCGCCGTCGATGCCGTTGATATTGATCGTCGCATGCCGCGCTTGTTCAGGAACGATTGGCATCGCCGTGATCCGCTGCGCCAGCTTCGGCTTCAGGTCGCGCTGAATCGCGGCGATCACGTCGTTCATCCCCTCGATCGCGCTGACGCCAAGGAACGGCATGCTGCCGTGGGCGATCCGTCCGCGCGCCGTCAGCTCGAACCAATAGACGCCGCGATGGCCGACGCAGATGCGATCGACGTTCAGCGGTTCCGGAATGATGACGAAGTCGGTGCGCGCCGCCGCCAGACGGCCGACCCGTGCCAGATACGCGACTCCGGCAAAACCGCCGCTTTCCTCGTCGACCGTGCCGCTGATCTCGACCGCTCCCGGCAGTTCGATGCCGGCCCGCGCGATCGCGTCCATCGCGAACACGGCAGCGGCGATGCCGGCTTTCATGTCGCAAACGCCGCGGCCGTAGATTCGGCCGTCGCGGATGGTGCCGGCGAACGGATCCATCGTCCATCCATCGCCGGCCGGCACCACGTCGAAATGACCGTTGAGATGAACCACCGGACCGCCGCCCGAGCCGCGGCGGCTGCCGACCACGTTCACGCGGGGATGGCGCCGCGTGTGTTCGGGCTGGCCTTCGGCGGCGATGTACTCGACGTCATAGCCGCGACGATTCAGGTCGTCACCGATAAATGCTGCGCAGGCGGCATATTGATCGCCAGGCGGATTAACGGTCGGGATGCGGACCAGATCCTGGGTGTATTTCACGATCTCGTCCGCGGCACGATCCACTTCGGCAGTGATGCGTTCAATCGAATGCATGCGTATTGCGCTCTAAAATACTCCAATGCGATGGGTGGTCCTGGCCGTGGCGGCCGCACAGGGCCTGACGCCTGGTGCTTCCAACACGACGCTCACGGCGGTTCCCGGCGTCAAGGTCGGCCATTACACGTTGACCGATCGTCCAACCGGCTGCACCGTCGTGATCGTCGAGGACGGCGCAACCGCCGGCGTCGACGTACGCGGCTCCGCTCCGGCAACCGCAGAAACCGACCTCCTCAACCCGATCAACCTCGTGCAGCAAGTACACGCGATCTCGCTGTCCGGAGGCAGCGCGTTTGGCCTCGACAGCCGTTCCGGCGTGATGCGTTATCTCGACGAGCGCAACATAGGATTCAAGGCGTTCGGCAACCTCAACGTGCCGATCGTGCCTGCGGCGAGTTTGATCGATCTCAATGTCGGCGGCAGTCCGAAAATTCGGCCGACGGCTGAATGTGGTTATCTCGCGGCGACCGGCGCGAGCGATGCGCCGGTGGTCGAAGGGAATGTCGGCGCCGGTGCCGGCGCGACCGTGGGCAAGATTGCCGGATTCGCTCGGGCGATGAAGGGCGGCCTCGGCAGCGCCGCGCTGCAGACGCCGGACGGCCTGATCGTCGCCGCGATCGTTGCGGTCAACGCCGCCGGCGACATCATCGATCCGGCAACCGGGAAGATCGTCGCCGGTACTCGAACTGCCGACGGCAAGGCGCTCGCCGACGCGCGAGTCCTGCTGACGACCGGAGCCTTCCAACCGCCCCGCATCGGCGAGAACACCACGCTCGGAGTCGTTGCCACCAACGCAACCCTGACGAAGACGCAGGCGGCGAAAGTCGCGGCGATGGCTCAGGACGGCTACGCACGTGCGATTTTTCCGAGTCATACGATGGGCGACGGCGACACGATCTTCGCGCTGGCTACCGGCCGCACAACTGGCGACGCCGACGTCAGCCGGATTGGCGCATTGGCCGCAGACGTCATGTCGCAGGCGATCGTTCGAGCGGTTCGCCAGGCGACCGGCATTCCTGGCTATCCCGCGGCGCGCGATCTGAACAAGTAGGCATACTGTAATATCGCCGCATGAAGCCGTTCGGTGCCTTCGTCGCCGTAATGTCGCTCGTTGCGGCCGCGTTGTCCGCTCAATCCGGGGCGTCAACCGGCGCGAGCTCGGGGCTGACCGCGGTGGAAGGTCTCCGAGTCGGCCATTA
>Ga0207659_10002493_pt1 | contig 10977 bp, 10 predicted proteins | sample KBSM43metaG_FD_184330 | JGI IMG/M metagenome (GOLD analysis project Ga0207659, IMG submission 184330) | Miscanthus rhizosphere microbial communities from Kellogg Biological Station, Michigan, USA - KBS M4-3 metaG (SPAdes) (version 2) | ecosystem: Host-associated > Plants > Roots > Rhizosphere >...
TCACCAAGAAACGTCAGGTTCGTCTTGTTCCGGAAGTAAACGATCTCCTCGTACGTGCCGTTCCGAATGAAGATCGTCACGCGGCGCGGAGTCCTGTCAGGAACGAAGTCGATTGCACCCTGAACCGTATTGAAATCACCTGTCCCGTCGGCGGAAACGACCAGGCGAGTTGCATCCGCAGCCGGTGGGTTCCCTTTGGTCGTGAAGGTCCAGTTCCTCCCGCTGATTCCGGTGAAGCTGCCATCGGCGACTGTCAGTACTCCGTCGTCGATCTGGACATAGTAGGTCGTGGAATACTCGAGCAGGTTGTTGTGAAGATAGATCGTCGCGACGTTCTCGTGAATGATCACGGGATAGAAATGGAACGCGTCCGTGAATCCGCCAATGATCGTGAGCTGAAAATTCGGCGATGTGGGGACGGCGACACCTGATGGTGTTCCGGGCACGGCGTTGGCATTCGTGAGCCGCCGGCCAGCCACGTATTCATAGGGCACAGGTGTATACGGAGCCGTGGGTCCTCCTGCTCCCGCGGTTGGGCCGGGCGGAATGCTCAGGTCGAGCGTATCCACGAGCTTGTCGGTCGCAGCATCATATATGCGAATCTTCCCGGACTTGCCGAGCGTCGGCGCGCTCCTGAACGTGAGAACAAGATGGGTGTCGGGGTTCACTTCCGTCGATCTGTCCGCAGGAAATCGCGTAAATCCGGACTGAGCGGAAAGAACCAGCCCCAGCAAGGTAAGCGATGCAGCGAACAAAGCCGTGGGATAGGTCTTCATGCGTCGATTGGGTCAAGAGCCGCTTCGGCAGGATCGGTCATAGTTTGCTGAGATTATTGCCCATATTTGATTTCCGCCTCAATTTTTAAGCAGCGTTGCCAAATCCTTGACAGGGGCTCGAATCACAATAGATTTCCGCTCAAGTTTTTCCCGCGGCTGCCGATAAGCCCTGTGTTGAAATGTCGGAAGCACTGGACAATCTGCACAAGATTCTCGACACGACGCTAGGATCGTTTCTCGACCTGGTTCAGTGCGACGCAGGATCTGTTTACACGGTACGCAAAGATCGGAATGGCGAGGAGATTCTGACCTTCGAGGCGATGATCACTCGCAGCATCAACCTGCACGGTGTCCCGGAACACCTGGGCAGTCTGAAGTTCAAGATCGATGACTCGAGCATCGTCGGCAAGACTGCGGTTTCGAGAAAGCCGATCCTCCTGAACCACGTCTCCACGGAAAGCAAGGTCTCGTCCAGCGTGGGCGAGAAGCTCAAATACACGACCCGCAATATGTTCTCAGGCCCGCTGATCACCCCTCGTGGCGATCTCGTCGGCGTCGTGCAGTTGCTGAATAAGTTGCCGCGGCGCAGTGCGTTCGATCCTCACGGCACCGAGCCACTGCCGGCCTTCGACAAGAAAGACGAGCGGCTCTTCTCGATCATTTCAGGACAGGCTGCGCTTGCGATTGAAAACAGTTTGCTGCTCGACGAGCAGGAAAGATTGATGGAGGGTATTGTCAACGCGTGCGTGACCGCGATCGAAGCACGCGATCCGGTGACTTCCGGTCATAGCCTCCGTGTTTCGAACTATTCCGTCGGTCTTGCAACCGCAGTGAATCGAGTAGAGACCGGGCCGCTCCGAGATTTGAACTTTAGTCCCGCGCAGGTCAGGGAACTGCGCTTCGCCTCGATGCTTCACGATGTGGGGAAGATTGGCGTACGTGAGGAAGTCCTCCAAAAGGAAAAGAAGCTTCATCCTCACGAACTCGAAACCATTGCGCTGCGCCTGCGGCTCATGCGAACGCAGTTGCTGGTGCTCCAGGAGGCGGAGAAAAAGGACTACAGTGAGGCAATCCGGCGCATCGACAGCGGGTGGGTTCGTATCCTCGAAGCCAATGAACCATCCGTCGTGGACCGAGCCACAGCCAGTCTTGTAAATGATTTGCGATCGTTAAAGGTCCCGTTCGATACGGGAGAGATTCTTACGGCGCTGACCGAAGAGGAGAGCCGCAAGCTTTGCATCCCACAGGGCACGCTTTCCGAGACCGAACGACTCGAGATCGAAAGCCATGTAAACAAGACCTACGATATTCTGAAGATGATTCCGTGGAGCAAGGGGCTCGAACACGTTCCTGAAATCGCCTACAAGCACCACGAGAGCCTGAACGGATCGGGCTATCCGAACCAGATCACCGCAGAATCCATACCGCCGCAGACGCGCATCATGACCATCTGTGATATCTACGACGCGCTGGTCGCAAGCGACCGGCCGTACAAGCCGACAATATCGGCCGACAAAGCCCTTGGCATTATCGAAACGCAGGTAAGGGCGGGGAAGCTTGATGTGAATTTCTTCCGGGTGTTTGTGGACGCGAAGCTCTTTAACACATCCCGTGTTTCGGGGAGAACCAGGATCACCGTCGGCGCCGTTTAATCCATTTGAGATTCGTCCAACGCGTGGCATAGTCACTTCACCACGATTAAAAGGAGTGATCCATGCGCCGAAAGTTTGCTCTCTTATTCGCCATCTTCGCATTGACCTTGCCTGGGCTCGTAGACGCCCAGAACCCTCCCGCGCCCGCCGCCGGCGCGCAGGCCCCCGCAGGTGCTGCGCGTGGCGGTCAACGTGGACCAGCGTCTGCAGCGAATGTGCCACTGGCTCGGGACGACGCCCGCCACCAGAGCTTTTTGGAAATAGCTAAGAAGGGCGATATTGATCTTCTTTTCGTGGGAGACTCGATCACCGACTGGTTTTACTGGCCGCGCGGCCGAGGCGGAGCTGCCACTGGTCTTGAAGTCTGGAATGCCAATTTCGCCTCAATGAAGCCGGCAAATTTCGCCATCGCCGGCGACACGACACAGGGCGTGTTGTGGCGGATGCAGAACGGAGAGCTTGAGGGATTCAAAGCCAAGCTGATCGTGCTCATGCTTGGGACCAACAACATCAACCGCAACCCCAACGATGAAATTGTGGACGGAGATCGTCTCATCATCGAAGAGTTCAAGAAGCGCCAGCCACAAGCGAAGGTGCTGCTGCTGGGGATTTTCCCGCGAAATGCAGATCCTGCCAACCCGCTCCGCGCCACGATCAAGGAAATCAACGGAAAGCTGGCGAAGCTTGCCGACAACAAGCAGGTGTTCTACATGGACATCGGCGACAAGTTCCTCACGGCAGATGGCACGCTGACCACTGAGGTCATGGCGGATGGTTTGCATCCTACGGCGAAGGGGTACCAGATCTGGGCGGATGCCATCGTCGGCCAGGTTAAGAACCTCATGAAATAAATTGGAAAATAGGAGATTTGGATATCTCGAAATCGAAATTACAAGATCTTAAAATGGACGAGCCGACCCCTTGCAGATGGTGCGAGGTCCATTTTCAGATCTTGTAATTTCGATTTCGAGATATCCAAATCTCCTATTTTCCAATTTTCCCCAAACTCCCCACTTCGAGGGGATCTTCAGGTTCCCCCCCGCCGCCCCTGTATAATCTCCTCCATGGTTGGCGGCCTCATTGTGACCCACGGCAGGCTTGCGATTGAATTGCTCAACGCGGCGGAGATGATCGTCGGTGAGATCCACGGGATGGCAGCAGTATCCCTTGGCTGGCACGACGATGTCGATACCGCGGCAACGATGATTCGCAACGCGCTGGACCGAGTCCGCACTCCCGACGGAGTTTTGATCCTTACCGACATGTTCGGTGGCACACCCACCAACATCGCGTCTACATTTCTCGGGCAGGAGAAAGTGGAGGTCGTGACGGGGGTCAACCTTCCAATGCTGATCAAGCTTGCCCAGGCACAGAACGAGCAGACTCAGGAACTCGCCAACGTCGCGCGCCTGGTGCGGGAAAGCGGGCAAAGCAGCATTTATCGTGCGAGCGAACTGCTGGCTCCCAAGAATCGTTCATGATCGAGCGGGAAGTCATTGTCGGGCACAGGTTGGGATTGCATGCTCGCGCGGCCGCCCGGGTTGTTCAGCTGTCCAGCCAGTATCAGTCGGCCATTTCTCTGACACGCGATGATCGCGGAAACAGAATAGAGGCAGACGCGCGCAGTATCCTCAGCATCCTGCTTCTTGCGGCCGCCCACGGGTCCGCCCTGCTTGTTCGTGCCGACGGCACCGACGAGGGGGCAGCGGTCGAGTGCCTCTGCGAATACATAAAGGGATGAAGGAAGAACGCATCATTCGGGGAGTCATGGCGTCTGCCGGCGTCGCTATCGGGCGCGCTATCCGCACTTTCGATCCGCTCATGATTTCCTACAACTTCCACATTCCTCAGTCGGAGACGTCAAAAGAGGTCGCGCGATTTCGCGCTTCGGTGGAAAAGTCGCGCCGGCAACTCGAACGGATGCAGGCGGAACTGCGTCAGAGCAGGATTCCGGAATCGTCATTCCTGGTTGACGCGCATCTGCTGATCCTCCAGGACAAGCTTTTCGTGGATCGAATTGTGGAGACCATCCAGGAGAGGGCCGTCAACGCCGAGTGGGCAATCCGGCAGGTCAGCGAGGAACTGTACGAAGCCTACGACCGTCTTCAGGATGATTATCTGCGGGAGCGGCGAGGCGATCTGGAAGACATTGTCCGCCGCATGCTTCACAACCTCCGCTCCAAGTCGAGCTCAACGTTGCCGTCGTTGCCCTACGATGCAGTTCTTGTCGGCAAGACGATCTCCCCCTCGACTTTATTCGAACTGCGTGCCAACCGCGTGTCAGGTATCGTGACGGAATCCGGAAGTCCACTCTCGCATACAGCCATCGTCGCTCGATCTCTCAACCTTCCGGCTGTCATGGGAGTTCAGGATCTTTCCGGAATTTCGCCCGGAGACCTGGTCATCGTGAACGGTACGCGCGGGATGGTTATCTGTAATCCGGATCCCTCGACGGTCCGCGAATACCGCCAGAGGATGAAGCAGGCGCCCAGCACGCATCGGCGTCGTGACGCGCACATTCCTGCGGTCACGCAGGACGGCATCCGCATTTCTCTGGGCACGAATATCAATTTCAGCGAGGAAGCCCGTTCCGCCGTTGAAACCGGAACGGAATTTATCGGGTTGTATCGGACCGAGTTCGATTTTTTCAAAGATGGCTGCAAGCCCACCGAAGAAGACCTGATGGCCCAGTACTCGCGTGTTCTTCGAGCCGTGCGCCCGGCGCCCGTAACGTTTCGCACTATCGATGTGGGCCCCGACTGGAACACGCGCGATGGCACCGGATCCAGCCTGTCCAGTCGCGGCCTGCGCTTCAGCCTGGAGAACCAGGATGTTTTCAAGCTTCAGTTGCGGGCTCTGTTCCGATCCTCTCGACACGGCCGCATGCGTATTCTGCTGCCGTTTGTTTCAACAATTGCCGATCTCGACGTCGCCCTGGAAATCATTGCCGGGGTGAAGCGCGATCTCAGCCGCCATAAAAACTCCTTCGACAAGGAAGTTCCTGTCGGCGTCATGATTGAGACTCCTGCGGCCGCGCACACCTGTGACTTGATGGCATCGCGCGTTGACTTTTTCTGCCTCGGAACCAACGACCTGATCCAGTACTACCTCGTGATTGACCGCTCGGACCAATCGGCCACACATCTGTACAACCCGTTTCATCCGGCGATCCTGCGCTGTCTCCATCAGGTGTACACTCTCCTGCAGTATTCGGGCCGTCCCGTTACCGTCTGCGGCGAAATGGCCGCCGACCCGGCGGCCGCAGCCGTCCTGCTTGGACTGGGCTTTACATCGCTGTCTGTCAGCCTCGCCGCCTATCCGCGGATGAAGGAGGCGATAGGCTCTCTCAGCGTGGGAAGGCTTCGGGAACTTGCCGGCGAGATCATGAAGATGGAGAGCCCGAAAGACGTTGAAGATCGCGTGCGTGCGACGATCGCATGAACGATAACCGCCGAAAACTTTTTGGCTACATCCGTAATCACCAGTGGGCGCTTTGGATCGCGCTGCCGCTCGCGTGTGTGGTGGGTCTCATGGAGGCGGCGACGCCTTTCCTTCTCAGCGGTGTCTTCGACACATGGCTCGATGGCACGGGCACCTCAGGTTCGCGGTCGATTCTGGGTATTCCCCTGGATCTTTCGTACCTCGGCGGTCCAACGCTCCTCGCTCTGCTGGTCGTAGTAACGATTCTCAAGACAATTGCTGAATACGGTTCGGTGTCTGCGACGGCATGGCTTGGACAGGCCGTTGTGCGCGATCTTCGCAATGATGTGTTTGGCAAAATCCTTCGACAGCCGCTTCAGTTCTTTCTGCAGAGTTCGACGGGCGACCTCATCTCGCGAGTCTCGACCGATATCGAGCGTGTGCAGGCCGCCAGTTCGGATACTCTTGCGGAATTTTTCAAGCAATCGGCAATCCTCGTTTTCTTGACGATAGCTATCTTTGTCATCGACTGGAGACTCTCGCTCGCCTCTCTGATCCTTATACCTCTGGTCTTTTATCCCACGGTCTGGTTCGGCAGGAAGTTGCGCTCGCTGAGCCGGTCCAATCAGCAGGAACTTGGGGAAATGTCGGGTGTCGTCAGCGAGGCATTCTCGGGAAACCGCATTGTGAAGGCATTCCTGATGGAAGACGCCGAGAACCGTCGCTTCAGGAGCATCACGCAGCGCCTCTTTAGGACGAACCTTCGCCAGCGTATGACGCATGCCCTCTCGTCCCCGCTGATGGAAATCCTCGGGATTCTGGTGGTCGCCGGCTTCTTGATTTACGCGCATGACCGGCAGATGAAATCCGGATTACTGATGGGATTTGTGCTGGCTCTCGTCAAGCTATACGACGGCATCCGGCGGATGAGCGGAATCAACAATTCGTTCCAGCAGGCGTTTGGGGCATCGGCGCGAATCTTTGAAATCCTTGCCTTGAACCCCGAGACCGATAGCGGAAGGACGGAACTTCAGGCCTTCAAGAGCACGATCGAATTTCGAGACCTCGCTTTCGAGTACGCGAGAGGTTGCCCCGTGCTTCATCACATCGACTTCGAGGTGAGGAAAGGTGAAGTCGTAGCGATCGTGGGTGCAAGCGGATCTGGAAAATCCACTCTGGTAAACCTGGTGCCCCGGTTCTTCGACGTCACGGCAGGACGAATTCTTATCGATGGCGTCGATATTCGAGACTGCACACTTCGATCGTTGCGAACCCAGTTGGCGATCGTGACCCAGGACGTGATCCTCTTCGACGACACGATCTGGGGCAACATCGCCTATGGCAACCCCAACGCGCCACGTGAGCGTGTCCTGGCGGCGGCCCGGGCCGCCCTTGTGGATGATTTCGTCTCCCTGCTGCCGCAAAAGTATGAGACGAGCATCGGTGAGCGCGGGCTGCGTCTCTCGGGCGGAGAGCGTCAGCGGATCTCGATAGCGCGCGCGATCCTCAAGGATGCGCCGATCCTGATTCTGGATGAGGCCACTTCGTCACTGGACTCCGAATCTGAAGTGTATGTCCAGCGCGCACTGCAGAACCTGATGGAAGGGCGCACGACCATCGTTATTGCGCACCGGCTCTCGACGATTCGCCACGCCCACAAGATCGTAGTGCTGCAGGACGGCGAGGTGCAGGAAATCGGCCGGCACGAGGATCTCATCGCAAGACGTGGGGCGTACTGGAGACTGCACAGCCTTCAGGACCAGGGAACAGTGAAGAGATAGAAATGGGAATTGTGAGATTGGAAAGTCCTGCATTGGAAAATCCAAAAGTGGAAATCTTAGATTGGACTGTGCGCTCCTCCGTCCAATTTGAGCTTTCCACTTTTGGATTTTCCAATGCAGGACTTTCCAATCTTATGTAAGGGAGTATTCATGATCACCAGCATGACGGGTTTCGGATCGGCGCGGGCAGAGGGTCCGAACTTAACGGTTCTAGTCGAAATCAAAAGTGTGAATCACCGGTACGTGGATATCCACGTCAAGATCCCCGGCGAGTATCAGAATTTCGAGAACCAGATCCGCCAGAAAATCACGGGCTCCTTCAAGCGTGGACGCTTCGACATCTTCGTGCGGATCGACTACAGACGCAGCTCCGTCCGGCTCGAGGCGAACGAGTCGCTGATCCGCGCATACGTGGATCTTCAGGATCGACTCAAGAAGCAGTTCCCCATTGAAGCAGGCCTTTCCATGGAGGTGCTGTCGAAGATTCCCGGACTGATTTCCGTTTCCGACAGTGATCTGACCGAGCAGGAACTCGGGCTCATCGCCGCCACTCTCGATGGCGCGGCCGCAGAAGCGTGCCGCAAGCTTTCCCAGATGCGCATGACCGAAGGCCAGACCCTGATGCGGGACATCGATACCCGTCTCGCCTCTATTGCGCGGCATCTGGAGACCATTGCCGGCGGCGCAAATGGGTTCGTGGAGCATTACCGTGCGCAGTTGATCGCGCGGATCGCGGAACTGGCGCCGGAACTGGTCACCGAGAGCAACCATCGCCTGGAGACTGAGGCCCTGCTTTATGCTGAGCGCAGCGATGTGACGGAAGAAATCACCCGGCTCCGCAGCCATCTCGAGCAGTTTGCGGGTCTCAAGTCGCTCAATGATGAGGCTGGGAAGCGCATGGACTTCATCCTCCAGGAGATGAACCGGGAGGTGACCACCGTTCTCTCGAAGACGTCCGGGCTCAATGAGCGGGGTGCATCCATTGGTCAGGCCGCCATTGAAATCAAGGTGGAAATCGAAAAATTGAGGGAGCAAGTCCAGAATATTGAGTAGAATATAAGGCTCTTCGGATGCGCGCCAATGTCTACATTGTCTCGGCCCCGTCGGGGTCAGGAAAGACGACTCTGTTACAAAGCCTTCTTAAGACGTTTAAGGATTTGAAATTTTCCGTTTCTCATACCACGCGGCAGCCCCGGAAAGGTGAACGCGATGGAGCCGACTACTTCTTCACGGAGCGAACGGCGTTCCGCGAGATGGCAGATCGCGGTGAATTTCTCGAATGGGCCGAGTATTACGGGCAGCTCTATGGGACATCCTGCAAGTTCGTCGACGATCATATCAGCGCAGGTCACGACGTGATCCTGGACATCGACGTCAACGGAGCGCGTCAGGTGAAAGAGAAGATCAGGGACGCCGTTTCCATATTCATCATGCCGCCGTCGTTTGCCGAACTCGAAAGAAGGCTGCGTTCGCGCCGGCAGGAGTCCGATGAGGCAATCCAGCGCCGCCTGGAGATCGCCAGAAGTGAAATCGCGATTTGTCGCGATTACGACTACATCGTCATCAATGACGTTTTGGAAGAGTCCATTCAGGTTCTCGAGGCCATCGTGCGTGCGGGCCGCGCGCGACCATGGCGGCAGCAGGCCCGGATCGAAGAGATCATCGCATCTTTTGGAGGTATCGCTTGATTCAGATTCCAGACAATGTCGACAGCAAGTATCGGTTCGTTATCCTCTCCGCCCTTCGCGCGCGCCAGATTCAGAGCGGCAGCCTTCCCTTGATCAAGGAACCCAGCCACAAAGCGACCCAGCTCGCACGCAAGGAACTGCAGCAGGGGCTCGTCAAATTTCGCATTCCCGAGCCCAGTGAGAAGAAGAACAACAACCAGGAAAAGCCTCAGGAAGAGTAGTCCGGTGAATCCATGAAGATCGCGCTCGGAGTCAGCGGCGGAATTGCTTGTTACAAAGCCGCGGAGATTCTTCGCCGCTTACAGGACCGCGGCTTCGACGTTGCCGTTGTCATGACGAAGGGTGCAGCGGAGTTCGTCACACCGCTGACGTTCCGCGCCCTCTCCAACAACAAGGTCTACATGGACATCTTCGAAGGCGCCTCATCCGGTTCCGATCCTGCCAGCGCGTACGACCACATTTTTCTTGCCCAGAAAATCGATCTGTTTCTCGTCGCGCCCGCGACCGCTGATTGCATCGCTAAAATGGCTGCGGGTATTGCCGACGATTTCTTCACGACCTTCCATCTTGCAGTCCAGTCTCCGACCGTAGTGGCGCCTGCGATGAATACACGGATGTGGGAGCACCCCTCCGTTCAGGCGAACCTTCGAACGCTTCAAGGGCGGGGCGTGCATGTGATTCAACCTGAAACCGGGCGCATGGCCTGCGATACCTATGGCCCCGGGCGTCTGGCGCCTGTAGCGGAAATTGTCGAATATGTCGCGACGCTCCTTGCGCGATCTCAGGACCTGAAGGGACGCCGCATCCTGATTACCGCAGGCCCTACTGTCGAAGACATCGACCCGGTGCGTTTTCTCAGCAATCGCTCGTCGGGAAAGATGGGTTTTGCGATTGCGCGTGCGGCCCGCGCGCGCGGCGCTGAAGTCACGCTGGTGTCCGGACCGACGGAACTGGAGTTCCCCGGCGTTGTGCGCGTTCGCACAACAGAGGAGATGCGACAGGCGGTAGCGGAGCGATTCGAGAAGGTCGATGCCGTCATAAAGGCAGCCGCCCCGCTGGACTTTCGTCCGAAGACCGTGGCCTCGCAAAAGATCAAGAAGTCGAAAGCCAGTTCCACGATGGACCTTGAACCCACCCCCGATATCCTCCAGGAACTCGGTGGCCGTAAGAACGGCAAAGTGCTGGTCGGCTTTGCCGCCGAAACCGAGGACTTCGCAAAAAATGCTCGCGCAAAGCTGAAGGCCAAGAATCTGGATTTGATTGTGGTGAATCCTGTCGGTGGTCCTGATTCGGGATTCGGCAGTGATACAAATCAAGCTTCAATCATTGATGCTGCCGGCGCGGTTCAGGAGATTCCGCTGATGAGGAAGTCCCAGATGGCGGACGCGATTCTGGACCGGGTGGTGGCGCTGCTGGGGAAGTAGGTTCGTTCCTGCAGATCCCTCATCCGGCCCTTCGGGCCACCTTCTCCCGGAGGGAGAAGGACAATCTACCGGGCAGGATGAGGGATCTGCAGGAACGAACGCAACACACAATGGCTCTTCACGACATCATTCAACAGCTCGAGTTCTTCCGCGACATCGGTATCGAATCCGTTCGCCTCGCTGCCGAAGAGCCCGACACTCCTCACGTCGTCGCCAGTGTTCCCGATTCCGCGCCA
>Ga0207659_10002500_pt1 | contig 10963 bp, 9 predicted proteins | sample KBSM43metaG_FD_184330 | JGI IMG/M metagenome (GOLD analysis project Ga0207659, IMG submission 184330) | Miscanthus rhizosphere microbial communities from Kellogg Biological Station, Michigan, USA - KBS M4-3 metaG (SPAdes) (version 2) | ecosystem: Host-associated > Plants > Roots > Rhizosphere >...
GGGCACGCCGCAGGCTGCGATATTATTGCCGTCGCAGACGCCGCCGGTCGGCTGCCAGCCGATCGTCTGACCGAGGTCGGCTCCCGCCTGGCGGACGAGCCCGAACAGTGCCTCCATGTTAGGCGTCATCGGCTTGGGCGGGCGGGCAAAGCCGCCGCTTAGCTCGATCGTGACTTCGCGCTCGGCCGACACTTCGCCGACCGCTCGCGAAATCATTTCGCCCGCCTCTGCCTCAAGCTCCGGAGTGGCCGGGCGTAGGTTGACGCGAAGTATGGCGAGGTCGGGGACGACGTTGGACGGAGAGCCGCCATCGATCTTCGCCGGATTCACCGTCAGGCCCGGCTTGCGCATCGCTTCGAACCGCAATGCGAGGTCGGCCGCGGCAAGCAACGCGTTCCGCCCGTCGTCTGGATTGCGTCCCGCATGGGCGGAGCGCCCGCGGATCAGGCAAGCGAAATTGCCGCTGCCCGGACGGGCACCGGCAAGCGTTCCATCGGGAAGTGCCGACGGTTCATAGGTCAGAGCCGCTTTCTTGCCGCGGGCCGCCTCGGCGATCAGCGCCGCAGAGCCGAGCGAGCCGACTTCCTCGTCGCTGTTGATCACAACGTCGTAGCCGACCATCCTGCCAAGATCCTCTGTCTCGATAGCTTTCAGCGCGGCGAGCATCACGGCGACGCCGCCCTTCATGTCGGCGGTGCCGGGACCGTTGATCACCTCATCGTCTAGCCAGCGCGTTTCCTGGAACGGGTGGTCGACGGCGAAGACGGTGTCCATGTGGCCGGTAAAGAGTAGCTGAACCGGCGCTTCGGGACGAACGGTCAAGCGAAGGTTACGGCCGTGCGGAAGCTCGATCGTCTTGCCAGCCGCATCGACTGCCTCCACCCTCGCCGGATCGAGCAGTTCGATCTGACCCGGGAGGTCTGCGAACGCGTCGCCGAGCAGCCCGGCCATAGCGGCCAGTCCCGACAAATTGCGCGACCCGCTATTGACCGCGGACCAGGCAAGGACCTGATCCAGCATCGGCTCAGCCTGAGCTCGCTCGACTGCGACGTGTTCGGTGGATGACAATCCCCCCATGGGAGCCCTCTAGCGAGGGGCAATGCGGAAGGCCACACCGACCGATCCGCTAGAGCTCGGCGGATACCCCGGGCTTCATGTTGAGGGACTCCGCAAGCCGCTGAAGTCTTCGTTTGACAGCGTCGCCCGCGAGCGACTCCTCGGCATGCGGGACGTTGAGCTGCAAGGTTTCGCTGTTTCGCGAAAGGCTTGTGCGCTCGAGCACCGAGGCGACGCCTCCGCTGAGACGCTGGCCAAGGCGCATTGCGAGGCCCCAGCAATGGGCGCGCTGCAAATATTCCGGCTTCACCAGTTGCTGCAACCGCATGTCGGGCAATCCGTCCCGGCCGAAATTCGACGTCAGCGCCTGGGCCATGATCACGCGTCCCGGCGCGTCCACTGCGGTCCAGTCACCGTGGAGCGCCATTTCAACGCCTCGATCGGCGCGGAACATCGGTGCGGCCTGCCACGCAACGTCGGCGAGGAGGCAGGCAGCGAGCCGAAGCCGCTCCAGGCCCGGCCTGTCGTCGAACAATGGCGCGATCCACCGATGGAGCAGATCGCCATGCTGTCCGAAGCGATGCTCGCCGCCTCCGGCGTCGCGAGCAGCCTCGATCAACGGATCCTTCCGTCGTGTGGTTGGTCGAAGCGCTGAGTAAAGCAGCCCTTCGCGAAGACCGAAGGCCGAAACGATCAGCTCGCTTGGATCAAGCTCGTCGGTGACATGCTGCAGGAGCATTGCTGCCACCGGAGCAGTCGCCTGACGTGCTGCGGCGACCGCCTTCACCCATTCACCCGGAATGTCGGCGAGACGCTTCAGTTCGGCGGCCTGGCTCGGTTTCATCCGATAGTGGTGAGTGGCCGGCAGCGGAAAATCTGTAACCGCCATGTGTATCTGCGCTAGCGCGCGCCACGATCCGCCGACCATATAGAAGGGTTTTCCGCGGCCCTTTTTTCCCAGGCCGCTCTTCTTTAGGCCGGCCTTGAGTATATCAAGCGCTGCCTTCGATCCTGCCTTGCCGCGTTCAACGCGCAGCACGCCAAGGGGAAGCGAAATCCCGCCGACGGCCTCACCATTGGACACTTCGATGAGCTCCAGGCTGCCACCACCGAGGTCGCCTACGATCCCGTCAGCGCGAGGGAATGCCGAAACGACGCCGAGGCCTGAGAAATAGGCTTCATCGGCGGCGCTGATCACTTGGCAAGGCAGGCCGATCTTCTCGACTTCACGAACGAATTGCGCGCCGTTGCGCGCGTCGCGCACGGCTGCGGTTGCAACGACCTGCACTTGTCGCACGCGCATGTGCTTCAGTAGCAGGCGATAGCGTTCGAGTGCCGCCAGAGCCCGCTTTTGGCTGGAGTCGTTCAGCCTCCCGGTCTCGCGAAGTGCGGTGCCGAGGCCAGCCATGACCTTTTCGTTGAAGATGGGAGAGGGTGCTCGGTGCCGACCCGAATAAATGACGAGGCGGACCGAGTTAGAGCCGATATCGATGATGCCGACGGGCTGGCGTTGCGGCACTCGCTGCGGCCCCTAGCGACCGCGCTGGAAGCGCAGCTTGGGTACTCGGCGACCCTTCTTCAGTGACTGACCGCGTCCTGAAAGGGACGGATTGCTCATGAAATATTCGTGCAGGTTGAACGCATCGTTGGCCTTCGCCTGAAGCCGCTCGTAGGTTCCATCCGGCAGCAAGCGCCAGCTCTGCTCGTTGTCGATAAGGTTGGCGACCATCACCTGATCGAGAAGCTGGGCGTGTACGGTCGGGTTCTCGATCGGCAGCATATATTCAATTCGCCTGTCCAGGTTGCGAGGCATCCAGTCGGCAGAGCTGATGTACACGCGGGCATCCGGATGCGGCAGCTCATGCCCGTTGGCAAAGCACCACATGCGCGTATGTTCCAGAAAGCGCCCGACGATCGACTTGACGAAAATCTTTTCCGACAGTCCGGGAACGCCGGGCCTGAGGCAGCAGATGCCACGGATAACCAGGTCGATTGGCACGCCTGCCTGGCTCGCTTCGTAGAGCTTGTCGATGAGGATCGGGTCGACGAGCGAGTTGAGCTTGGCCCAGAGGCCGCATGGCTTCCCGGCCTTGGCCGCGGCAATCTCTACGTCGATCAACCGGATGAGCTCGGGCCGCATTCCGGCAGGCGAAATGACCAGCTGCCGGAGGTTCTTCGGCTCGAGGTAGCCGGTGATGTAGTTGAACAGCTTGGCCGCATCGCGCCCCAGACGAGGCTCGGCGGTGAAGTAGCTGACGTCCGTGTAGATGCGGGCGGTGACCGGATGATAATTGCCGGTCCCGAAGTGGCAGTAGGTGCGGTAGCCCTTGGTCTCGCGGCGCACGACCATCGACACCTTGGCGTGCGTCTTCCAGTCGACGAAGCCGTAGACGACCTGCACCCCGGCACGTTCAAGGGCGTTTGCCCAGAGGATGTTCTGCTCCTCGTCGAAGCGTGCCTTCAATTCGACGACGGCGGTAACGGACTTGCCAGCGTCCGCGGCGTCAATCAGCGCCTTGATGATCGCCGACTGCTTGCCCGCGCGATAGAGCGTCTGCTTGATCGCGACGACGTCGGGGTCCGCCGCCGCTTGCCGCAGGAACTCCACGACAACCTCGAAACTCTCGTAGGGATGGTGGACGAGCATGTCCTTCTCGCGGATCGCGGCGAAGCAGTCGCCGCCGTGCTCGCGGATGCGCTCGGGGAAGCGCGGATCGAAGGGGCGGAACTTGAGGTCCGGCCTGTCCTCTTCGACGATGGTCGAAAGGTCGTTCAGCCCGAGCAGCGAGAATTCGTCGGAGATGATCGCATTGTCTGCATCCAGGCCCTGCTTGATCCCCCGCACGAGCGAGTCCGGCATTTCCGGCTCGATCTCCAGACGAACGACCCGGCCCCGCCGGCGTCGCTTGATGGCGGTTCGGAAGTAACGAACCAGATCCTCGGCTTCTTCCTCGACCTCGATATCGCTGTCCCGGATGACCCTGAAAGCGCCGCCGCGAAGCACGGTATATTTGGGGAAGAGATAGTCGGTCTTCCGTCGGATGAGCGTTTCCAGCGAGATGTACCGCCCCTTCTTTCCCGGGATGCGGATGAAGCGCGGAACCGCCGTCGGCAGCATGATCAACTCGCGGATCGGGGCGTCGCGTCCCCGGCGAAGCTCGAAAATCAGCGTGAACCCCGTGTTTGGGATGAACGGAAAGGGGTGCGCCGGATCGATCGCCTGGGGAGTCAGAAGCGGGAAGATCTGTTCGCGGAAATGCTTGTCGAGCCAGGCTTCTGCTTCGTTGTCCAGGCTTTCGAAGGCAATCGTGCTGACTCCGACCTGTGTGAGCGCCTCTTGCAGCTGGGAGAGTACCGCCAGCTGGCTGCCGACCAGCCTGTCGGTTTCCTGATCGATCGCTTCGAGCTGCTGCGCCGTCGTCAGCCCGTCCGCCGAAGGTTCCTCGATGCCGAGCGCCTGATGAGCCTTCAGTCCCGCGACCCGGACCATGAAGAATTCATCGAGGTTGTTGGCCGAGATGGACAGGAAGCGAAGCCGCTCGAGCAAGGGGTGCTCGGGGTTCGATGCCTCTTCGAGAACACGCCTGTTGAACGCCAGCCAGCTAAGCTCCCGGTTGAAGTACCTTTGTTCCGGCGGCGCTGGTTCGGCGACAGGCTCGACCGTTTCCGTTTGAACTTGAGTAGCCATTCGCCTCGAGCGTGAAGTCGCCATGGACTGCCAATTAGCAGCCTGCGTGATTAATGTCGTCGAACTGAAACAGAGCGACATTACAGCCGCATGACGGTACGATGAAATCAGGTGAAACACGGGAGAATCGCGTGGCGAAGGACACAACGAAAAAGCCGAAATCCGCCCGGCCTGCCTCGCCTCGAAAGGCGGCGGCGGGAGCAACCAAAATCAAGAAGGCCGTTGAGTCCGTGAAAGTACAGAAAGTCGTCAAGGGCGCGAAAAAGATCGCCCAGCACCCCATGGCCACCGAAGTGGTCGCCGCCACATTGGTTGCGGCCGCGGCTGCTCTCCGCAATCCGAAGAAGGCTCAAGCCCTGGCCCTCGAAGCTGCCGACGATCTCAAGAAGGCCGCCAAGTCCGGCGTCGACGGCGGCGCGCTCTGGCAGCTTGCTCTCGATGTTGCCCGCAAGAGCATCGACGAGATCGGCAAGGAAGGCGGCGGCGGGAAGAGAGCCAAGAAGGCTAAATCCAAGAAGAAATAGCGCGCGGCGTCTCGGTCAAGTCATCCAGCGTCGCGGTCATTCCATGACCCGCCGCGGCGCCCTAGGTCGACGTCATGCTCAAACCGCTTATGCAGAAACTCTATCTGGAAGATCTTCACGTCGGCCGAAGCTGGGTCAGCGCGCCGCATTTGATCGACGCCGAGCAGATTGTAAATTTCGCGCAAGGTTCGATCCGCAGCATTTCCATTTAAGCGAGGAGGGTGCCGCCGGGACCCTGTTCGGCTCGCTCGCTGCGAGCGGCTGGCACACTGCGGCGATTACCATGCGCTTGCTGGTTGAGAGCGTTCCCCTCGCGGACGGCCTGGTGGGAGCCGAGCTGGAGCTTGCCTGGCCCAAGCCTACGCGGCCAGGCATGACGCTTCAGGTCTTCAGCGAGATCGTGGATATCAGGCCGTCACGATCCAAGCCGAACATGGCGATCGTCACGATGCGCAACGAAACTCGCAACCAGGACGGCGACGTGCTGCAGGTCTTCACGGTGAAGATGCCGGTATTCAGGCTTGGGAGCGTCTAGTCGGCGAAATCATAAACTAGGTTGCAGGCCAAAATAGCGTTAGATTGCCCGAACCGCTGACTGCGATCCACCGATGGGTATCAGTAGAAGGGGCTGGGAAATCGTCGCGCGCGATCGATTGGGGCTGTTCGATACGCCGCCTGACCGACAGGAAATCCGACTCGGTCTCGCGATTGTCGCCCTGCTGTTCGGGATGCTCCTGATCATTTTGCCGCTGCGTGACGTTCGATTGCCTGAGGTCCCGGCGTTCATTCCTGTGATCGACGCAATCATGTTCGTCGGTGAGCTCATCACTGCCACGCTTCTCTACGCCCAGGCCTCAGTGTTCAGGTCGAAAGCGTTGATCGTCCTTGCTACGGGCTTTGTGGCGGCGGCGTTGCTGCTTATCCCCCACGCGCTCACATTCCCCGGAGCTTTTGCCCCCGACGGATTGCTCGACAGCGGGGTCAACTCGACAGCATGGATAGCGAGCCTGCGGAGAGGAGCCTTTCCGCTTTCCATCATTCTTTATGTTCTGTTCCAGCAGGCAGACGCCGTAAGGCGAGTTGGAATTGAGCGTGGGCCGCCGAACATCGTAGGCGGTCTTCTGGTAGCCTTTGTCTTGGCAGGGGCGGTCACGTTGCTCGCGACTAAAGGCCACGAGTTCCTTCCGCCGTATTTTATCGACCGGTCGCACCTGATTTATTCCCATGCCCTGGGGTATCAGTTCATACTCCTGCTGCTCTTCGTCAGCGCGACGGCGATGCTCTTTCGAGCACGCAGATCGGTGCTTGATATGTGGCTGCTCGTCGCACTCGCCGGCTGGCTGACGGAAACGCTTTTGGTCCTGACACTCGACAGCCGGTTCACAGCGGGCTGGTACGGCCTCTTCATCCTCACCTTGTTCTCACACCTGGTCGTGATGCTTGCGCTAATTATCGAGTCCAATCGGCTGTACGCGCGGCTCGCGATATCGACGGCAGCGCGGAAGCGGGAACGGGACGAGCGGCTTATGTCGATGGACGCTGTGACGGCCGCGATTGCACACGAGGTCGGCCAGCCGCTGACCGCCGTCGGCCTCAATGCATCTGCCGCTTTGAATTGGCTCACCGGCGCGAAGCCAGACGTCAACAAGGCGATCGCAGCCCTACAAGCCGTCAGCGATGGCGGACAGCGCACCTTCGCCATCATCAGAAGTATCCGGGCGACATTTGCCAAGGAGCCGGGTCGAGCGTCCGAGTTCGGCCTCAATGACCTGGTGCTCGACACCGTGTCCCTGCTCGAGAGGGAGCTGGCCGCGAGCAAGGTTGTCCTGGATCTGGCCCTGGACGAGGCGCTCCCGCCGATCCGGGCCGACCGAGTCCAGATGCAGCGGGTGCTCGTCAATCTCCTCACGAATGCGATTGAATCGCTGCGTGCGATATCGGACCGGCCCCGGCGCGTTGCGATACGCTCGACGCTGGTCGGCGGCAAAGACGTGCTGCTCCAGGTCAGCGACAATGGCGCGGGTATCGCATCAGAGGACATGGAGCATATTTTCGATGTCTTCTTCACGACCAAGGCGACTGGTACCGGATTAGGCCTGGCGTTGTGCCGCACCATGGTTGAGGAACACGGGGGTCGTCTCTGGGCGTCCCAGGGGAACCCGCATGGTGCGAGCTTCAACCTGCAACTTCCGCCTAGTGGCTCTTTGGAGATCGAACGGGAGGCGACACATGTGCTCCTTTCCAACCTCGAGAGTTCACTAAGCTTCCTTCGCCAAACCGAGACTGAAGGACTATCCGAGGTGGTCACCGAATTGGAGCATGTCATTGACCAGGTGCGTGTCTCGCTACCACCATCAACCCATTAGCCCGGGTCAGTGAATGACCGGACGGGTCGAAAGCCGGCATAAAGCCTACTGCCTGCATCCGCCAGATCGCCTCTATGGACTCGCATGTGTGTTATCACTATAATACACTATGAAGGAGCCAGGCGATGCTTGAGAATCCAGTCCACAAGCGAGCGGCCATCGGAGCGGCTATCGGTGCCGTCGTGGCCATCCCGCTTCCATTCGTCGGACCGATCCTCGGTGCGATCGTCGGCGGCGGCATCGGCTATTTCACTGCGCAGCAGCAGCGGGGCTGACTCAGAAATCAACGATGCGGACATCCCGGCCAGCAACACGGCCGGCGCTTTCCTTCGTTGAGGCTCTCGCGTCCCCACAAAATGCGCTTTTGCCGGGTTTCGACTTTCTTCGCGGACTCGATCCAGCAGATCCATTCGTTGCGGGCGAGAGGCGTGATGTCCTCCCAAGTGGCCCGCGCTTGGGGATCGGCGGCCAGCGCATCCCTGAGGTCCTCCGGAAGTCCATGAACCACACCTCCTGCAATCGTCTTTGCCTCTGTCAATTCAGATACTCCGCAAATTCGTCCAACAGGCGCCGGTACATGTCGCGCTTGAACGGCACGATCAGGTCGGGGAGCTGTTCCGGCTCGACCCATTTCCACTCGCGGAATTCGGGATGCTTCGTGGCGATGTTGACGTCCCTGTCCTCGCCCAGGAAGCGCGCGACGTACCAGTCCTGGAGCTGACCTCTCCACTTGCCGCCCCATAGTCGTTGCCGCGCACCTTCCGGCAAGTCGTAGCGGAGCCTCTCCGGACATTTCGCGATGCGCTCCACGAGGTGCGGGGGAATGCCCGTTTCCTCCTCCAGCTCGCGCTGTGCCGTCGCCCATGGCTCCTCGCCCTTGTCGATGCCGCCCTGAGGCATCTGCCATGCCTCGTCGGTATTATCGATGCGCGCGCCGACGAAGACCTTACCCTCGCGGTTGAGCAGCATCACACCGACACTTCGGCGGTAGAGATCGTCGTCAGTCATGTATTCCTCGCGATTTCGCCGCAGCTTTTCGTTGAACGCACGCAGGAAGGAAAGTGGCGAAGTCGAGGTTCTTCCGAACATACTTCATCGCCGATTTCCGTTGCGGCATCTGCCATCAATACAGACGCAGGCAACCAAGTCGGTTACCCCCGGCAAATTCAATTCGGCCAAGGTCACGAAAGCCGTCGGAAAGCTCATGAAGAGCTTCCCCGCCACTTCTGCAGCGGCACCGTCGGCCCAATAGTCCGCCTTCTCCTAGGTCGTGTAAAAAGTGATCAGGAAGATGACGAAGCGGTAGCCGACGAACAGGAATGCCATCACAAACGTCATCACGATCGCCGAGGCCCAATTCAGCCACCCGTTTGCGGAATAGACCTTCGGAATGGCGAAATAGATGTAGGCTCCGCACGCGAGCAGGTTGAGGATCGACAGGACATTGTCGACCGCTCCGGAGCTCAGCCCCTGTCCACCGAGCAGGATATCGGCCTCGGCGAGCAGCACGGAGACGCTGAGGACGAGGAGCACGAACGCGTAGAGATGCAGCGCGAACACGATGTGCGCACCGGCTGGCAGGTGCCGCCCGCGAAAGATGACTGCGGGCAATGGCGCGAAGGCGAGGGCCATGAGAATGATCAGTGCCTTGGCATTGAAAAGGGCCATCCGGTCGAACACGGGTGCATAGGCCTCCAGCGTCAGGTTCCGCTCGACGAGGCGCTGGCCAATCAGGGATTGGGCGAACGCGCTCCAATCCTGGGAATGCAGATGCGACGACAGCGGCGATGACAGCACGTTGACGCCGGTCACGGATTGCATCGCGACGAACACGGCGTTGGCAAGGAAGAAGAGAGTCACGGGATTCATTGTCCAGCGCCGTTCACCGCCGATGTGCGCAGCCGTTAGTCGGCCCGGCCGAGTCAGCAGGGTGCGCCAGCTGCGCACGAGCTTGCCGTCGATGCTGCTCGTGTTTTTGAGGAACTGAGCGAGGAGGTCACGCAGGCTAAGGTCGTCGGGGCGAAGGCGCTCCTCGCCGCATTGCGGGCAGAACCGCATGCGTCGGCCCTTCGCGCAGGTCGGGCAGGTCCACACCTTCGGCATTCGTGCCCCCGGGGCAACCATTACTCTTAGGGCTGTGGCGGGCAATCGCGGCGACAATGAGGTGGCGATTCCGGCCTCAGAGGCTTAAAGACACCACCGACTTAACTTTTTGCGTTTGTAAGGACTCGTACGTGGCGACTGCCACCCATCTCATCACCGAGGACGAAGCCGCCTCACATCCGAGTGCCGAAGCTGTCGTCGTCCGTTTCGCGGGCGATAGCGGCGACGGCATGCAGCTGACAGGCGGGCAGTTCACTCTCTCCACCGCCCTTGCTGGAAATGACCTCGCGACCTTCCCGGACTTTCCGGCGGAGATCCGCGCTCCGCAAGGCACGACTTTCGGGGTCAGCGCCTTCCAGATCAACTTCGGTTCGACCGCCATCGAGACGGCAGGCGACCAGCCCGACGTGTTGATCGCGATGAATCCGGCTGCGCTCAAGGTGAACGTCGACCAGCTTCGCGAAGGCGGCCTGATCATCGCCGACGAGGGCGAGTTCACTGCGCGCAACCTTGCCAAGGCCGGATATGAGAAGAGCCCCCTGGAGGATGACAGCCTCGCCAAGTGGCAGCTCGTCCATTTCAACATCTCGCAGCTGACCCTCGATGCCGTGAAGCCGTTCGGCCTCGGCAACAAGGAAGCGCTCCGCTGCAAGAACATGTGGACGCTGGGGCTCGCGCTCTGGATGTTCGACCGCGACCGCCAGCCGATCGTCGACTGGCTGAAGCAGAAATTCGCCAAGGCCCCGGAGCTTGCCGAGGCCAATATTGCCGCTCTCAACGCAGGCCATGCCTATGGCGAGACGGTCGAAATGGGCGCGCCGTTCAAGCAGCATCACATCGCGGCGGCACCGGCCGAGCCGGGCCTCTACCGAACGGTCACCGGCGCGGAATCGCTGGCGCTCGGTCTCGTTGCGGGCGCGAAGCTTGCGGGCCTGCAGATGTTCTTCGGCGGATATCCGATCACGCCTGCGTCGGCGCTTCTGCATCATTTGTCGCGCCTGAAGGAATTTGGGATCACGACCTTCCAGGCGGAGGACGAGATCGCGGCCATCTGCTCCGCGATCGGCGCGAGCTACGCCGGCCAGCTTGGGATCACGTCTTCGTCGGGTCCGGGCATTGCGCTCAAGACAGAGGCGCTGGGCCTCGCGATCATGACCGAGCTTCCGCTCATCGTCGTCAACTCGCAGCGCGGCGGGCCGTCGACCGGTCTTCCGACGAAGACGGAG
>Ga0207659_10002501_pt1 | contig 10963 bp, 7 predicted proteins | sample KBSM43metaG_FD_184330 | JGI IMG/M metagenome (GOLD analysis project Ga0207659, IMG submission 184330) | Miscanthus rhizosphere microbial communities from Kellogg Biological Station, Michigan, USA - KBS M4-3 metaG (SPAdes) (version 2) | ecosystem: Host-associated > Plants > Roots > Rhizosphere >...
GTGAGCACCCACGCCGTCTGCGCCACGAAGAGCGCGGCCATGGCGATTACGAGCTGTCTGCGCGTCATGTCGCGGACTATAGCACCGCCGGTATAGTTAAGAGCCTCGATGAGCCGACGCACCCGCCCCCAGCCAGCCGCACGCGCCGCTGCGCGTGCCGCCGCGGTCCCACCGCTCTACCACTTTGGAGTCAGGCTCTTCGCTCTCTTCACGATGGCGATGGTGGTGGCGTTCTGGCCGAGCTACTTCTCGCGCCTCGCCGACCAGCCGTCGGTGCACTCCCACGCGCACGGACTGGCGATGACCGCGTGGCTGGCGCTGCTCATCGCCCAGGCGTCGCTGATGCGCGCCGGGAACCGGGCGCTGCACCGCCGCCTCGGGCTGCTGTCGTATCTGCTCGTGCCCGTCATCGTCGTGGTGACGCTGCGCTTCGTGCACTACACCGTGCGCGAGGTGCCGGAGCTCGGCGACTACGGCCTGTTCTTCCTGGCGCTGGTCGTCCTGACGCTGGTGACGTTCGTCACGCTCTTCGCGCTGGCGATGCTCTATCGCAAACAGCCGGCCGTGCACGCGCGATTCATGGTCTCGACGCTCTTCCCGCTCTTCCCGCCCGTGACCGACCGTCTGATCGCGCGCTTCATGCCGTCGATCATCGACTGGATGCCGCGCATCGGCGGCGCGGAGATTCTGCAGGTCGCGGGGTTCACCATCGCCGACGCCATCCTGGTGGGGCTGGTGATCTGGGACTGGCAGAAGAACCGGCGCCTCGTGTTCCCGGTCGCGCTCGCGATCGTGGTCGCCGGCCAGGCCGCCATCCTGAACGTCCACCGCTTCGGGTTCTGGCAGGCCTTCGGCCCGTGGTTCGTGTCGCTGCCGCTGACGTAGAAGCCTCGACCAATGGACCTTGCGCTGCCGACCGGCGTGGTGCGTGAGTGGAAGCCGAGCGACGCCGGGTCGCTCGCCCGACACGCCAACGACCGCCGCATCTGGCGAAACCTGCGCGACCGCTTCCCGCATCCGTACACGCGTGCCGACGCCGATGCCTTCATTGCGATGGCACTGGCGATGACGCCGGTGACCTTCTTCGCCATCGCGGTGGATGAGGCCGCGGTCGGAGGCATCGGATACACGCTCCACGAGGATGTCGAACGGGTCTCGGCCGAAATCGGCTACTGGCTGGGGACGGCCTACTGGGGCCGAGGCATCACGACGTCGGCCGTGGCGGCGGTCACGCGGCTCGCGTTCGACCGCCACGAGGATCTTCGTCGGATCTACGCGGTGCCCTTCGCCTGGAGCACGGCTTCGATGCGCGTCCTGGAAAAGGCGGGCTATCGGCTGGAGGGGCGCATGCGGCAAAGCGCGATCAAAGACGGCGACGTCACCGACCAGTTCCTCTACGCCGTGGTTCGCGACGAGCTGCCCCGCTGAGCTCTCGCCAAAGAGACATAGTCGACTCGCTCCGCCCCTATACCTGAAGGAGTAGAGCCCGTGCGACACGCATCAATCGTCCTTGGAACCGCCATCGTTCTTGTGTTCGCGGCCGTGACCCACGCCCAGCGTCCGGCCGGCATCACAGCCGAGATGATCGCCACGGCGCTGCCGGTGGAAGGCGCGCCCTCGCCGTGCCAGGGCCTTACAAGGTGGAATCCGGAGCGGCCTTCGGGTCACCGGGCCATGTGGTCTATCGCCCTCGCATCTCACGGCATTTCCAGGAAAAGACAAGCTGCCAGTGATGGTGTGGGGCAACGGCGGGTGCGCGATCAACAGCACTCGCTATGGTGGTTTCCTGACGACGATCGCCTCGCATGGCTTCCTCGTGCTCGCGACGGCCGCCGAGCCGGGCGCCACGGGTGGACGAGCCACGGCCGACAACCTGCGCAAGGCCGTCGACTGGGCCGAAGCGGAGAACAAGCGCGCAGGGTCGCCGCTGAACGGCAAGATCGCAGTCGACAAGATGGCGATCATGGGCCAGTCGTGCGGCGGGTTCCTGTCGCTCGAACTGGGAGCCGACCCGCGCGTGGACACGATCGGTGTCTTCAACTCTGGTCTGCCGGGGAACAACACCGCCCAGCTCACCGCGCTGCACGGCCCGGTGCTGCTCATCAACGGCCACGAGCGGGACTTCCTGATGGCGTCCTCGAAGGCGACCTACGACCCCCTCGAGACGCTGCCGGCCTTCTACGGCGCGCGCCACGGCGCCGGGCACACCGCGACGGTCGATCATCCTGGCGGTGGCGAGTGGGCGAACGTCGCGTCGAACTGGCTGCGATGGCAGCTCAAGGGCGACAAGCAGGCGGCGAAGATGTTCGTGGGCAAGGACTGCAGCCTCTGCACCAACTCGAACTGGGATACCGCGTCGAAGCGGCTGCAGTAGCGTCCGTCAGCCGCGCGCGGCGATAAGCCTCTTCAGCGATTCAGCAGCGATCGGGTGGTCTGGTGGGCCGCTACGCGGCCCACCAGCCCCGCGAATCGAACCCCATCGTTACCGGCGGACGCGACGCAGCGCGTGCTCGAACACGAAGCGCGCGACGTGCTTGCCCATTTTGGCGCCCTCCACGTCCGAGCCGCGGAAATGAATCCCGGTCCACACACGAGCGTCGATCACTTCATCGATGCCGGCGCTGAATCTCGACCACGTGCGCGTGAAGCCGGGATTGGTCGGGCTGCTGACGGTGAACGTCACCCCTGGATCATCGCCAAACATCAGGCCCAGCATCGTCGCCATGGCCGCGCTGATCACGGTGTGTCCCGAGGTGAACTCCGGGAAAGGCGGCGTCGGCGCCAGGGAGACCCACGCCGGGTCGGGTGACGTCGACGGATTGTCGTCCACGTCAGCGTTGCGGATGGCGGTGATCGGACGCCAGAAGTTGAACGCGTATTTCGCGTCCCAGCACGCGATGGCGGCGTCGGCGCCCGCCACGTTCATCAGCGCGAACGCATGCGCGGCTTCGGACGAATCCAGCCCACGCTCCACAGCCACGACTCGAAGCGCGCCGTTCCAGATGACGGCCGCCGACGTCAGCCAAAACCGCGCGATGTTGGTCTGCTCACTGGTGCGCGTGGCACTGGTGAGCGACCCCATCTCCTTCACCTCGTTGAAGTCTCTCGTGTACTGATCGCTCGTGAGGCTCGGTCCTTCGTCGGGACGAAACTGCCATCCCGCGCGCAGCACCCACGGGAGTACCTGTCCCCATCCAGGCAGCAGGGCGGCAAGATTCGCCGGCGCCGTCGGCACCCAGACGCCTGGACTGCCGGCGCCTGGCGCGGTGTAGGCAAATTGCGCGAGCGCGGCGCCGTCATTTGATCGGAGTCCGACGACCTGCTCGGCCACCGATTCTCCGAACCCGAAAGCGGGATCGGCAACCCCGATTCCGTATTTCAACAGCGACACGGCCAGCGCCGCATCGAGCGCGCCAGACTGCGATGGATAGAGAATCGTCAACGCGCGGTAGGCCGCTCCCGCCGCTGCCGCATCGACCGATGCCGCCGCTGGCGGCGATGCCATGACGTCGTATGTCGGGTAGCGTCTCGAAATCGCGTTCACGGCGTCGTTGACGGCGACGGCGACAATGGCCATCGATCGCGTTTGCGGCACCGGTCCCTGGCCGGTCGCGAGCGCGGTCGAGACGGCGATGGCGTTCCAGTCGACGACGATGCTCTCGGCGAATCCCGGCGCCGGAACCGAGATGGCGAAACCTGCGGTGGCGGCCAGAACCCCCGCCACGTGCACGACCTTGCGAAGCATTGTCTCCATACACCCTCCGTCGGGCAGTATCTGGACGACGGGTCGACCGTGTCGTGGGACAATCCTGGTGTTTTTGTGGAACTTTGCTTTGGCCCGTATTGTCTGCACCAGACCGAGGGGCTCAGGCGGGGCTCGCGTGAGCTCCACGTCACGCCGAAGTCGCTCTCGGTTCTGCATTTCCTGGCCGGCCATCAAGGAAAGGTCGTCGCGAAAGACGCCCTGATCGCGGCCGTGTGGCAGGGCGTGGCGGTCAGCGACTCCGCCTTGACCTCCTGTATCAAGGAGCTCCGCCGGACGCTCGAAGACGACGCCAAGTGCCCGCGGTTCATCGAAACCTTGAACCGCCGCGGCTATCGGTTCATCGCCGCCGTGTCACCGGTCACGGCCGCGCATGCGGCGGACGTCCCATCCGGGGCGCCCCTCCCCTGCTCTCCGCTGCTCGTCCGCGGAGGCGTGTCGACCGCCTTTCTCGGCCGCGAGCGCGAGCTGGCGCAAATGCAGGAGGTGTGGACGCGAGCGGCCGACGGCCATCGTCAATGGATCCTGCTCGCCGGCGAGCCTGGCATCGGCAAGACGCGCCTGGCGTCGGAATTCGCGAGCGTCCGGGCCGAGTCGGGCGCGACCGTCCTCGTCGGTCGATGTGACGAGGAAGCGCTCGTGTCCTATCAACCCTTTGTCGAAGCCCTGAGCTGGTACGCGCGCGTATGTCCGGAAGCCGACCTGCGCGCGCAGCTGGCGGCCATCGGCGGCGGCGGCGAGCTCGGACATCTGCTCCCGGAGTTGCTGCGCCGCGTTCCGGATCTTCCCGCATTGCCGGCAATGAATCCGGAGGGTCAGCGTTACCGGCTGTTCGAGACCGTCGCCGCGCTGCTGGCGCGCGCGTCTTCGACGCGACCGATGATTCTCGTGTGCGACGACCTGCACTGGGCCGACAAGCCGACCCTGCTGATGTTGCGCCACCTCATGCGCGCGTCGGGCCCGGCCCGACTCTGCATCATCGGCACATATCGGGAGAGCGAACTGGCGCGCACCCATCCGCTGGCCGAGCTGCTGGCGGATTTTCGCGGTGAGCCCTCTGTGGCACGGCTGTCACTACAGGGACTCGAGGAGGTTCACGTCCAGGGCCTGATCGATGCCGTCCTCGGATCCGGCGCGTGGCCGCAGCTCGCGCGCGTCGTGACCGACAACACCAATGGCAATCCGTTCTTCGTCGTAGAAATGGTGCGACACCTGTCGGAGACTGGCGCGCTCGCCGAGCTGCGGCACGCACCCAACGGCGCAAAGGGCGCTCTCGGCCTCCCCGAAGGGGTCAAGGAGGTCATTGGCCGGCGGCTCTCACGTCTGAGCGAGGCGTCCAATCGCACACTGAGCCTGGCCGCGGTAATCGGCCGCGAATTCGGCATCGAGGTTCTCGAAGCGCTCGGCGACCTGCCGGAGGGCCGGCTGCTCGACGCCATCGACGAAGCCGTGCAAGCGCAATTGATCGCAGAACTGCCGGGCCGCGTGGGCAGCTTCACGTTCGTGCACGCGCTCATCCGCGAGACGCTCCACGGCGAGCTGACGACGGCGCGGCGGGTACGGCTCCACCGGCGCGTGGGCGAGGCGATCGAACGCCTGACGCATGGACGGGACCACCCGCCGCTCGCGGACCTCGCCTATCACTTCGTCCAGGCCGCATCGCCCGACACCGCGGACAAGGCGATCGACTACGCGACGCGTGCCGGAGACGGTGCGGCCGACGCGCTGGCGCACGAAGAAGCCGCACGCTTCTACGACATGGCGCTCCAGTCGCTGGAGCTCAAGTCCCCGGGACCCGAGACCGAGGCGCGACGCTGCGAGCTTCATGCACGGCGCGCCAGCGCGTTCGGCGCGCTGGCGCAGTGGGTGCTCCAGAGGGCGGAACTCGAGCGCGCGCTCGAGCATCTCGACCCACTCGCGATCGAGCGCCGTTGCGAGCTGGTCGAGAAGATGGTGGGTGCCTTGTTCTTCTCGCTCGACATCGCGGCGGTCGAGCGGCTGGCCCCCGAGGCGCTGGCGCTCGCAGAACAGGTGCAACGGCCGGATCTCGCCGCTAACGTGATGGCATGGCTTGCCCGCGCACTGTCCGCCAGCGGCGATCTGCGTGGCTCGATCGAAATGGACAGTACAGCGATCGCACACGCTGGCGGCGCCAGAATCATCGCCCACGCAATGCAGCCGCTCAGCCTTTACCTGACGTCGCGGACGACGGAGGGGATCGCGCTGGGCTCTCGTGCGGCCGAGATGGCGCGAACGTCCAACGATACGGTGTTCACCATGTATTCCCTGTCGCATCTGGGATTGAACCTCGGCAGCGCGGGACGATACGCCGAGGCCGCAAAGGTGTTCGACGAAGTCCGCCGGTTCGGCCAGAAGTACGGCGTGCGGCCGCTGCTCGCGCGCGCCACGTCGATGTCTGCCGGTTTCCACCTGAACGTGTTCGATTTCACCGGAGCCGAGGCGCTGGCGCTCGAGGCGCGTGAACTGGGACGCAGCGCCGGCTTCGCACCGTCGGTCGTGAGCGCCGGGATCGATCTCTTGTTGGTATTTGCGCGCCGGCACGAGCTGTCAACCGCCGAGGCACTCTTGTCGGAAACGGAGGCCGCGGTCGCGACCACGCCGGGCTGGCACGAGTGGCTGTGGCGATTGCGTCTGTGTCAGGTTCGCGCCGAGCTGGCGCTGGAGCGCGGCGCGTACGACGCCGCCCTGGCCGAGGCCAACGAAGGTATCCGCCAGAGCCGGACCAAAGGGCGACCGAAGTACGAAGCGCTCGGGCTGATTGCGAGGGCACACGCGTTGCACGCCGTCGGTCGGACGCAGGACGCTGTTGGCGACGCTCGAGACGCAGTCAGCGTCGCGCGCGGAGTCGCGGATCCCGCGTTGCTTCTACTGGCGCTGGACGCATGGCTCGAACTCGATGGCGACAATGCGTCGTCAGCCGAGGCGCGCGCGCTTGACGCTCAGATTTCGCTCGCGCTGCCCGACCAGACGATTCGGCAGCGCTTCAGCGAGTCTGAAGTCGTACAACGGGTGCGTCGGCTCTGATCGGATGCGGGCGGGTCTCTAGACCCGCCCCTATGACTTCGCGGCGATCAGCTTCTTGATCAGTTCAGCGGTGCTGGTGTGGACGGGCGGCGGGCCGCCGGCGCGGCCGCGGCCGCCGACGCCCAGCGCCACGTCCACGGGGGTCCGGCCGTTCTTGTCCTTGGGCTCGAGGTTGGCGCCTGCCTTGGCCAGCTCGGCGACGATCGTGTCGAGCCCCGCCTGCGCGGCGAAGTGGAGCGCAGTCATGCCGTTGGTGGTCGCGGCGTTGACGTTCACCTTCTGCGCCAGCAGCACCTGCACACCGCCGAGCAGATCGGCCTCGGTGCCGTAGTCCTTGGCAAAGACGCCGAGACCACGGCCGACGCCGGAGGCCAGCATGAGCACCGTCGTGCCGTTTGGCTGCGCCACAGACGCGTCGGCGCCGGCGGCGATGAGCACTTTCATCGCCTCGGAGTCGCCGTTCTTGGCCGCGCGCATCAGCGGCGTCGTGCCGGCGCCCAGCAGCGGCTCGCCCGGCGTGTGCTGCCGCTGCAGAGCCGCCGATTTCAGCTTGGCGTCCACCTTGCCGCCTTTGGCGATGACGAGCCTGATGATGTCGAGCGCCGTCGCCACGTCCTTCACCTTGCGCGCCGGGCTTCCGTAGATCTCGCCGAGCGAGCTGTTGTCCACCGCCGCGTAGAGCGCGCCCATCTCGGCGGTGTCCAGCAGGTTCGGATCCGCGCCGCGATCGAGCAGCACTTTGGCGGTGTCGTAGTGCGAGTTCCAGATGGCGCGAACGAGCGGCGTGGTGCCGTCGGGGTCCTGCGCATTGATCTGCGCGCCGGCATCGAGCAGCGCACGCGTCGCGTCCGGCGCGCCGTCGCGGGCGGCGTACATCAGCGGCGTCCAGTTCCCGCGCGGCAGGATCGTCAGCACGCCCTCGAGGCCGAAGCGATCCTTGGGGAATTTGATGGTGTTCGACCGCGCATCGACTTCCGCGCCGCGGGCGATGAGCGTCTTTACAATCGCCGCATGGTTCTCGGACGCCGCCCACATCAGCGCCGTCTCGCCCAGCTGCGTTTCGCGGGCGTTCACGTCGGCGCCCCGCTCGAGCAGCGCGTTCACGACGTTGACGTTGCCGGTGCGCGCGGCGGTCATCAGCACGGTCTGGCCGCGTGACACCACCTGGTTCGCGTCGGCGCCGTTCTTGAGCAACAGCGTGACCATCGCGGGATTGCCGTTCACCGCCGCGAGGGACAGCGGTGTCACGCCGTAGCGGTTGGCCGCCTTGGCGTTGGCGCCGGCCTGCACCAGGCGCTGCGACAGATCGAGATCGTCGGCGCGGACCGCCCAGTGCAGCGGGGTCGTTCCGTCCGCGTCCGCGGCGTTCACTTCCGCCGGCTGCTTGAGCAGCGCGAGCACGGTCGAGCGATCGTTCGACTGGATGGCCGACGACAGCTTCGACGCGGTGCCGGCGCCAGACAGCGAGGCAGAGGCGAGAGCCAGTGCGCCCAAAGCCGGCCAAAGCCCAAAGCCCAGAGCCGAGAGCCGACGCGTCTTACGCAAAGAAGTCCTCCACGCGCCCGTTGCTGTCGCCAAAGGTCTCGATCCGGCTGCCATACTGATTTGCCACCGAGAGCCACAGGTTGCCGACCGGGGTCTGCTTCTTCAGCTGGATGTGACGGTTCCCCTTGCCCACGCCTCCGCCCACGGCGACGCACGGGAGCGGATCGCTTGCGTGTCCATTGGGATTGCCCATGCCGCCGCCGTAGAAGATGAGCGAGTGATCGAGCACCGACCCGTCGCCGTCGGGCAGCGCCTTCAGCTTGTCGAGAAAGCGCGCGAACAGCGTCATATGGTAGGTGTTCACCTTGACGTTCTGCCCGATCTTCTGCGCGTCGTTGCCGTGGTGTGACACGGTGTGGTGCTGCTCGGTAACGCCGATGTTCGGATAGGTGCGCTGACTCAACTCGCGCGACAACATGAACGTGAACACACGCGTCACGTCGGCCTGGTAGGCCACCGCAAGCAGGTCGTACATCAGGTTGACGTGATCCTCGAACGAGTCGGGCACGCCCACGGGCGTATCGAGCGTGACGTTGGTCGAGTTGCGCGACTCGGCGCGCTGGATGCGCCGCTCGATCTCACGCAGATTGTCGAGGTACTCGGTGACGCGCTGGCGATCGCGTGTGCCCAGCCCGCGCTGCAGTTGCCGCGCTTCCGCCGACACCGAATCGAGCATGCTGCGCTCGTCGCGCATCCGCGCGGCGCGCTGCGCCGGACTGCCGGCCTGACCGAACATGCGCTCGAACACTACGCGTGGGTTGATGTCCATCGGGAGCGGCGAAGATGGCGCGCTCCACGACACCGTATTCAGATACACGCAATTGAAGCCGGGCGAGCACGCGCCGACGTAGCCGGTGAAATCCTCGGTTGCCACCTCGAGTGAGGGGAACGGCGTGTCCTGACCGATCTGCTGCGCGACAACCTGATCGATCGTCGTGTTGGCGACGACGTCTTCGGCTTCGGTGCGCTTCGGCCACACACCGGTCAGGAAGCCGGCTGCGCTGACCGCGTGATCGCCGACCTGGCTGCCCGGGTGCGAGCGCGTCAGGTTCGTGGTGACGACGATCTGATCCTTGAACTTCTCGATCGGCTTGAGAATCGGCTTGAAGTCGAATCCGGCGCCCACCGTGTCCGGGATCCATTGCTCCATGATGGCGCCGTTCGGCACGTAGATGGCGCCGAAGCGCGTGCGCGGACGCGCCTGCGCGCGCGCCAGCGCCGTGAACGCCGGGAACATCGCGTCGAGCAGCGGCAGCGAAACCGCCACACCGGCGCCCTGGAGAAACGTGCGCCGCGACAGGAACTTCTTGGTGACGTACATCCTGGCTCCTCTGGTCAGGCCCCTATCGGTAGCCCCTACTGGGCGCGACCCGCGCCCGGGTTCGACATCTGTGCGGTCTGCGTGGTGCCGGTTTCAAGCCCAGGCGTCGTGCGCATGCGAAACGGCACGCTGCGAACGACACCCAGCACGAGCGACGAGAACTTGTAGTCGTTCTTTGCCGCGCCCCGCATGATCTCGCGCACGGCCGGCATGTCGCGCGCGTCGACGCCGCGGCCGAGCGCGTAGGTCAGGAGCTTCTCGGTGAGCGTGCCGACGAAGAGGTTCGGCTTGTCGAGGATCGCCTTGCGCAGGGTGACCACGCCGTCGACCTTCGTGCCGTCGGCGAGTTGGCCCGAGGCGTCGATCGGACCACCGGGTTCCATCGTGCGCCAGGCGCCGACCGCGTCGAAGTTCTCGAGCGCGAAGCCAACCGGATCCATGACCCGGTGACAGCTGGCGCACACGGGTTCGGTACGATGCTCGGCCATCTGCTCGCGGAGCGTCTTCGGCTTCTGCCCCTCCGTGTTGCCCTTGAGCGTGGGGATGTCGGGCGGCGGCGGCGGCACCGGCAACCCGAGCAGGTTCTCGAGCACCCACTTGCCCCGCAGCACCGGCGACGTCCGCTCGGCGTGCGACGTGACGGCCAGCATGCTCCCCTGCCCGAGAATGCCGCGACGCGCGTCGTCGGTCACCGGCACGCGACGGAAACGGCTGCCGTAGATGTTGGGGATGCCGTAGTGGCGCGCGAGGCGTTCGTTGACGAACGTGTAGTCGGCCCGCAGCAGGTCGAGCACGTTGCGGTCTTCCTTGACGATACTGGCGAAGAGCAGCTCCGTCTCGCGGCGGAAGGACTGGCGGAGCTGGTCGTCGAAGTCGGGGAACTCGTCGGAGTTCGGCTGCACGCTGCGCACGTTCCGCAGCTGGAGCCACTGCCCCGCGAAGTTGCTCACGAGCGCGTCGGCGCGCGGATCCGCCAGCATGCGGCGCACCTGCTGCTCGAGCACGGCCGGCTGCGAGAGCGTTCCGCCAGCAGCCGCGCGAAGCAACGGCTCGTCGGGAATGCTGCTCCACAGGAAGAACGACAGGCGCGACGCGAGCTCGACGCCGCTCACCGGATGCATCGTCCCCGGCGCAGTACCGGCCGGATCGTGCTCGATGCGGAATGCAAAGCGCGGGCTGGAGAGAATGCGCTGCAGGCCGCGCTGGATGCCGGCTTCGAACGTGCCGTTGGCGCGCGCGGCGGCGTAGAACTCGAGAATCGGTGCGAGTTCCGTCGCGCCCACCGGCTG
>Ga0207659_10002505_pt1 | contig 10949 bp, 8 predicted proteins | sample KBSM43metaG_FD_184330 | JGI IMG/M metagenome (GOLD analysis project Ga0207659, IMG submission 184330) | Miscanthus rhizosphere microbial communities from Kellogg Biological Station, Michigan, USA - KBS M4-3 metaG (SPAdes) (version 2) | ecosystem: Host-associated > Plants > Roots > Rhizosphere >...
CCTGACCTAAACTGTCGCCGGGTCAAAATCGCAAACCTTCACCTATTCTGGAGCAGTCTGATGAGCAAGAAACCCGTTCGAGTCGCCGTCACCGGCGCGGCAGGCCAGATCGGATATGCGCTGCTGTTCCGCATCGCCTCGGGCGAGATGCTCGGCAAGGATCAGCCGGTGTCGCTGCAGCTCCTCGAGATCCCCGATGAGAAGGCGCAGAAGGGGCTGAAGGGCGTGATGATGGAGCTCGAGGACTGCGCGTTTCCGCTGCTCGCCGACATGCAGGCCCACGGCGATCCGATCACGGCGTTCAAGGATGCCGACTGCGCGATGCTGGTCGGTGCGCGGCCGCGGGGGCCGGGCATGGAGCGCAAGGACCTGCTCGCCGCCAATGCCCAGATCTTCACCGCGCAAGGCAAGGCGCTGAACGCCGTCGCGAATCGAAACGTGAAGGTGCTGGTGGTCGGCAACCCGGCCAACACCAACGCCTACATCGCGACGAAGAGCGCGCCCGACCTGCCGCGCCGCAACTTCACCGCCATGCTGCGCCTCGACCACAACCGCGCGGCGAGCCAGATCGCGGCCAAGACCGGCAAGCCGGTCGCCGGCATCGAAAAGCTCGTCGTCTGGGGCAATCACTCGCCGACGATGTACGCCGACTACCGGTTCGCCACGATCGACGGCCAGCCGGTCAAGAAGTTGATCAACGACGATGCCTGGAACAAGGACGTCTTTCTGCCGACCGTCGGCAAGCGCGGCGCCGCGATCATCGAGGCGCGTGGGCTGTCGTCGGCGGCATCGGCGGCGAATGCGGCGATCGACCACATGCGCGACTGGGTGCAGGGCAGCAACGGCGGATGGGTCACGATGGGCATCGCCTCGGACGGCCAGTACGGCATTCCGAAGGACGTGATCTTCGGCTTTCCGGTGACCACGTCAGGCGGCGACTACAAGCTGGTCGAAGGCCTCGAGATCGATGCGTTCAGCCAGGAGCGCATCAACCTGACCTTGAAGGAACTGCTCGAGGAGCAGGACGGCGTCAAGCACCTGCTGTAACCAAAGGCACCTCGATTCGCCTGCCGAACTGTTGACGGATTCGCCGCTTTCCTCGTGATCCCCGATCCGATCGGCGCCCGCGCGGCTCGACAATCCATGCCTCTGAATTGCAAGGCTCGTCCATGACACGTCTTCCCCTCACCCTCGATGGCCTGCTCCGCGCCGCGGCTCTCGGCACCTTGTGCGCATTTGCTGCGACAGCATCGGTCGCCGAGCCGGCGAAAACCGCGAAGCCCGCGCCTGCCAAGACCGCCAAGACAGCGCCCGCCAAGCCGGTCGAGGCACCGCTGGCCGAAGCCAATACCGAGCAGATCGAGGCCGCGGAGCGCGTCTACTACGGCGTCTACGACTGCGAGTTCAACCAGACCGTCGACATCGAGAAGCATCCGAAGCACGCCGCCTACGTCAACGTGAAGACCGGGAAGTCGGCGTGGCTGATGAAGCCGGTGCTGTCGTCGACTGGTGCGATCCGGCTCGAGGACACCAAGGGCGAGACGCTGATGGTGCAGATCTCGAGCAAGTCGATGCTGCTCAACGTCAAGACGGCGCGCCGAATCGTGGACGACTGCATCAGCCCGAAGCAACGCGAGTTGATTGCGGCCGCAAAGGCCGCGAAGGAAGCAGAAGCGAGCAAGACTGCCGATCCGGCCTCGAAGGCGCCGATCGACGCGGCCGCAGTTGCGGCTGCGGCTGCGGCCGCGGCGTCGGGCAATTCGTTGCCTGCCGCATCGAGCAGCGTCGCCGCCAACGGCGCAGCGACCGACTCGGCTTCCGCGCCCGCGACCAAGTAAGCGCTTCTCCAAAAGGGGGCCGCCGACGGACGCACGATGCGTTCACGGCGGTTTTCTTTTGTGCGCTTGTCGGACCGGGACGGATTTGGTTCCGAATAAATAGCCTTCGGTAGTTTCAAAAAAGTATGTATACTTAATGCATACTTTCCTGCCGCAACATGGAAGCCACCGTCGCCGAACGCGGTCAGATCACCCTTCCGAAGGCCGTCCGCGACGCGCTCGGCCTGACCAAGGGCACGCTGCTCAAAGTCGAACTCGACGGCGGCCGCATCATCCTCAGCAAGAACGTCGACGACGCGGTCTCGCGCGCACGAGGACGCTTCAAGCTGCCGCCAGGCGTGACTTCCGACGACGTGATGCGCACCCTCCGCGGTCGCGCCCCTGGCGATCCGACCGACGCGTGACTCGATCGTCATGATCGCCGTCGACTCCTCGGTGCTGATCGATCTGCTCGGTGACGGCCCGCAGGCCGGTGCGGCCGAGGCTTGCCTGCGCCAAGCGCTGAACAGTGGGCCGGTGGTCGTCTGCGACATCGTCGTCAGCGAGATCACCGCGGGGCTCGGCCACGGCGCCGAGATCATGGACGTGGTCGAAGAGATGGGCATGCGCTTCGTGCCGGTCGAGCAGCGCGCCGCGATCCGCGCCGGCGAGATGCAGCGCCGCTATGCCGAACGCATGCGCGCCCGCGGCGAGACCGGTGCCCCACCGCGCACGGTTCCCGACTTCATCGTCGGCGCGCATGCGCTGCTTCAGTGCAGCGCGCTGATCACCCGCGACGCCGGCTTCTTCCGCGACTACTTCAAGGGACTGAAAGTCATCGTGCCGCAGTCCGCTTAGCGGCACCCGTCTTGCTTCGACCATCGCATAACAACAGGAGGACCATCGACATGCTGCAGGCCTACCGACTCCACGTTGCCGGGCGCGCTGCGCTCGGCATCCCGCCGCTACCCCTCTCCGCCCAACAGACCGCCGACGTCGTCGAGCTGCTGAAGGCGCCGCCGGCTGGCGAAGAGACCACCTTGCTCGAGCTGATCACGCACCGCGTGCCGGCCGGCGTCGACGACGCTGCCAAGGTCAAGGCGAGCTACCTCGCCGCCGTCGCGCATGGCAGCGAGGTTTGCCCTCTGATCAGCCGCACCAAGGCGACCGAGCTGCTCGGCACGATGCTCGGCGGCTACAACATCACGCCGCTGATCAACCTGCTCGACGACCCAGTGACCGCGGAAACGGCCGCAGCAGGGCTGAAGAAGACGCTCCTGATGTTCGACCAGTTCCACGACGTCAACGAGAAGGCGAAGACCGGCAACGCGCACGCCAAGGCCGTGCTGAAGAGCTGGGCCGATGCCGAGTGGTTCACCTCGCGGCCCGAGCTGCCGAAGCGCATCGTCGTCAGCATCTTCAAGGTCGGCGGCGAGACCAACACCGACGACCTGTCGCCGGCGCCCGACGCCTGGAGCCGGCCGGACATCCCGCTCCACGCGCTGGCGATGCTGAAGAACTCGCGCCCCGGCATCACCCCGGAAGAAGAAGGCAAGCGCGGGCCGATCCGCTTCATCGAGGAGCTGCGCGCGCGCGGCCATCTGGTCGCCTACGCCGGCGACGTCGTCGGCACCGGCTCGAGCCGCAAGTCGGCGACCAACTCGGTGCTCTGGTTCACCGGCGAGGACATCCCGTTCGTGCCGAACAAGCGCTTCGGCGGCGTCTGCCTCGGCGCCAAGATCGCACCGATCTTCTACAACACGATGGAAGACGCCGGCGCGCTGCCGATCGAGCTCGACGTTAGCAAGATGGAGATGGGCGACGTCATCGAGCTGCGCCCGTACGAAGGCAAGGCGCTGAAGAACGGCGAAGTGATCGCCGAGTTCAAGGTCAAGAGCGACGTTCTGTTCGACGAAGTGCGTGCCGGCGGCCGCATCCCGCTGATCGTCGGCCGCGGCTTGACGGCGAAAGCGCGCGCCGCGCTCGGCCTGCCGCCGTCGACGCAGTTCCGGCTGCCCCAGGAGCCGACCAACACCGGCAAGGGCTACACCTTGGCCCAGAAGATCGTCGGCCGGGCCTGCGGCCTGCCCGAGGCGAACGGCGACCAGGTCGGCGTGCGTCCCGGCACCTATTGCGAGCCGCACATGACCTCGGTCGGCTCGCAGGACACGACCGGCCCGATGACACGCGACGAGCTGAAGGACCTGGCCTGCCTCGGGTTCTCGGCCGACCTCGTGATGCAAAGCTTCTGCCACACCGCGGCCTATCCGAAGCCGGTCGACGTGAAGACGCACCATGAGCTGCCGGCCTTCATCAGCACACGTGGGGGCATCAGCCTGCGGCCTGGCGACGGCGTGATCCATTCGTGGCTGAACCGCCTGCTGCTGCCTGACACGGTCGGCACCGGCGCCGACAGCCACACGCGCTTTCCGATCGGCATCAGCTTCCCGGCCGGCTCCGGCCTGGTCGCGTTCGCCGCCGCCACCGGCGTGATGCCGCTCGACATGCCGGAGAGCGTGCTGGTCCGCTTCAACGGCCAGATGCAGCCCGGCGTGACCTTGCGCGATCTCGTCAACGCGATCCCGCTGTACGCGATCAAGGCCGGCCTGCTGACGGTCGAGAAGAAGGGCAAGAAGAACATCTTCAGCGGCCGCATTCTCGAGATCGGAGGGCTGCCGGATCTGAAGGTCGAGCAGGCGTTCGAGCTCTCCGACGCGTCGGCCGAGCGCAGCGCGGCCGGCTGCACGGTGCACCTGAACCCGGCACCGATCGCCGAGTACATCCGCAGCAACGTCGCGCTGATGAAGTGGATGATCGCGAACGGCTACGCCGCTGCCCGCACCCTGCAGCGCCGGATCGACGCCCAGGAGGCCTGGCTCGCCAATCCGAAGCTGCTCGCCGGCGATGCCGATGCCGAGTACGCCGCGGTGATCGAGATCGACCTTGCCGAAATCCACGAGCCGATCGTCGCGTGCCCGAACGATCCGGACGACGTGAAGACGCTGTCCGACGTGGCCGGCGCGGTGATCGACGAGGTCTTCATCGGCAGCTGCATGACCAACATCGGCCACTTCCGCGCCGCCAGCAAGCTGCTCGAGGGCAAGCGTGACATCCCGGTCAAGCTGTGGGTCGCGCCGCCGACCAAGATGGACGCGAACCAACTGAGCGAGGAAGGCCACTACGGCGTGCTCGGGACCGCCGGTGCGCGGATGGAGATGCCCGGCTGCAGCCTCTGCATGGGCAACCAGGCGCAGGTCCGCGAAGGGGCGACGGTGTTCTCGACCAGCACGCGCAATTTCCCGAACCGCCTCGGCAAGAACGCGAACGTATACCTCGGCTCGGCCGAGCTTGCGGCGATCTGCTCGAAGCTCGGACGCATTCCGACGCGCGCCGAGTACCTCGTCGAGATGGGCGTGCTGGCGCCAGCCAGCGAACAGGTCTACCAGTACCTGAACTTCGACAAGATCGTGCAGTTCAACGTGGCGACGCCGGCTTGAGACCGATTCAGCGCGGAGATACTTGATCCGATCGCCGGCTTTCCCGAGCCGGCGATCGCAACAACGCCGCCGAACAGGATCGGAATGGCACGACGAGGCGAAGACGTCGCCTGCGCGCTCGCCGTCGGATAATCGAACATCACGCTGCGGACCGCTGTCCGCCGCCGTCGAGACGTTCGCGATCCGGAGTTTTCATGACACGTGTGTTCAATTTCAGCGCCGGCCCCGCGGCACTGCCCGAGTCGGTGCTGCGCATTGCCGCCGACGAGATGCTCGACTGGCACGGCAGCGGCATGTCGGTGATGGAGATGAGCCATCGCGGCAAGGAATTCATCTCGATCCACGCCGAGGCCGAGAGCCTGCTGCGCGAGCTGCTCGCGATCCCGTCGAACTACAAGGTTCTCTTCCTGCAGGGCGGCGCGATCGGCCAGAACGCGATCGTGCCGATGAACCTGCTGCGCGGTCGCACCGCGATCGACTTCGTCCACACCGGCGAGTGGTCGAAGAAGTCGATCAAGGAAGCGCGCCACTACGGGCAGGTCAACGTTGCAGCCAGTGCCGAGGCGAGCGGCTATACCGAAGTGCCGCCGCAAGCGAACTGGAAGCTCGACCCGAACGCGGCCTATGTCCACATCTGCGCCAACGAGACGATCGGCGGCGTCGAATACCACTGGACGCCCGACACCGGCGGCGTGCCGCTGGTCGCCGACATGTCGTCGAACATCATGTCGCGGCCGGTCGACGTGGCCCGCTACGGCCTGATCTACGCCGGCGCGCAGAAGAACATCGGACCCGCCGGCCTGACCATCGTGATCGTCCGCGACGACCTGATCGGCCAGGCGCTGCCGATCACGCCGGCCGCGTTCGACTACAAGCAGCAGGCCGACAACGATTCGATGCTGAACACGCCGCCGACCTATGCGATCTATATCGCCGGCCTGGTGTTCAAGTGGATCAAGGCGCAAGGCGGCCTGACCGCGATCGCGGCCCACAACCGCAAGAAGGCCGCCCTGCTCTACGACTACCTCGATGCGACGTCGTTCTATTCGAGCCCGGTCGCGCGCGCCGACCGCTCGCTGATGAACGTGCCGTTCAAGCTGCGTGATCCCGCTCTCGACAGCGCTTTCCTGAAGGGCGCCGAGGCGCGCCAGATGCTGCAGCTGAAGGGACACCGTTCGGTCGGCGGCATGCGCGCGTCAATCTACAACGCGATGCCGATCGAAGGCGTGCAGGCGCTCGTCGCCTACATGAAGGAGTTCGAGGCCTCCCATGCCTAGGCGCTACACGGTCCGCGTGCTGAACCAGATCTCGCCGGCCGGCCTGAAGCGGCTGCCCGGCGATCGCTACACGGTCGGCAAGGACGTCGAGGTGCCCGATGCGATCCTGGTGCGGTCGGCCGACATGCACGGCATGGAGATCCCGGCGAGCGTGCAGGCGATCGGCCGCGCTGGCGCCGGCACCAACAACATCCCGGTCAAGGCGCTGAGCGGTCGCGGCATCGCGGTCTTCAACGCGCCCGGCGCGAACGCCAACGCGGTCAAGGAGCTGGTCATCGCCGGCATGCTGCTCGCGTCGCGCAACCTCGCGCCGGCGCTGCGCTTCGTCGCCGGCCTCTCGCCCGATTCGCCCGACATCGACAAGGCCGTCGAGGAAGGCAAGAAGGCATTCGCCGGCTTCGAGCTGGCCGGCAACACCCTCGGCATCGTCGGCCTCGGCAAGGTCGGCTGCCTGGTCGCCGATGCAGCGATCCGCCTCGGCATGGACGTCCTCGGCTACGACCCGGAGATCACGGTCGATGCCGCCTGGAGCCTGCCGGCGCAGGTGCGCAAGGCCGGCAGCGTCGCCGAGGTGCTGAAGAGCGCGCACTTCATCTCGCTGCACGTGCCGCTGGTCGATGCGACCCGTCATCTCGTCAATGCCCACAACATCGGGCTGCTCCGGCCCGGCGCGGTGCTGCTGAACTTCGCGCGCGACGGCGTGGTCGACGAGGCCGGCGTGCTTGCCGCGCTGCAGGCCGGCGGCCTGGCCTGGTACGTGTGCGACTTTCCGAGCCGGGCGACCCTGGCGCATGAGCGCGTGATCGCGCTGCCGCACCTAGGCGCCTCGACGCGCGAGGCCGAAGAGAACTGCGCGGTGATGGTGATTGACCAGCTGCGCGGCTACCTCGAGCACGGCAACATCGCCAACGCGGTCAACTTTCCGGCGGTCTCGATGGCGCGCGAGTCGGCATTCCGGATTGCGATCGCGAACGCCAACGTGCCGAACATGCTCGGCCAGATCTCGACCGCAATGGCGAACGCCGGCCTGAATATCCACAACATGGTCAACAAGTCGCGCGGCGACATGGCCTACACGCTGGTCGACGTCGACAGCGCGGTCAGCGCCGACGTGCTCGAGGCGATCCGCGCCATCGACGGCGTGCTGTCGGTGCGCTACCTCCCGCAGGGCGCCCCGGCCGGCGCCTAGCGCAGGTCTAATTTCGACCCGCGGCGGCGTCCCGCCGCCGAGACAACACGACCCCCGGACGGCGGCGTGCCAATGCGGCTCGGCGTGGCACGCTGCCGCCTCGGCGTGCACAATCATTTCAAAGCAACAGGAGTGGACATGGCGAAGACCCAGAAGATTGCCGCGCCGGTGGCCGGTGCCCCGCATGCCTTCGAGCAGACCTGCAAGGTGTTCTGGACCCGCTCGAAGAAAGTCGGCGGGTTCTTCTCGCTGCCGGAGCTGACGAAGAGCTTCCCCAACGTCAAGCGCCTGCCGGTGTCGCTTCGGATCGTCCTCGAATCGGTGCTGCGCAACTGCGACGGCAAGAAGGTGACGCCCGAGCACGTCGCCCAGCTCGCCGGCTGGAAGCCGACCGCCGCCCGCGTCGACGAGATCCCGTTCGTGGTTGCCCGCGTGGTGCTGCAGGACTTCACCGGCGTGCCGCTGCTCGCCGACCTCGCGGCGATGCGCAACGTCGCCGCCGAGCAGGGCAAGAACCCGAAGAGCATCGAGCCGCTGGTGCCTGTCGACCTCGTCGTCGATCACTCGGTGATGATCGACTACTTCGGCGAGAAGAACGCGCTCGACCTCAACATGCGACTCGAGTTCCAGCGCAACCACGAGCGCTACCAGTTCATGAAGTGGGGCATGCAGGCGTTCGACACGTTCGGCGTCGTGCCGCCCGGCTTCGGCATCGTCCACCAGGTCAACCTCGAGTACCTGGCGCGTGGCGTCCACAAGGAGGCCGCGGCGCGCGGCCAGACGCCCCTGTACTACCCCGATTCGCTGGTCGGGACCGACAGCCACACGACGATGATCAACGGCATCGGTGTGGTTGGCTGGGGCGTCGGCGGCATCGAGGGCGAAGCCGCGATGCTGGGCCAGCCGGTCTACTTCTTGACGCCCGACGTCGTCGGCTTCGAGTTCACCGGCCGCCTGCGCGAAGGCGTGACTGCGACCGACCTGGTGCTGACCGTGACCGAGATCCTGCGCCGCGAGAAGGTCGTCGGCAGCTTCGTCGAGTTCTTCGGCGAAGGCACCGCGAGCCTGGCGGTCCCCGACCGCGCGACGCTCGCCAACATGGCGCCCGAGTACGGCGCGACGATGGGCTTTTTCCCGATCGATGGCAAGACGCTCGAGTACTTCGAAGGCACCGGCCGCAGCACCGACGAGATGGAGGCGCTCGAGGCCTACTTCACCGCGCAGGAAATGTTCGGCGTGCCGCTGGCCGGCCAGATCGACTACACGCGCGTGGTCTCGCTCGACCTCGGCACCGTGGCGCCGAGCTTGTCGGGACCGCGTCGGCCGCAGGACCGCATCGAGCTCGGCAAGGTGAAGACGCAGTTCGCGTCGCTGTTCAGCAAGTCGCCGGCCGAGAACGGCTTCAACCAGCCGGCCGGGCATCTGCTGACGCGCCATCTGGTGCGCGCCAAGGACGTGCGCGAGGACGTCGCAGGTGCGCCGGTGCCGAAGACGCCTTCGGTGCAGCCCGGCGCGCCGCGCCAGGTCGTCGAGATGGACGCGAACCGGCCGACGCTGGCCGCCGCGCAAGCCACCGCGAGCTCCGAGCAGCCGCCGGTCGAGGACATGACGATCGGCAACGGCGACGTGCTGATTGCGGCGATCACGTCGTGCACGAACACCTCGAACCCTAGCGTGATGATCGCCGCGGGCCTGCTCGCGAAGAAGGCGGTCGAGGCCGGCCTCGTCGTCCATCCGCACATCAAGACCTCGCTCGCGCCCGGCTCGCGGATGGTGACCGAGTACCTGCAGAAGGCCGGTCTTCTGCCCTACCTCGAGAAGCTCGGTTTTTCGCTGGCCGCTTATGGCTGCACGACCTGCATCGGCAACGCCGGCGACCTGACGCCGGAGATCAACGACGTCATCAACAAGAACGACCTCGTCTGCGCCGCGGTGCTGTCCGGCAACCGCAACTTCGAGGCGCGCATCCACCCGAACCTGAAGGCGAACTTCCTCGCCAGCCCGCCGCTTGTCGTCGCTTATGCGATCACCGGCACGGTGCTGCGCGACCTGATGACCGAGCCGCTCGGCAAGGGCAAGGGCGGCCGCGACATTTACCTCGGCGACGTCTGGCCGAGCAGCAGCGAGGTCTACGCGCTGATGAAGTACGCGATGAACGGCAAGGCCTATCGCCAGAACTACGAGAAGGTCGCGAGCACGCCGGGCAAGCTGTGGGAAAAGATCCAGGGCGTGACCGGCCAGGTCTACAACTGGCCGAAGTCGACCTACATCGCGCGGCCGCCGTTCTTCGAGGGCTTCACGATGACGCCGGGCAGCGCCGGCACCGGCGTCCGGCAGGCCCGCGCGATGGCCCTCTTCGGCGATTCGATTACCACCGATCACATCTCGCCGGCCGGCTCGATCAAGGAAGCATCGCCAGCCGGCGCCTGGTTGAAGGAGCACGGCGTCTCGAAGGCCGATTTCAATTCCTACGGCTCGCGCCGCGGCCATCACGAGGTGATGATGCGCGGCACCTTCGCCAACGTGCGCATCAAGAACTTGATGATTCCGCCGGGCCCGGACGGCTCGCGGGAGGAAGGCGGCGTCACGCTGTTCCAGCCGTCAGGCGAGAAGATGTTCATCTACGACGCCGCGATGAAGTACGTGGCGCAAGGCACGCCCACGGTCATCTTCGGCGGCGAGGAATACGGCACCGGCTCGAGCCGCGACTGGGCCGCCAAGGGGACGCAGCTGCTCGGCGTGAAAGCCGTCATCGTGCGCAGCTTCGAGCGCATCCACCGCAGCAACCTGGTCGGCATGGGCGTGCTGCCGCTGCAGTTCAAGGGCACCGATTCGTGGCAGTCGCTCGGTATCCGCGGCGACGAGCTGTTCGACATCGAGCTGCAGTCGGAGATCCGGCCGCAGCAGGATGCGACGTTGGTCATCACCCGGGGTGATGGGCAGCAGCAGCGGGTGCCGTTGATCTTGCGGATCGATACGGCGATTGAGGTGGATTACTACAAGCACGGGGGGATCTTGCCGTTTGTGCTGAGGCAGTTGCTGACGGCCTGAGCGGCCGGCTTCATACCGTGACCCGGTGCCGGAGGTTCGCCTCCGGCGGGGTTTGTGAACTCTGTCAGTAGTTCGCCATCGTGCCCGCCCGACTCCGGGGCATGAAGCTGGGGCTGTG
>Ga0207659_10002510_pt1 | contig 10933 bp, 10 predicted proteins | sample KBSM43metaG_FD_184330 | JGI IMG/M metagenome (GOLD analysis project Ga0207659, IMG submission 184330) | Miscanthus rhizosphere microbial communities from Kellogg Biological Station, Michigan, USA - KBS M4-3 metaG (SPAdes) (version 2) | ecosystem: Host-associated > Plants > Roots > Rhizosphere >...
GCGCCATGGCGACGCTATCGGTGCGCTTGGCGGGCTTCGGTGGAAGCTTCAGATCACGGACGCGCCGCTGCGCCTTGCGTATCTCGAGTGGTGGTACCGCGTAGCGAACGATTCGGGCGATCGGGGTGTCACGGTCGAGCACCGTGACCGTGCCGCCGTTTCGCACCGCTTGCAAGTGTTCGCTCAATCTGGCCTTGAGATCGGCGATTCGGACATCGCTCATGACCACTTATAGTCACAACAGGTCACGATCAGTCAATTTGCTCTATGCCTTCACAAAGACGTTCCGTGCGCTCTGGTCCAGCCACTCCTGGAAGCGGATCTCGCCGAGCCGCGCGCCGTCGCCAGGAACCAGTGCCCGCTCGGCGAGTTCAGCCCCGAAGTACCGCGCATGGGGGTCAACGACAACCTCGCGCGGGTCGTTGCGCGCGCCGAGACCCTGACGGATCAGTTCATCAAAACGGAACTGTTGGGGACCGGCGACTTCAACCGTGCCATTCAGAGGAGCGCCCACGGCGACCCTGCCGACCGCCTTGGCGACGTCATCAGCCGCCATCGGCTGGATGAGTACCGGCGGCACCCGAACCGTTGTTCCGTCAGTGGCTTCGTCCGCGATGCGCTTGACGAACTCGAAGAATTGCGTCGCGTGAACGATGGAATATGGGATCCCGCCATCCTTGATCAGCATTTCCTGCGCATTCTTCGCCCGGAGGTAGGGACTGTCGGGTATACGCTCGGTTCCGACCACGGACAGCGCGACGTAATGCTTCACGCCGGCGGCTGCCGCGTACTTGAGAAGGTTACCCGTAGACGTGGTGAAGAACTTCATGACTGCCGCTTCCTCGAACGACGGGGAATTCGACACGTCGACGACTACGGATGCACCTTGAAGGGCTTCTGCAAGTCCCTCACCGGTGAGCGTGTTGACGCCGGTGTCTGGTGATGCCGCTACGGCGTTGTGGCCGTGGTCCCGCAACTTGGTCACAAGCTTTGATCCGATGAGCCCGGTGCCGCCGATGACGACGAGTTTCATGATCGATGTCCTTCCGTGTTGATCAGAATCAATGTTTAAGTCATTACCGATAGTGATGCGCGAGTTCCTGTTCGGCGGACAGCCAGTCATCAACATCGTGGCCATCCCGCCGGCCCGTGAGGGTCGCTCGCCTCGCCGTTCCTCCAGCCGCGGTTCGCTCTCCTAATCTGCAGAGGCCCGCTTCTCCAGAGTCATTGACCGGATACGAAGATCGGTTGTGACGTATCAACGTGACGACCGTGCGCGAAACGGGGGCGCGACGGTCAGGCCGCTCCGGACAGTTCTGCGACGGCGGCGATGGCCCTGGCGACGCGCTGCCGAGCGTCGACTGGGATGCGTGCGTCGCACACTGCGCCGCCACGGCCTGAGGTCGAGACGACGTCAGACGCAAAGAGGCCTTTGAGGCCGGCGACGTCCCCTCGCTGGGCGGCACCGATGAACGCATTGAGGAGACGCCGTTGCTCGGCCGAACTCACGGGCACACTGCGATTGTCAGCTACATGCTGCCGCGCTCGGGTCACGATTTGACGCGCGTTGGCATACTCGAGTCGAAGAATGTCCGCAATCTCGCGGTATGAGTAATCGAAGGCTTCCCGTAGAACGTATGCGGCTCGTTCCGTCGGCGAAAGCTTCTCCAGCAGTATCCGAACCGCAAACGCCAACGCTTCTGTGCGTTCCGCTCCCAATCCGGCGTCCGCGCCCGAATCCACCGGTTCCGGAAGCCTGTGGTCGACGTACGTTTCGCGACGGGAGCGGGCCGACTGGATGACGTTGATCGCCAATCGTGTCGTGGCCGTCGCGAGGAATGCCGCGGCGTCCCGAACCACGCCGCGATCCGTGGTCTGCCAGCGTAACCAGACGTCTTGAACGACGTCCTCGGCCTCGGCGGCGCTGCCCAGCATCCGATAGGCGATCGCAAACAGGCGAGTCCGCATACTCAAGAACGCGGAGAGGCCGTCGTCGCAACTACGGCTGTTGCACTCTTCTAACCGCGACGCTCCAGGGCTCGAAGCGCGCTGAGATGAAACAGAAAATGCGGATGTCATTCTGATCTCCCCTCGGCGTGCAGTCTGAAGGGGAGGCGATTTGTCAACAAGCCTCGATGGGGTCTCCGTGTGGTACCCAAATCGCTCGGCCAGACCACACCCCTTTTGGGGTGAGCGACTCTCACACAGTCGTGGGATTTACGGTTGGGGACTTCGATGTGCTTGCGTCCGAAGAGGCGCGCATCCTGGTTGTGATCGTTTCACCGGGCGCGATCGGAAAAATCCCGGAACGTGCTATGCGTCGATCGCTCGATCGGGTCCGCGCGGTTCCAGCCGGATGACGCGGCGGCCGAACACATTGGCGTCGATGGAGTACGCGCCCGGCCCGAGCAGGCCGAGCGCCGCGCAACCGCACGCCCGCGCAATCATCGTGAGCGCGCTGTCGCTGCCGGTCATGAACGCGGTAGCGATGGCCGCGGCGGTGAACACGAATGCAACGATCCGTGTGCCAAACCCGAGCGCAAGCGCGAGCGCTAAAGCGGCAGACACGACCATGGAGGCGTTTGGCGAGAATTGTGGAAATGGAAGGCGCGCGATCACCAGGAATGCAATCCACGCGCAAGCTAATCTCAACAGCACTAGCGCAACTCCGGCGGCGCCGTCCGGGTAACGAGACAAAGACTTCACCATCACCACCATACCGGCTGTCTTCGCCGGCGGTAATCCCCGGTGCCGGGACGCTCTGGTCCCCCTTTTTGGGGTATGTCGCTCGGACATCAAGAAGTAAGTTGCGCATTGACTCTCGGTCGTGGCAGTTTTTGGGCGGTGCGATTGCTCAAGGCGCTTCTTACCGCGGCTACCTTGCTCGCGCCCTGCGCGGCACTTGCGGACGCCTCGCCGCGCCGCCTCGCGCATCACACGCATCAGAGCTGGACCGAAGCGAGCGGTGCGCCTGCGCCCGTGTTGGACATGGCGCAAGGACGCGACGGCTTCCTGTGGCTGGCCACCGGCGAAGGGTTGTTCCGGTTCGACGGCATCAGCTTCGAGCGTATCGTGCCGGATGGAAGCGCGGCCGAGGACGATTATCCGACCGCGGTGTTTGTGGCACGGAATCGGGATGTGTGGACGGCCTTCAAGGCAGCGCGCCGCTTTGCGGTCTATCGCGACGGCGTATTGCGTTTCCTCGACGCGCCGCGTGCGCCCGCCTGGATCATGACGATTGCCGAGGGTCCTGACGGAGCGCTCTGGGCTCTGACCGCAACATTCGAAGCCGAGGTGCTGCGTTTTCAGAACGGACGATGGGACCGCTTCGATGCGGCACGCGGATTGCCGCGCAACGACGGGCTGAGCATGGTTCTCGCGCGCGATGGGGCAGTGTGGGTGTCAACCACCGGCTCCGTCGCACGCTTGCCGCCGGGTGGAACAAGCTTTCAAACACTCCTTGATGTGCGCGGAAACCCGCGGCTTTCTGTCGATCCGGAGGGACGCGTCTGGGCTTCGGAAAAACGCGGGAGCTATCCGCTCACCGGGCCCGACGGGCGAGGCGCACCGCCCACTCTTCGCACGCCCTATCCGACGGACAGCGCGCAAATACGTGGCGCCCCCCGGTTCGATCACGAAGGGAATCTCTGGATCGCGACGCGCTATGACGGCGTGCAGCGCGTCGGCATTGTGGATCCGGAAGGGCCGTCCGCAAACGCCGATGCGAAGTCGCTCGTTGAAACCGCGCGTGGCAGCGAGCGGCTTTCGTCTGATGTGACGAACCAGATTCTCGAAGACCGCGAAGGCAATATCTGGGTCGGAACCGAAAAGGGCCTTGACCGATTCCGGCCGGCGACCGTGCGGTTCGAGGCGGCGCTGACATCGCCTGCCGCTTTCGGCGACAAGCTTCTGGCGGCATCCGACGGCACCGTCTACGTCGGCGAAGCGAAGACCATCTACCGCGTCAGGCCGGGCGGCGAACCGGAGCCCGTTCTGCAGAACATTCTGGAGCCACAGAGTCTTTGCGAGGCGCCGGATGGTGCGCTCTGGATCGTGTTTCCGACGCACGTGCTGGTGTGGAACGAACGCATCACGAAAACCATCGACCGGCCGAACAGGGTCGGCATCTCCTTTGACTGCGCGTTCGACCGCCACGGCGATTTCTGGTTCTCGGCGCACAGCGGCGGTCTGAACCGTTACCGCAACGGAACATGGGATCAGCCGTTGGGGCCGGTGGGGACCGATGCGTCGGCGCCGGTCGAAGCGGGGCCGTCCGTGCCGACCACGATGGAGCGTGACGCGCGGCGTAATCTGGTCGTGCAGTTTGGCCGTCAACTGGCCTGGATCGATGGCGACGGGCGGCGGGACACGCCGCTCGATTTCGGTGCGGGCGAACCAAAAGTGCTCACGCTGTACGGCGCGCCCAACGGCGACGTGTTCGCGGCGGGCGCCTTCGGGCTGACGCGTTATCGTGGTGGGCAGATACAGACGATCGGGACCGCGAGCGCGGCGGAGGCCAACCGCATCAACGGCGTGGTGCAGACGCCGGACGGCGACATGTGGCTGGCGTACCCGAGGACGCTGGTGCGGATGCGCGGGCAGGAATTGGAGCGCGCCCTCGCGGTGCACGCCTTTGCTCCGCCCACACTCTCGCTTGGATTCGGCGATGGCCTGATCAACAGTCCGCACTCGCACACGCAGCGCGCCATCGTGCAGGGCGGCGACGGACGAATCTGGATCGCGACCGAGACCGGCACGCTATCGATGGACCCGGGACGCATCGTGCGCAGCGATGTCTTGCCCGGACTTGCAATCAAATCCATTGCCTACGACGGGCATCTCGCCCGCGACCCGATGTCGCTCACAATTCCGGCAGCGACATCCAACATCGAAATCGATTTTGCGGCATTGAGTTTTGCGGACCCGAAAACGGTCAGCGTCCGCTACATGCTTGAAGGGTACGATGCCGGCTGGATTGACCCCGGCTCCCGGCGGCAGGCCTTCTATACCAACCTTCCCCCACGCGATTACCGGTTTCGCGTGATCGCGGCGAACGCCGATGGCGCGTGGAATCGCGCCGGCGCAGCAGTCAGCTTTGAAATCCCGCCCACGTTCTTTCAATCGTACTGGTTCCTTGCGCTGTGCGTGGCCTTCACGCTCCTCGTGTTCTGGCTGGCGTATCGGCTGCGCATGGCGCAGGTGGCGAGCCGCATTCGCACCCGGCTCGAAGAGCGCATGGGCGAGCGCGAGCGCATCGCCCGCGAACTGCACGACACGCTGTTGCAGAGCGTGCAGGGGCTGGTTCTGCGCTTTCAGTCCGTGGCAAACAGAATGCCGCCCGGCGAACCGTCGCGAGCACACTTGGAATCGGCTCTCAAGCGCGCCGACGAGGTCATCGTCGAAGGGCGCAACCGCGTGCGCGACCTCAGGGCCGGCGACAATTCAGGCGATCCCTTGGCCAACCTGCAAGAACTCGCCGACGCCGCGGGCTTCGACCCGCCCATACCGATCCGCATTGTGGTCGAGGGAAGGCCAAGGCAGGTCCATCCGCTTGTTGCGGCGGAAATCCGGCGGATTGCAGGCGAAGCGCTGTTCAACATCGCGCGCCATGCACATGCAAACTCGGTGGATGTCGCAATCACCTATAGCGATCGCCAACTTGGCGTCCAGATTCGCGACGACGGCGTCGGGATCGCTCCGCTCGTGCTGGCGCAGGGAAGCAAGGAAGGGCACTTCGGTCTGATAGGAATGCGGGAACGCGCCGAGCGCATCGGCGGCGCGCTCGCGGTCGACAGCGGCACCGGCAAGGGCACCGACGTGATTCTCACGCTTCCCGCGCGGCTCGCCTACGCGGAGCGCACTCATGGCTGGCGTTCGCACTTGCCGTGGCGGTACGCGCGCGAAAGGATGGACGCCAATGGCTGAGAGCACCACGATCCGCATTCTGGTCGTCGACGACCATCCGGTGCTGCGCGACGGCGTCGCCGCGATCCTCGAAACGCAGTCTGACATGACACTTGTCGGCGAGGCGCGCGACGGCGCCGAAGCGATCGTGCGCTTCCGCGAACTCAAGCCCGACGTCACGCTGATGGATTTGCAGATGCCGGGGTTGGGCGGCGTCGAAGCCATCACGGGCATTCGCGCCGAGTTTCCCAACGCCCGGATCCTCGTGCTCACGACCTATGACGGCGACGTTCAGGCGGTCCGCGCGCTCAAAGCAGGCGCGCTTGGATTCCTCCTCAAGAGCAGCCTGCGCACGGAAATGCTCGAGGCCATCCGCGATGTGCATCGCGGCCGCGGCCACATTCATCGCGACGTCGCGAGCGAAATCGCCTCGCATTTCGCCAATGACCCGTTGACCGCACGCGAGGTGACAGTGCTGCGCCTCGTCGCAATGGGAAAGGCCAACAAGCAAGTCGCCTATGAGCTCGGGCTGGCCGAGGAAACCATCAAGGCGCATCTCAAGACCATTTTCTTGAAGCTGGACGTCGCCGATCGGACCCACGCCGTCACGGTGGCGGCGAAGCGTGGGATCATCGAGCTCTGAGATTGGTCGTAAAGAGGCCGTTCATCTCGACGTACGGCACCAGGCCGGCCAGTCCAGCGAAGCTGCCCTCCGACTTCAACGTCTGGGCGGCGCGCATGAAACAGGTCCACGCCGCCAATGCCAGCGCACCGCCGACGCTGATGCGCCGCACACCGAGGGCGGCAATCTCTTCGACGCTCAGACTGATGTCCCGAACCACCAGAAGGTTGAGCGGCTTCGGGGCAACCGCGTCGACCAGCGCTTTGATTTCTGACGGATTCTGCGGACCCGGGGCGAACAGCACATCGGCGCCCGCCGCCGCGTAAGCCTGCAGACGTCGCACGGATTCTCGGAACGGACTCGGATGGCCGACGTGGTAACACTCGGCTCTCGCCGTGAGGAGGACGTCTTTACCTGATGGGCCAGATCGATCGATCGCCTCTCTTGCGGCGAGGACGCGCTCCACCGCAGTTGGCAGCTCGAACAGAGGTGAAGCCGGACCGCCAGTGGCATCTTCGATCGACAGGCCCGCGACGCCCGTTGCGACGCATCGAGCGACGCTCTCGGCCACGTCCTCCGGATCCAGACCATACCCGGACATGAAGTCCGCGCTCACCGGAAGATCGACTGCGGCAGCGATGCTTGCGATGTAGGCAAGGCTACGATCGCGAGTGAGCACGGCCTCGTCGCCCGAGTCGGGGAGCCCCTGTGAGAACGCAAAGCCGGCGCTGGTCGTGGCCACGGCCGGGAATCCCAGGTGCTGAAGGTAGCGCGCGGAGCCAACGTCCCACGGATTCGGCATCACGAAACATCCCTGCTCGTGGAGCACGCGAAAGGCCTGGCAGCGGGCGGCGCGGACGTCCGATGCATGCGTCAAGGTGGTCATGCCTCCAAGGACCACGCTGCCCGCTGTTTTGTGACGTGCGCAACTGGTGTCACATCGTGGCCTCATGCCCTGTCTTCAGGAGCACAAGCGGATCGCACTTTCCAGGAGACACAACGATGAGCACGATTACGACGAAGGACGGGACGACGATCTACTACAAGGACTGGGGCAAGGGACCGGTGGTTACCCTCTCGCATGGATGGCCACTGAACTCGGACATGTGGGACGGCCAGATGCTGTTCCTCGCGCAGCACGGCTTCCGCGTCGTGGCACACGATCGTCGTGGCCATGGCCGATCCAGCCAGACCTGGTCTGGAAACGACATGGACGGCTACGCCGACGATCTGGCCGCCGTGATCGAGGCACTCGATCTCAAGGACATCACGATGGTGGGCCATTCGACTGGCGGCGGAGAAGTCGCGCGCTACATCGGACGGTACGGCACGAAGCGCGTGGCGAAGGCTGTCCTCCTGGCCGCCGTGCCGCCGATCATGCTGAAGTCTGCGGGCAACCCGGAAGGGCTCCCGATCGAACTCTTCGACAACTTGCGGAGCGCCTTAGCGAAGGATCGCTCGCAGGCGTACAAGGACTTCGCCCCGATGTTCTACGGCGCCAACCGACCGGGTGCGCAGGTATCCCAGGGGACGCTTGATCAGTTCTGGCTCTGGAGCATGCAGGCCGGCCTCAAGAACGCGTACGACAGCATCAAGGCCTTTTCCGAAACCGACTTCACCGAAGACCTCAAGAAGTTCGATATCCCGACTCTGGTCATGCACGGTGAGGACGATCAGATCGTGCCCGTCAAGGATTCGGCGAAGAAGTCGGCTCAGCTGATCACAGGGGCCGTGGAAATCTACTATCCGGGCCTCCCGCACGGCCTCACCGCCACGCACGCCGATATCGTCAACCGCGACTTGCTCGCGTTCATTCAGCAAGGCCAACGGAAGGTCGCGTAAGGAGTGAAGACCGATGACCAAGTCTATTGACGTCGAGGTTCTGGGCTCGCCTCCGAGAGCGGGCGTCAGCGTGCCCGATTCGCCGCTGATCACCGAGGCGATCGAATACGCGCAAAGGATCTGCGAACCCTATCTCTTCAATCACGCTCTGCGATCGTGGCTGTTCGCAGCGATCCTTGGCCAGGTGAAGGGCATCAACTGCGACCTCGAGGTGGTCGCGGTCGGAACCATCCTCCACGACATCGGCCTCACGACACCTGTGTCGGGTGCAAATCGTTTCGAGGTGAACGGCGCTGACGCGGCGGTATCGTTCGTCAAGGACCGCGGCTTCTCAGACCGCCGCGCGCAGCTCGTCTGGGACCTCGTCGCTCTCAACTCGACACCATCGATTGCGCTTCACAAGGAGCCGGAAGTATCTCTGGGCACGATGGGCATCGGGCTCGACTACGGCGGATTTGGTTTCGAGCTCATCCCGGCCGCGGAGATGACCGCAATTCTCGGGGCATACCCGCGTCTCAAGATGAAAGAGAGATTCGCTGAGACGTGCTGCCATTTCGTGGTCGCGAAGCCCGAGACCACATCCGACAATTTTTTGCGCGATTTCGGCGAGCGCTTTGTGCCCGGCTACCGGCCGGTATCGACCGTTGATCTATTGATGAACGCGCAGTTTGAAGAATAGCGGCAAGACCCATGACCATGTCTGTTGAAACATCCAATCTTGGATACGGAACTCTGCTGACCCGTATCCCGACTGTCGACGACGTTCTAAACACCCACGCAATTGCGTTACGGGACGATTTCGTCGCGTATCGGAACCACGTGTATCGGATCGTGAATCTGTGCGTCGCGATCGTGGGACAACGCGAGCTCGAGAAGATAGCTGTCGCTGCGGTCTTCCACGACCTCGGAATCTGGACGAAGGGCACGTTTGACTACATCGCGCCATCGATCGCGCTCGCACACGATTACCTGATCGCCCGCGCGCGTCAGGAGTGGACCGCCGAGATCGAAAAGATGATCGCGGACCACCACAAGATCACCGCGTCGACATCCGATCCAGATTCGCTCGTCGAGGCATTCCGGCGGGCGGACTGGATCGACGTGACACGAGGACTGAGGAGGTTCGGCATTCCGCGTCCGTTCGTTGCACGCCTGTTCGCAACCTGGCCGGATGCCGGGTTTCATTGGCGTCTCGTCACCTTGACTTTCGATCGGTTCCGAAGCCATCCGCTGACACCGTTGCCAATGGTCAAACTCTAATGGCGACACGCTCGGGCGCAGACACACTGCTGAAAAGGAGCACAACACATGAAGACCATCGACGCGGACACGATCCTTGCTCGAGCGACACCAACGGTCCATCAACAGGGGCACGAGATTCAGCCTTTCAACCATGTCGTCAAGATGCCCATCGCATTGGATCATGCGACGTGTGCGGAGTCCGTCGAGAACCTGAATCAGCTGTTGGCGGACACGATCACCTTGCGTGACCTGTACAAGAAGCACCACTGGCAGCTGGCGGGGCCGACGTTCTATCAATTGCACCTGCTGTTCGACAAACACTATGACGAGCAGAATGAGCTCGTCGACGCAATCGCCGAACGCATTCAGCTACTCGGCGGCGTGAGCATCGCGATGGCGCCCGACGTGGCCGAGATGACGTTGATTCCCCGTCCACCGAAAGGCCGCGAGGAAGTGCCCGTACAGATTTCACGTTTGTTGCACGCCCATGAAATCGTCCTCAAGGAATCACGAACGATGGCGCGCCTCGCTGCGAAAAGCGGTGACGACGGATCCAACGATCTGATCGTGAGCGACGTCATTCGGCGCAACGAGCTGCAAGTGTGGTTTGTGGCGGAGCATGTCGTCCAGGTACCACTGACGCACGCGCAGTAAATAGGCGCAGGAGTAAGGGCAGCGATGAGCAGAGTTCTCGTGACAAGCGGGCCAGGACTGGTTGGCAACCGCATGTTCCTCCGGCTTCTGGCCGCTGGCCGCGAAGTGCGGACCATGATGGTCAGCCCAACGCGTGCAACGGAGATGCGCACGATGCGAGTCATTGGAGACCTTCAACCGAGTGCTCGCGTCTCGTTCATCGCCGCAGATCGTGACCACGACACGGGAAGGCTGGACGCCGTCGCCGGGAGTGAGTTTGTCGATGATCGAATCCGACTGCGAGAGTGACGTAGGATCCGTTCAATCCTAATGAAGCGTCGGGGTGAGGAGACAGTTTCTGATGTCCAGCCGCGCGAGCGTTCTCCAGCGGACCCCAAGAAAGTCCTGAAACTGGTCGACGGTAGGACCCGCCGGCAACGTCGCTGTCGTCAGACTCTTTCCAGTCGATCGTCGCTGTGAATGCCCGCTCGTTGATCCTGAAGACCAGCGTGTTCGGCTGGGGGGACATATTCGAATGTCGGGCCTGCAGTTGTAATCCCATCCTCTGTCGGCATCTTCATCAGCGCCTCGGCTGGATCTTGAGGCCGTACATCGAGCTGATGCCTCAGCATCCATAGTCTTCTCCCCCCTCCCTTGTCGTCAGAAAGACCGACCAATGCCGCCACATGC
>Ga0207659_10002513_pt1 | contig 10927 bp, 19 predicted proteins | sample KBSM43metaG_FD_184330 | JGI IMG/M metagenome (GOLD analysis project Ga0207659, IMG submission 184330) | Miscanthus rhizosphere microbial communities from Kellogg Biological Station, Michigan, USA - KBS M4-3 metaG (SPAdes) (version 2) | ecosystem: Host-associated > Plants > Roots > Rhizosphere >...
TTTATCTCTCAGCATATCAGCCAGTAAATAAGTCCCTAACATATCAAGAAAAAAACTGTTGTTATAGTGGCGTCCTGTTTGGCTGTAATACCACTCAGTCAAGTCCTCAACCTGTTTAATACGAGTCTCTAAAGGTAGAATTTCTTTAATAGCTAATAGCCGTTCTACTTCCTGTTCAAAGTCAGCTTTAACACCCAAACTATTCACCTCGTTCCTTTAAGATCATGTGATATGTAGCTAAGTTCTTAATAGCTTTTTGGGTATGTTCTTGCACAGTTTGTTGAGATAAATTTAATTCTCGTGCAACGTCCACCTGTCTCATATCTTTATAGAAAGTTAATTCAATAACTTGTCGTTGTCGTTCTGTTAATGCTTTATTAACTGAGAAATGGAAGTCCAATAAGAAATCACTAATAGTAAAATCACATGAATAGAATCGGGCCTCAGCTAATTTAGGGTAATCATTTAAAAAAGCTGTCACACCACTTTCGGTTTCCAGCTTGTACGCTTGTTCATATTTATTTGTCATACTTTCTCACCTTCTTTAAGTTCATTGTGTATATAAATGATTTGGTCGTATAAATCAGCCAATGTTGTATTATTGGTTACTAGGTAATCGCAAGGTATATTGTCAACTGTCGTTTCTGTCTCATGATAGAAATTCTCAGGTTCAAATAAATCACCACTGTTTAGAATCCGTTGCTTTCTCAGTTCATCGTCAGCCTCAACCTTGATAACAGTGAAGCCCATTTCTTTTAAGTAATGATATTCGTTCAATTGGCGAACATCTGAAATAACAAAACTTGTTTCTCCATAGCCCATTAAATTTGTTAAAGTTCTATCTAAAGCCTTAACCCATACATCAGGGTCAATCTTTCTCATTTCTTGTCCAATAACTTGATATAACTTTCTTGGTTTTCCCTTTGCTACGATTTCAGGGAAGTACCTTCTTGCTATCTTTTTAATTTCATCACCGAAAGCGATTTGGTTTGCATCTTCATTATCAATAAAGAATTTTGCTACCGTATCCTTTCCTGATCTCATTTTTCCGACCAGTGCAATTTTCATTAATATTCCACTCTCTTTCCTTCTTTTCTGTTATATGAACCTTTGCCTTTCTTCACTTTGTCAGCCCTTGCTGGTGGTGGCATTGTTCCTCTGTTTTGTGTCATAACACCGATTGTTTTCTTTTGTTTTTTCTTTGACATATAAAAACCCCCTCAATTAAGTACTTGCAATTAGGGGGCATTTTGGGACAAATTGTATTTGACATTTTACGATATACGGTAATATAATGTAGTCGTAAGGTAAAAAAAGTTAAGTGAGGTAATACATATGATAGTTAGAGTGCATGAAAACACGACAGACCACGTTAAGAAGAATTTAGAAAGGTTTCCGTACTTTACAGTTAGATGTAAGTTAGGGGAAATTTTAAAAGATAGAGGAATAAGCATGACTGAATTAAGTCATTTAACAGGTATTCGTACAGCGTCGCTTTCTGAGTTAGCTAATATGAAAAGAACTACAATCAGCGTTCCACATTTAATCGTGATAGCTGTTACATTAAGAATCACAGACTTAAATGATTTAATTGAATTTACTATGCCACCTGAAACTGAGGAAATTATGAAGCAAGACCAACAACTCATAGAGTTGTGTGGTAGTATGTTGCCTGAACAGGACGACTACTTAATGTCAATCAGAAAGAGAAGTAAAAGAACTCTAAAGAAACAAGAAAAACCCACTAGCAAATAAGCCAGTGGGTTTCTTTTTTATTCCTCTTCTTTTTCGATTGCTGTATCCATCATTTCATTGAATTTAGATAACAGTTCTTCACGGTCAGGTTCAACATATTCAGTTAGCTTACCCTTTTCAATTCCAGTATGAATTGTAAGCATAGCCCCTCTTTCGTCGTCCATAACTAAAACAGGCTTTTCCTCGCCTACTACATTTAAGTTAAATTCAATTACAGCATTATGAATAGGGTACTTCTTCCCTCTCGCCTCAGCCTTTTCTAACGTGTTTTCTAGAATCTCCTGTACAGCCTTCCCCATTTGACTAGGTGTGCAACTTCCTTGTAATACAATTCGCATATTAAAATCTCCCTTTCATAATGTCGTCAATTTCTTTGTATTGTTTTAACTGTTTCTTTAACTTGTGTCTGTTCCATAATTCCAGTACATAGCTAGTACCAAACCATACAGCTAAAAAGAACGTGTACGGTGCGTCTCCACTGTTAAGGAATTTGTAAAATAAATACGGAATCCCAAAGTGATATGCTAGTAGAATAGCAATTCCAATAGTTACACCAATTACGTTTAATAGAAACTTAAAACCAGTAGCGATACCGTCAATGATCTTATTTTTCATTTAGTTCCCACCCTTCTATTCTCTTAACACCTAAGTAGTCTCTTAGACATAAAGTGTCACAAAAATGTTCATCATCAAGTTCAAGAAATTCCTCGTCAGCAAATAGTTTCACATTGCATTGAACACAGAAACTTACTATCCTAATTGGAATAACTCTCTTAGGTCGAACCATTGGATTTTCAACCTGTTCCATAGCATCACCCCTTACTCTTAGTTACTTGCAATTTCATAGGGTTTTAGGACATATAAACAAAAAAAGACGTCAGTACTAGTATTAGTACCAACGTCAATTTTAAAGTTATTATTTTTTAGGTTTCTTAGTTGCGAACATTAATAGTAATACAAACTCAGTACCACTTAAAATAGTAGATGCTGTATTAGTAATGAAGAATGATTGCATTTCAGCTACATCAATTACAAGATACATATAAACAGCGTACATTTCCATTAGTACAATACCAAAGAAAATAGAACCTAAATACATTTTACTGAAATCATCTACCGAACGAGTTTTAATCATTTTAATGATTTGCGGAATGTATCCGACTGAAAGAATTACCCCACCAATTAATTGAAGCATTGAAAAGAACTGAACCATATCCATCTGTTATTTCCTCCTATGTTTTACCTTATTTTTTATTGAGGCGTGGTTAACTTCACGCCCCCAAAGTTAGTATTAGTATTGGTATTAAAGTTAGTACTGAATTTAAAGTTATTCTCGTCCCTCTTCAAGTCCAGTTTCATAACCTTCTTGATAGCCTTCTTCATAGCCCTCAGAACGTCCATCTTCAAAGCCGTCATCATAACGGTCTGAGTATTCCCATTCAGCGTCGTTATAACCTTCCTGATAACCCTCGTCACGTCCATCCTCACGACCACGTTCATAATTGTCCTCAGCACGTACATCACCAGTATCAAGTTCGTCAGTAACGAAAATTACTAGGTCAGTAAGTTCACTTTCTAATTCAGGTGCTTTGTCCATTACAGCCTCAAATTTAGTAGCAAGCGTTTCATACCCTTTATCAAATAGAACTTGATTATCGTAGAATCTCATTAGTTACATCCTCCATAATTTCGTATTGTCCCTCATAAAGTCGTAGCTTGTTTTCACGTCCCTCAACTTCTACATCAATAGTAAACATTGAACCACAGCCGTCAGAATAACAGCCTCTTACAATGCCTTCTGTGTAGCCTTGCTTTGTGTACCACTCAGGAAAGATTTTTACTTTCTTACCTTCAATGAACTGTGGAAAGGGTTGTTCCGTATGATCTTTAATTACGCCCTCTTCAATTAAGGCTTCATTAATCATCTTTAAGACTATTTCTCTATCAGCTTCATTCTCTACAAAGTCGTATTTATCACCGTCGATAACTAATACACGACACTGTGCGAACTTCTGATATTCATTGAACATATAGTCGTCGTAGCGTGACCATAACTTATAGAAATACTCTTTATTCTTGTCATAGTTTGCTACTTCAATAGAACGTCCACGTTTCATAATTCGCTTATAGAATGTCTCAAAAGAGATACGAATATATACAGTTAAGTCAGGGTGAATTTGTGGGATAAGTTCAAGTTCTTTCCACATTGTACTGATTAGAGTTTCATATACTTCCCACTCTGAATCTGAAATGCCACCGTCCTCATGTGCTAACTTACCAAACAATCTATCTTCATAAATAGAACGGTCTAACACGGCAAAGCCTGACTTCTCAGACGTTCGACACTCACGAATGCTGTTCATACGTTGAGTTAAGAAAGTCAATTGAGTTAAGAATGGGATACGTTCACCATCTGTAACTACTCGTGCGTCACCATACCATTTAGATAAAATTTCAGGGATTTCCTCATACTTAGCTAATGAGTTATGTTCCTTACTGATTAACTCAGTTAAGGTACTTTTTCCAGCACTAATCATTCCAGCAACAGTAATCACTTTCATAATGCCCTCCTATTACAGTCCCATGTTTTTAGCGACAGAAAACATTTCTGTTACGCCTTCCATGAACACTTTAAAGTCAGATTTTGTACCTTCAAAAGTAATACCACTACCTAGTTCGGCTTTGAACACTGATTCTTCTTTACGAATGTCAGCCATATCCTCAGCAAGCAATACTACTTGTTGACCAATTTCAGCAACCTTCTCCAAACCAGTTACATCAACATCAATTACTAATTTGTGTGGGTTTGATGCTGGTTTAACAATACGTGTAATATAACTAATGTCAGCGTGATAGTTATAACCAACCTCGTAATTACTTGTACCTGAATCAGTAACCTTTATTTTAAGAGTTTCGTTTTCCTGTAACTCAGTAACTTCGCCAATAAAACCCATATCATGTTCAACCGTTTGACCTAACTCTAATTCTTCAAATTTAACCATTATTAACAGTCCCCTTTTTCTTTAAATTGTTAAAACATTTTCTACACATTGGCGTGTATTCATCCGTTCCTAATTGGATACGTTGACCGCCCTCTTCTTTATGAGAAACCCAAGCATCGTCGCCACATTCAGAACAGACAGCATGTAATTTCACAACATTCTCAGCTATTGACATCAAGGCTGAAACAGTAAAGAATGGGTGGGCTTTAAAATCAAGATCAAGTCCAGCAACAATAACTGTTTTCCCTCCACGTAATAAAGTTTCGATAGTTGTCATAATGTAGCTAGTGAAGAATTGAACCTCGTCAATTAAGAACACATCATACTCTTCAAAGTACTCTCGTGAAGCAATTTGAATAGGTGTGTTTTCTTTGATACTGATAGCGTCAACCTTTGCACCATCATGTGAAACAATTTCATTAGCTGAATACCTTGTATCCATTTCAGGTTTAAAGTAAGCAACTCGCTTTCCAGCCCTTTTAAGTCGTCGTCCACGTCGCTGTAATTCAGTTGTCTTCTCGGCAAACATTCCCCCAGCGATAACAGTTAGAGTCATTTTCATTCTCCTTTCGTCTTGTAATGCCTTACACTTAGTAACTTGCATTTCAGACTACTTTTAGGACAAAAAAAAGAGACTGGTTATAAAAACCAATCTCTACATTCCTTCCTTTATATCGTACACTTGACGTATGGTGACTTTTTCCAGTTTGGCAATTTCCTTTGGTAAAAAACCTAGTTTCAAGTATCCCTTAATACGGTTTTTCTTAGCCTCAGACAACATCTTCTTTTCGTTCATTTGCCTCACCTTGCCTCGTATGTAGTTTATGTCACTATTATACACGAGGTATTAATTTAAATCCATCCTTTTTGTTTCCCTAATGCTATTCCCACGCCTACAGCGTCCGATTCATCATTTGTTTTGTAATCATCGTACTTAACAAAGCCGTATAATGCTTTTGCTAGTTCGTCCTTACTTGCTTTACCGTCGCCAGTAACAGCTTTCTTCACGCTAGTTGGTGCTATTTCGCCATATCCTTCATACCCTTTACGATATAAGGTAATGACTGTGATACCGACCACACGTTGTAACTGTTGCGTAGCTACAGCGAATCTATTGAAGCCTTTTTCTAAAACAATATCGTCAAATGGGTACTTGTCCAATAAGCCTTGTAAATGTTCAGATATTTGTTCCAGTCGATAGCCTAAAGGCTTCTTTGAATTTGTCTTAATATGTGACACTTCCAATAAATCTACTGTCTTATTTCTTAAATCGAATTTCATTACAGCAAAGGCAGGACACGTTAAGGAAAGGTCACAAGCTAGAACCATTTTATACATTAGATTCCAACCTTTCCACAAGCCGTTTTAAATGGGCAGAACATACACTTTGAAGGATTAGGTCGAGGGATTTCACCTGTCTCAACATTCTCAGCAACTCGTGACCATTTATCTAAAAGTAATTGACGTTCTCTTTCAGTTACCTTGTGATAGAACACCTTAAAGTCAGGTCGTGCATTCTCATGAGTACCCCATTTATCTTTAGCTACAGATTCATAAGTTACTAGCCATTCATCCACGCCAAACAAAATCGAATAAGCCACAATTTGTTGACGGTGGCTTGGTGCTGGTTCTTTAATTTGTTTAATTTGGGCTACACTATTAGACTTTGTTTTATACTCAAAACCTACTTTAGAACCGTCCTTATATTCTAAGATTCCATCACACATGCCAAACAGTACAAATTGCTGTCCATTGTGTTCTATGACTTTCCAGTTCTCAATTGATTTCTCCCATGCTGGTAAGCCGTTTGGTAATCTCATAACTTTAAATTCAGGTGTTTCTAGTACAATCTCAGCCTCTAATAATTGCTTTTGCATAGCACCGTGAACGGCTGTACTGTTACGAGTCCAACGATTCTGAAATGGGTGTGTAGTTTGTTCATCACGTTCCATTTTCTTATCCTTGAAGAATAATTCTCTTTCACATTTGTCCGAACTGGAAGGAGAAAAGCGTGGTAAATGCTTTGGATAAGTCTTTGGCGTTTTCATGATCTTAATTGCATGTTCCTGTTCTTTTAATACCAGTTCCTCTACCTCAACGATATTAAAATAGCTTGTCTCATTCACAGCATCAATGTGGTTTGAGAATGCTTTTACAAGTTCCTCGCCTCGTGCCATGCTTTGTTTTTTCTCTCGTACTTGTTCAGTTAAATCAGTTGGTTTTGATAGTAAACTCATTTTCTCTCGTCCTCTCTTGTTTTTAGACAACAAAAAAAAGACACTCCTGTGAAAGAGTGTCCTTATTTAGAAATTCAATTAAATTAGATATACTTACGTCTATTTCTTCTTACGTCGTTAACAAAACTAAAGGGTAGTTCTAATACATCTGAAATAACTGTATCAGGAACACCGTAGTCTTGAAGAGTTTTAACTTTATTAGCTTCTTCCCTACTATACTTAGTATGTAACAGTAAGTTTGTTTCGACAGCGTGTTTGCTATTCTCATGAGGTGTAACCCATTCAAGATTAGAAACAATATTGTTTTCAGGGTTTCCGTCAATATGATTTACCTGAGGTTTGCTTTCAGGATTATCAATAAAATGTAGGGCAACCAGTCGGTGAATGTAGTGTTTCTTACTTTCACCATCTTTTCTTAATTTGACATACATATGTTTTGTACGAGTATTATTTGTCTTTGCCAATCGTCGTTGACTTCTAATAGTGAAAACCTCACCATCATTACTTATCTTATATAAACCCTCATAGCCTTTAATATCTTTGTAAACTCTTTTCAACTTGCCTCACCTTGCCTCACGTTAAGTTAATTTAAAGTAATCTTAACTCATTTTACCGTATATAGCAACATTATTTACTACCAAACCATGTTTTAATAGATTCCATACGTCCCCAACAATTAGAAAGTTCACCGTCAGTACCACTAGGGATATTATTTAGCTGTACTGTATCTGTCATGATTGCCTCAAATAATGCAACCTCTTCCCTTGTAACATCTTTCGGAACACGGAATAGTAATTCATCATGTACACATGCCAGTAGTCCAAAAGTACGTCCAGCCTTTGAAAGTTGCTTACATAGTAATGCACCAGCTATCATACATTTCTTAGTTTGAATTGCAGACGTTCCCTGAATCTTAGCGTTAGTAGAATAAGTATCATAAACTCGTAAAGGATTCTGTCCTCTAAAGAATGGAAGACGTCTTTTTCTCACTAAATCTCCTAATCTCATTTCTACATAACCTTGTCTACACGCCTCTTCTGTATTGTTCTTAACGAACTGTGCCACTTTAGGGAACTTAGTATAGAACGTGTCAATCATTTGCTGGGCTTGTCTTGTAGTGATACCTAAAGCACCGCCTAATGAACCAGCACCCATTCCATACATGATAGCTAAAACTACGACTTTAAACTCTTTACGAATTTTAGTGTCAGAACCATCCTCATTCTTATAGCATTCTTCATAAGGCTTACCATAGAACTCACTACCCAGCGTTGCGTAAAGATCACGTCCAGCTTTATAGTTTTCTATTAAGATAGGTTCTTGTGTATAGTGCGTTAACATACGTGGTTCTTGGGCTGAGAAATCCAGTCCTAAAATAACGTAATCACTATGAACTCTAAACATCTTACGTGCCTCATATGGCTGTTGCTGTAAGTTAGGTTCGCTAGAACTGAATCGACCAGTTTTCGCACCGTTCTGTTTAAATGAACCGTGTAACTTTCCGTCAGGCTGAATAAATGAGTCAATAGTTTCTACGAAACCAGTTAACTGTTTTGTATCATCTTTAAACTTTTGCAGTAGCTTAATAACAGGGTGGTGTTTGAATGGCTTAATTTCCTTCTTACCAGTTCCCTTTAACTTCTTATCTACTGTTCTTTGAAGTGCTGGTAAAAGCTGTGCAGGGGAATTAAAGTTAATATCCCCTAGCACCTTCACCAATTGTTTTCTAGTTTCTTCTAATGCAGGACGTAGAATTGTCTTTTGACGTTCTACCTCGTCCATATCAATATAGAAACCTTCTCGTTCCATTTCGAATACAACACGAATTAATGGCTGTTCAACTTCCATGTAATACTTGTACAAGCCCTCTTGTTTCTTAATATGTTCCATCAAGAAATCGAATAGCAGCCATGTCACATGAGTATCTTTACACCCATAAACTCTAGCGTATTTTAGTTCCACTTCATTGAATGGTGTTTTACCAAACAGTGAGTCGAAAGTATCAGATTCTATTTGTAGGTACTTAGGTACTAAGTCCTTTAATTTGTAAGACGGTTCATTCTCATTCAGTACTTTCATAAGTTCCTGAGTATCATGAATCATTCCATTTACAGTCATTCCCTCACTCATAAACTGGTGTAAGTCGAATGTAGCGTTATGGAAAACTTTTGCATTAGCTAAATGTAACGCCTTTTGAATGTAATACTTTGCTTTCTCTAAAGGGGCGTTTGCCTCGTCATGACGCAGTGGAATGTACCAGTGTAAGTCCTTCTTAGGGGCTGTAAATGATACACCTACAATCTTGTCACGACCATACATATTTAACCCCGTAGTTTCCGTATCCACTGAGACAATAGGTTCATCTTTTAACACTTCAAACATATGTCCAATGGTCATTACATCCATTGCTAGAATATAGTTATCAGGTGTTTTACGAACCATATTTTCTAGAATCAAAGTACGTCGTTTCTGTAACAATACTTGATATAGATTCTTAGCATGAGACTTAGAAAACTTCTTCATATCCTCGACGCCTTTTGATAGTTCGCCTTGTTGGATTGCATCATGCACCATCATTAGTTTTTGTTTCTCAGACTCGCTACTGATCTTTGTTTGGAAGATGCCAGCTTTACGCTTTCCTGTATGAGTTTCATAGCCAGTAAACCAAACCTCATTATCAGTAGGTTGATATTCCTTTAGGGCTTTCTTTCTCTCAGCCTCTTTAACTCGTTCTTGCTTCTTCTTTATGTCCTCACCGTTTTCATCAAGTGTTGGATTAAAATTAAGTTCCATTTATAATCACCTCACTTAGTTACTTGCATCAGGACACAAAAAAAGGACACACCGATTAAGGTATGTCCAAAGCTGATTGAGATATTTAATTAGTTTTGAATTTTGTCAGTAAGTGAGTCGATTTTTACAAATGAACTCTCAGCCTGTGTAATACCGTTAACGATTTGACCTTGAATGTTATTGATTTGTTGAACTAAGTTATTGAATTGCATTGAAGCCATTGGGTCTTGTTGACCTAACATCTGTGCAAATTGTTGTAACTGAGTTTCAATGAAGTCTAATTGCTGTGCTGTCATTTTAGTGTTGGCTAAAAGAGTCTTTCCAGCGACTACCTCCGCATCAATTTGGTCACCTACTCGTGCTGATTTCATACCCATTCCAAACATATTTCCACCTAACATATACATTACCTCCGATTGATTTTATAAGATTAAAGTTAGTACTAATATTAAAGTTAATGGCAAATTTAAAGTTAATATTAAAGTTAGGGGCAAAAGCCCCCATTAATTAAAACTGGTCTACAGGGTTTTCATCTTTACTAAGGTCAACAGCCTCAGAACCTTCACCTACAGTAAAGAAGTCTTCCACAGGGAATCCAGCTTGTTTTAAAGCCTCAATTTGTTGTTCTACTGTACGTGGAATTAGTACAGACTCAAAGTGAGACATTTCGACTTGTAAGCCTTCCGCAGACTCAAAGCCTTCTTTTCCTTTAGCGTCAAGTTTCAGGATAGGGTTTAATGAATAAACAGTATCCGTCTTAGTTCCTGTACGCTTAAAGTTGAATGCAATAAGATCATCTTTGTCCTCAGAAATGATATTCTCACGATATTCCTCAATATCACCAATTAATTTACTCGCCTGAGTTTTTGAACAATCCCAGAATCGAATAGCTTTCATGTCTAAATCGTATAAAGCAAAGATGTAGCGTTTCTTAGCTACTAATTTATCAAAGCCTTCAATACCTGATTTAGATGCTACACATAATGGGTCAAGTTCTCCTGACATTGGTGTTAAACAAGGTTGTGTATAGATTCCTAGATTGAAATCTCCATGTGCTTTATACTCAACATAATCAGTTAAGCCTAGTACACGTACACGAACGCTTTCTCCTTCTTTAAGACGAATGTAAGCCGTTTTTAA
>Ga0207659_10002514_pt1 | contig 10926 bp, 22 predicted proteins | sample KBSM43metaG_FD_184330 | JGI IMG/M metagenome (GOLD analysis project Ga0207659, IMG submission 184330) | Miscanthus rhizosphere microbial communities from Kellogg Biological Station, Michigan, USA - KBS M4-3 metaG (SPAdes) (version 2) | ecosystem: Host-associated > Plants > Roots > Rhizosphere >...
GGCCCGGTATCATCATCGGCCGCAAGGGCGCGGAAATTGACAAGCTCAAGGTCGATATCCAGAGACGGACGAATCGCGAAGTCTATATCAACATCCAGGAGATTCATCGTCCGGAACTGGAGGCCCAGCTTGTGGCGGAGTCCATCGCGATGCAGTTGGAAAAACGCATTGCCTTCCGCCGCGCAATGCGCAAATCGGTGGATTCGGCGTTACGCTTCGGCGCAAAGGGAATCAAGGTGCGCGTCAGTGGCCGTTTGAACGGCGCGGAGATCGCGCGATCCGAATGGTATCTGCAGGGTCGGCTGCCGCTGCACACCTTGCGAGCGGATATCGACTATGGGTTCGCTCAGTCCTACACGACCTATGGCGTAATTGGCGTGAAGTGCTGGATTTATAAGGGCGAGATTCTGCCGAATCGGGCTCCGCAAGGCCCGGCTGCGGCACGCGTCTAGCAGTGGATAGGGGTTTGATCTTATGTTGATGCCAAAGAAGGTGAAATACCGCAAGCAGCAGCGCGGACGCATGCGCGGCAAGGCTTGGCGGGGCTCGACGCTCGAGTTCGGGGACTTCGGCTTGAAGGTGCTGGATGCCGGCTGGATTACCGACCGCCAGATTGAGGCTGGCCGTATCGCAATTACGCGCTTCGTCAAGCGGGGCGGCAAGGTTTGGATTCGCATTTTTCCGGACAAGCCCGTAACGAAAAAGCCGGCAGAAACGCGAATGGGTAAGGGAAAGGGCGCCCCAGAGTACTGGGTCGCCGTAGTCAGGCCCGGCCGGATCATCTACGAGATGGAAGGCGTGCCCGAGTCGGTTGCCCGCGAGGCGATGAAGCTGGCAGCAGCAAAGTTGGGGCTGCATACGAAATTCGTCATGCGGCTTGAGAAGGCGGGAGTGTCATGAAGTCCACAGAGCAGGTGAAGAAACTCCGGGATATGTCTGTCGATGAGATCACCACGCAGTCGGGAGACATGCGGGCGCAGCTGTTTCAGTTGCGCTTTCAGTGGGTGATGGGCCAGACGGAAGCTTTGAACAGAATTCGCGATCTTCGCAAGCAGCGTGCCCGGTTGGAGACAATCCTTCGCGAGAAGACAAAGGGAAAATAGAAATGGTTGAAGCGACCGCGACCGCGGAAAAAACCACCCGCCATCACCAGGAGAAGGTGGGAGTTGTAACGAGCTCAAAAATGCAGAAGACGATCGTCGTTGAGGTTCGCCGTCGAGTGGCGCATCCCATGTACAAGCGGATCATCACGAAGCGTTCGAAGTTTATGGCACACGACGAGCACAGCAAGGCGAAAGAAGGCGATATGGTGCGGATCGTGGAAGCCCGGCCCCTCAGCAAGAGGAAACGCTGGGTGTTGAAAGAAGTTGTTCGGGCCGCCACGATTGCCACGGCCCTGCCCGCAAGCGCCCAGTAGGTTGAGGTAAGGAGATCGATTATGGCCGTTCAAATGAGAACGATTCTCGAGGTTGCAGACAACTCGGGCGCCAGGAGACTGTCGTGCATTCTGCCCCTCGGGGGTTCAACCGGGTTGAAGGCGGGGATCGGTGACATTATTACCGCCTCCGTCAAGGAAGCGAGTCCCGACAGCAACGTCAAGAAGGGATCGGTTGTGAAGTGCGTCATCGTGCGGACGCGGAAGGAAACGCGCCGAAAGGACGGTTCTTATATCCGCTTCGATGAGAACGCGGCGGTGCTGATCAACGATGACCACGAACCCATCGGGACCCGCGTCTTCGGACCTGTGGCCCGCGAACTGCGCGACAAGAAGTTCATGAAGATTGTTTCGCTCGCGCCGGAGGTGATCTAATGCCAACACTTCCTCCAATCAAGAAGAACGACCAGGTCTATGTGCTCAGCGGGAAATACCGAGGGAAGACGGGCCGCGTTCTCATCGTGAAGCCGGCTGTCGGCAAGATCGTCGTCGAAGGCGTGCAGATGATCAAGCGGCATACCCGGGCCAACCCCCAGCGCAACATCAAAGGGGGAATCGTGGAGAAGGAATCGCCGATCAACCTTTCCAATGTCGCTCTGGTTTGCAAGAACTGCGGGAAGCACACGCGGATCAAGCATCAGGTTCTTGCGGATGACAGGCACGTGCGAATCTGCAAAAAGTGCGGAAGCACGATCGAGTAGCAGCGAGGCATCACAGTGAGCAAGAAAGAGCCAAACAAGCCAAGCAAGCAGAAGAAGGAAAAGAAGGGCGACGTTGCAGCGCCTGACGCCGGCGCCGTTAAGGCCGCGAAGCCCAAGGGACCATCGGAGCCCAGCCGGATGCGTGTCCGGTACTCGAAGGAAGTTATTCCGGCGCTGATGAAGCACTTCAAGTACGGGAACATTATGGCGGTTCCCAAGCTGGAGAAGATTGTCGTCAACATGGGCCTCGGCGAAGCGGTCGCGAACGCCAAGATCATGGACGTGGCTGTTGACGAGCTGGGACGCATCACCGGGCAGCGCGCCGTTGTCACCCGCGCCAAGAAGTCGATCGCCAACTTCAAGCTCCGGCAGCACATGCCGATCGGAGCGGCCGTAACGCTGCGTGGCGATAGAATGTACGAATTCCTCGACCGTCTTGTGAGCGTCGTGCTGCCGCGCGTGCGTGATTTCCGCGGTGTCTCGGTGCGTTCGTTCGACGGAAGAGGCAACTACACCATGGGCCTGAGGGACCAGCTGATCTTCCCGGAAATTTCCTACGAGAAGGTCGACAAGATCCGCGGAATGAACGTGACGATTGTCACAACAGCCCGATCGGATGATGAAGCGCGCGAACTGCTCAAGCAGCTCGGAATGCCGTTTAGACAGTAGAAGGAGTAAAGAATGGCTCGAACTTCGGCAATTGCGAAGGAAGCATCGAAGAAAAAATACGCCGTGCGTTATCACAGTCGCTGTAAACGATGCGGCCGACCCCGGGGTTTCCTGAGGAAATTCCACCTGTGCCGTATTTGTTTCCGGCAGTTGTCGCTCGCGGGGGAAGTCCCCGGAGTCATCAAGTCGAGCTGGTAGGACATCGAGAGGAACCATGACCGATCCCATTGCTGACATGTTGACCCGCCTCCGGAACGCCGTTCAGGCCAAGCACGCAAAAGTGGATATGCCCGCTTCGCGGTTGAAGGCTGAGATTGCGCGGATCCTGAAAGAGGAAGGTTACATTTCTCACTACAAGACCGCTGAAGAAGGAAGCCGCAACTACCTGACCGTATTTTTGAAGTACGGTCCCAAGGGTGAACGGGTTATCACGAATATCGAGCGGGTCAGCCGACCCGGTTGCCGCGTCTATGTATCCGGCAGAGAGATCCCCAGGGTGCTCGGCGGCCTGGGAATCAACATCGTGACGACGTCTCGCGGAGTCATGACCGGCAAGGAAGCGCGCAAGCAGGGTTTTGGCGGCGAGCTGCTCTGCAACGTTTATTGAGGAGGAAGGGAAATGTCGCGAATTGGAAGAAAACCCGTACCCCTTCCGGATAAGGTGAAGGTCGAGATCAAGCCCGACTCCGTGGTCGTGACCGGCCCGAAAGGCAGCGTCACCAACGTTATCCCTCCGGGGATCCGCTGGGAGAAGAAGGAGAAGGAACTCGTTGCCATTCGCCAGGACGACAGCGGTCCTCAGAGAGCGTTTCATGGTCTGGCGCGGGCTCTTGTGGCCAATGCCGTACGAGGCGTGACCGAGGGTTTCACGCGCGAACTCGATATCGTCGGTGTCGGTTATCGTTGCGAGGCGAAGAAGACTTCCGTGGTGTTCAGCCTGGGTTTCTCGCATCCCATCGAATATCCACTGCCGCCCGGCATCTCCGCGACAGTCGACAAGCAGACACACCTGGTGCTCACCGGCGTAGACCGGCAACTGCTTGGCCAGGTCGCCGCAAACATTCGTTCGCTGAAGAAGCCGGACCCATACAAGCAGAAGGGCATTCGTTACACCAACGAACGGCTCAAGAAGAAGGCCGGAAAGGCTGGAGGGAAGTAATCATGGCGAAAGGCGATGCCAACGAAGTAAGACTTCGGATTCACGAAAGAATCCGCAAGCATTTGAGCGGAACCGGGGTTCGTCCGCGACTGTGTGTGTTCCGCAGCAACAAACACATTTACGCCCAGATTGTCGACGACTCGAACGGACGCACGCTGGTGGCTGCCTCGACGCTGGATGCTGACGCCAAGGGTGGCAAGGGAGGCGGCAATATCGCCGCAGCCAAAACAGTTGGTACGATTGTCGCAAAGCGCGCCAAGGACAAAGGAATTCAGGCGGTTCTCTTCGATCGCGGCGGATATATCTATCACGGGAGAGTCAAGGCTCTTGCCGACGCGGCGCGTGAAGCCGGTCTGAAATTCTGAGGAGTTTTCATTGATCAATCAACGTATCGATGCATCGCAGCTTCAGTTAAAGGACACCGTCGTCAACATCAACCGCGTCACCAAAGTGGTGAAGGGCGGGAAGAATCTGAGCTTCAGCGCCCTGGTTGTCGTCGGTGACGAAAGCGGCCATGTCGGATTCGGCAGCGGCAAAGCCAAGGAAGTTCCCCAGGCCATCCGCAAAGCCATTGAGGCGGCGAAGAAGAACATGATTAAGGTTCCCTTGACCAACAACACGATTCCTCACCAGGTCCTTGGTCTCTTTGGCGCCGGCCGGGTTCTCCTGAAACCGGCTGTGGAAGGTACGGGAATCATTGCCGGTGGCGCCGTGCGCGCCGTGATGCAGGCGGCTGGAGTTTCGAACGTGTTGACGAAATCGATCGGAACATCGAACCCTCACAACGTTATCAAGGCAACATTCGAAGGGTTGAGGAGTCTGCGGAATCCAAGCGAAGTCGCGCGGCTTCGCGAAAAACCCCTTGAAGAGATCATGGGATAGACCTATATGGCAGAGACGAAGAAAACGAAAACCGCGTCAACCCCTTCAAAGATCAAGGTTCAGTACTACCGGAGTGCGATCGGCTTCAATGTTCAGCAGAAGCTTGTCGTGAAGGGATTGGGGTTCGGAAAGCTGAATTCGATCCGTGAGATCGGCGACACGGCTGCGATTCGAGGAATGATTGCCAAAGTGCCGCATCTCGTGAGGATTGTGGAGTAAAACCAATGGCGAGCGGAACGCATAGCGTCGGTCCTAATAAGGGAGCAACTCATAAGCGCAAGCGCATCGGTCGTGGCCCGGGCAGCGGCCATGGCAAGACGGCCACGCGCGGAAACAAGGGGCAATGGTCCCGTTCGGGAACCCATAGCAAGCGTGGCTTTGAAGGCGGACAGATGCCCCTGCATCGACGTATTCCGAAGCGCGGCTTTTCGAATGCACCATTTGCGAAGGAACACACGGAAGTCAATGTCAGCGATCTGGCGCGCTTCGAGAAGGACGCAAAAGTCGGTCCCCAGGAAATCGTTGCGTCGGGACTTGCTCGAAAGATTGCGAAGAACGGGTTGCGAGTGCTTGGGGATGGGGTGATTGATCGCGCCCTGCACGTATCGGCGCACTACTTCACTGCATCTGCTCGGGAGAAAATCACCAAGGCTGGTGGAACGGCTGAGGTAATCACTTCGTGATTCAAGCGCTACAAAATATCTGGAATGTGCCCGAACTGAAGAAGCGCATTGGCTACATGCTCGGGCTTCTGGCGGTTTACCGCATTGGCGCCTATGTCCCAATTCCCTTCATCGATCCGAATGCGCTCGAACAATGGTTCTCCCAGAATTCCGCTGGAGTCCTGGGCTTCCTGGATCTGTTTTCCGGAGGCAGTCTCCGGCGATTGACCGTCTTTGCGCTGGGGATCATGCCGTACATTACGGCCTCGATCATCCTGCAACTCCTCACCGTGGTTTGGCCTTATCTGGAGAAATTATCGAAGGAAGGCGAGCTGGGACGGCGAAAGATCACGACGTATACGCGATACCTGACCGTCATCCTTTCTGCCATCCAGTCAGCGACGATGGCGATGGCATTCCAGCGGACGGCCGGCGTGGTAACCCACCCAGGCATCGGGTTCATCCTGATGACAATGATTACGCTGACAGCGGGCACAGCGTTCATCATGTGGCTGGGCGAGCAGATTACCGAGCGGGGAATTGGCAACGGTATGTCGCTGATTATCTTTGCCGGTATCGTTGTGCGGTTGCCCAGCGCAATCTACGAAATCTATCAGAAGGTCGCCAGCGGCGACTGGTCTCCCCTGGTTGTCATCGCGATCATCGCCATTGTTCTTGGCATCGTCGCGTTTGTCGTCCTTGTCGAACGGGGTCAGAGGCGCATCACCGTCCAGTATGCCAAGCGCGTTGTGGGGCGTCGGGTCCTTGGTGGACAGTCCACTCACCTTCCCCTGAAAGTGAACACCAGCGGCGTAATTCCGGTAATTTTTGCCTCGTCGGTTTTGGCCTTCCCTCAAACGATCGGGACAATGTGGCCCAATAGCCGCTTTTCCTTATGGGTGCAGGACAATATCGCGAACGGCGATCCTCTGTATAACCTTCTGTATCTCGGCGGGATCATTTTCTTCAGCTACTTCTATACGTCGATCATCTTCAATCCGAATGAAATTGCCGACAACATGAGGAAGTACGGGGGCTTCATCCCTGGGATCCGACCGGGAAAGCGCACTGCCGAGTATGTCAACGACATCCTGACCCGGATCACCCTTGTGGGTGGTTTGTATCTCGCCTTTGTTGCGCTCATTCCCGAACTGATGTACACGGGCTTCCACGTCCAGGAAATTCCGTGGATCGGTCCGCGCCTGGATACGGTATTGCCGGGCTTTGTGACACAAGGCCTTGGTCTACAGGTCCTTGGGGGCATTTTCGGTGGAACCTCTCTGCTGATTCTCGTTGGCGTGGCGATGGATACGGTTCAGATGGTCGAATCGCAGTTGATCATGCGCCACTATGACGGCTTCATGAAAAAGGGCCGAATTCGTGGGAGGCGTGGCTAATTAATGGGGCGTAACGTTCTGATACTCCTCGGTTATCCCGGTGCTGGGAAGGGAACGCAGGCGAAAGAAATCATGCGCCGGCTGAGCATCCCCCAGATTTCCACCGGAGATATGCTTCGCGAGGAGATCAAGCGTAAGACCGCCTACGGCAAGGCAGCCCAGGAACTGATGGCTGCCGGAAGATTCGTAGACGATGAGATCGTCGATGCGATCGTTGCCGGAAGAATCCGTCGCGAAGATTGCCGAAAAGGGTTTATTCTGGATGGCTACCCGAGGACCGTGGCTCAGGCTGAGACGTTCTCCAGCGGAATGAAGACGGACGACCGCCTGTGGGTCATCGAAATCTCGGCGGACCCTGAGCACGTGATGTCGAGGCTTCTGGGCCGCCTGATGTGCCCGAATCCGGATTGTACGCAGATCTATAACGTGCGCAGCCGCGTTCCCAAGGTGGAGGGTTTCTGCGACAAGTGTGGATCGTCGCTGGTGCATCGCCCGGATGACGTGATGGAGAAGATCCAGGAGCGTTTTGTTCACTACCGTGCCAAGACCGATCCTCTCGTGGAGTATTACAAGAAAACGGGACGTTTTCGCCAGGTCGACGGTCGTCCATTGGCCGCCGAGGTGACACGCCAGCTTATGGCGTTGATCGACGGCGAAGATTTGGAGGGCGATATGGCGGAGCCCATAGCTAAGTCGAGGAAAGGACAAATTGTCTAAGGAAGACGCCATTGAAGTCATTGCGACGGTGATCGAGCCGCTGCCGAACGCCATGTTTCGCGTGGAACTCGAGAACAAGCACCAGGTGCTGGCGCACATCTCCGGAAAGATGCGCAAGAATTTCATCCGTATTCTGCCGGGTGACAAAGTTCAGGTGGAGTTATCGCCCTACGATCTGACGAGAGGGCGGATTACCTATCGTTTCAAGTAGGGAAGTTTTATGAAAGTAAGAGCGTCTGTGAAGAAAATCTGTGACAAGTGCAAGATCGTGCACCGCAAGGGTGTGGTGCGCGTGATCTGCGTCAACACCAAACACAAGCAGCGTCAAGGGTAGCGGGAGGTTCTGGATGGCACGTATCGCAGGTGTGGATCTTCCACCGAACAAGCGTGTGGAAATCGCGCTGACATACATCTACGGGATCGGCCGAACGCAGTCGTCGAAGATTCTGAGCGAAGCGGCAATCAATTTCGACACAAAAGTTCGTGATCTGAACGACGACGAGATCAACAAGATCCGAAAGCTGATCGAAGAGCAGCACGAGGTGGAAGGAGACCTTCGCAAGGACATCTCTTTCAATATCAAGCGGCTCATGGAAATTGGTTCATACCGCGGCCTGCGTCATCGTCGCGGTCTGCCCGTGCGCGGGCAGCGCACTCACACGAATGCGCGTACGCGCAAGGGGCCTCGTCGTGGCGCGGTCGCCGTCAAACGCAAGTCCGCGGCAAAAACCTAAGGAGTTCGAAGAATGGCTCAGCCGAAGAAGAAGGGCGCAAAGAAAAAAGAGAAGAGGATCATACCCTCGGGCACAGCCTACGTCCTGGCTTCCTTCAACAACACGGTCGTCACGATCACCGATCTTGAAGGAAACGTCGTGTGCTGGTCCAGCGCCGGCGCTCTCGGTTTCAAGGGGTCGCGCAAGGGAACTCCCTTCGCCGCGCAGCAGGCGGCTGCGACAGCGGCAACGCGCGCCCGAGAAGCGGGAATGCGCACGCTGGAAGTCAATGTCAAGGGGCCGGGCTCGGGGCGTGATTCTGCTATCCGTGCGCTCCAGACCGCAGGTTTGGAAATCCGCGCGATACGAGACACGACGCCGATTCCGCACAACGGATGCCGGCCGCCGAAGAGAAGACGCGTTTGAGAAGTTTTCAAGGAGACTGCATTGGCTAGATACATAGGACCTGTTTGCCGGCTATGCCGGAGAGAAGCCATAAAACTGTTCCTCAAGGGTGAACGCTGCTTTAAGCCGACTTGCGCCATCGAGAAGCGCAATTATCAGCCGGGCCAGCATGGGCGGGATCGCAGGGCGAAGATCGTCGGGTATGGCCTGCAGTTGCGGGAAAAGCAGAAAGTCAAAAGGATGTATGGCGTCCTGGAGAACCAGTTCCGCACCTACTTCGAGAAGGCCGCTCGCCAGAAAGGCGTCACGGGTGAACACTTGCTCGCCCAACTGGAACGCCGACTCGATAACGTTGTCGTGCGACTCGGATTTGCCTCCAGTCACAACCAGGCGCGCCAGCTGGTTCGTCACGGTCATGTCCAGGTGAACGGCAGGAAAGTCAACGTTCCCTCGTTCCAGGTCAACGTTGGCCATGAGATCGCCGTGAAGGAAAAAATGAAAAAGAACGTTCAGGTTGTCGGCTCGCTCGAGCTCGCCGGAGGGCGAGGCACGCCCCATTGGCTTGAAGTCAGCGCCGAGACAGCCGTCGGAAGAGTTCTCAGTCTGCCCAAGAGGGAAGACATCAACCTTCCGATCCAGGAACGCATGATCGTGGAACTGTATTCGAAATAATAAAATCGCGGGAGATCCAAAAATGCTTTGGAAAGGTTTCCAAAAACCTAAGAGATTGATCGTCAACGGCGAGGCTACCGAACGCTATGCAGCATTTTCCGCGCAGCCCTTCGAGCGCGGGTTCGGCACCACAATCGGTAATGCGCTACGGCGCGTCCTCTTGTCCTCCATCGAAGGTGCAGCTATTACTGCGGTAAACATCCAGGGCGTGCTGCACGAGTTTTCTTCCATTCCCGGAGTCGTGGAGGACGCAACCGACGTCATCCTGAATCTCAAGCAGATCCCTCTGAAACTGCACAGCGAGGGACCTAAACTCATTTACCTCAAGGGAACCGAACCTGGCCGATATACCTCCGCCAACATCGAGCACGACGCCGATATTGAGATCCTGGATAAGGATATCTACCTCGCCACGGTCAGTGAAGGTGGATCGCTGCAGATCGAGATGCGCGTCGAGAACGGCCGCGGATATATCTCCGCGGATCGTAACTTTGATGAGGAACTCGGCATCGGTTACATTCCCGTAGATTCCGTTCACTCGCCGGTCAAAAAGGTGAACTATTTTGTTGAGGCGGCTCGCCTGGGGCAGGTGACCGACTACGACAAACTCACCATCGAAATCTGGACGAACGGATCGATCACCCCACAGGATTCTCTCGGTCTGGGAGCAAAGCTCCTGAAAGACCACATGCAGATCTTCATTCAGTTCGAAGAGAAGACGGAACCTACCGAGGAAGTTCAGGAAGTCCGGCACGACGCCGTTATCGAACACCTGAACAAGTCGGTGGACGAGCTCGAGCTTTCCGTGCGCTCCTACAACTGCCTGAAGAACGCGAACATTCGCACAATCGGGGAACTGGTCATCAAGTCTGAGGCCGAGATGCTAAAGACCAAGAACTTCGGCCGCAAGTCTCTGAACGAGATCAAGGAAATCCTTGGAGGCATGGGCCTTTCCCTCGGTATGCGGCTGGATGAACATGGACGGCCAGTCGCCGGCGGCCCTCCAACGGAGTAGAGTGGAGTAGGAACGTATGAGACACAGAAATGAAGGACGCAAACTCAGCCGGAACACATCGCATCGGCGGGCACTGCTGCGCAATCTGGTAACGGACCTGCTCGAGCATGGACGATTGATGACGACGCTGCCCAAGGCGAAGGAAGTGCGTCCACTGGCCGAGAAGATGATTACGCTGGGCAAGCGCGACAATCTGCAGGCTCGCCGAATGGTCCAGAGTTATCTGCTGAGGGCCGAGACGGCGAAGAAGGTCTTCGATACCATCGCTCCGAAGTTCGCCGATCGCAAAGGCGGGTACAGCCGCATCATCAGGCTCGGCAATCGGAAAGGGGATGGTGCGGAGACCGCCATCATCGAACTTCTGGGCAGCGACCTCGAAGCCAAGAAAGCCGAGCGAGCTGCAAAGGCTGAGGAGAAGGAAAAGAAGTCCAAAAAGGAAGACAAGAAAGAGAAGGACTAGCAAGGCTGCGAGGTTGCGGCAACTTTTAGGAGCCCCCGG
>Ga0207659_10002518_pt1 | contig 10908 bp, 9 predicted proteins | sample KBSM43metaG_FD_184330 | JGI IMG/M metagenome (GOLD analysis project Ga0207659, IMG submission 184330) | Miscanthus rhizosphere microbial communities from Kellogg Biological Station, Michigan, USA - KBS M4-3 metaG (SPAdes) (version 2) | ecosystem: Host-associated > Plants > Roots > Rhizosphere >...
CTCGAAGCGCAGGGCCATGCCGTGGTGGAGGCGCGCGACGAACACGAAGCGATCCAGGAGATGCGGCAGGCGCGTCCCGCCGTGGTGCTCACCGATCTGAAGCTGCCGAACGGCGACGGCTTCGGCGTGCTGCGCGCGGCCAAGGAGCTCGACCCCGATCTGCAGGTCGTGGTGATGACCGCCTACGGCAGCATCCAGGACGCGGTGTCGGCGATGAAGGAAGGGGCGATGGAGTTCCTGGCCAAGCCAGTGGACCCCGATCACCTGTCGCTGATGGTGGCGCGCGCGCTGGCGCACCGCCGCGTGCTCACCGAGAACATGGTGCTGCGGGAAGAGCTGGCCGAGCGGCGCGGCGCCCCGCGGATCATCGGTGAAGACCCGACGCTGCGCGCGGTGCTGCAACAGCTCCACCGCGCGGCGGCCACCGACGCCACCGTGCTGCTCGAAGGGGAAAGCGGCACCGGCAAGGAGCTCTTCGCGCGGTCGCTGCACGCATTCAGTCCGCGGCAGGAGGGTCCGTTCATCGCCATCAACTGCGCGGCGATTCCCGAGACGCTGCTCGAAACCGAGCTCTTCGGCCACGAGAAGGGCGCCTTCACCGGCGCGTCGGCGCGCAAGCCGGGCCGCTTCGAGATGGCGCACCGCGGGACGCTGTTCCTCGACGAGATCGGCGACCTGCCGCTGACGCTGCAGGCAAAAATCCTGCGCGCGCTCGAGGAGAAACAGTTCGAACGCGTCGGCGGCACCCAGTCGCTGCACGTGGACGTCCGGGTGGTGGCGGCGACCAACCGCAACCTCAAGGCCCGTGTCGCCGATCGCCAGTTCCGCGAAGACCTCTACTTCCGGCTGTCGGTGTTCCCGGTGCAGATTCCGCCGCTGCGGGAACGCACCGACGACATCCTGACGCTCGCGCACCACTTCGTGGAAAAAATCTGCCGCGACGTCAACAAGCGCACGATGATGCTCTCCGATGCCGCCGTCGACGAGCTGCGCGCCTACAGCTGGCCCGGCAACGTGCGCGAGCTGCAGAACTGCATCGAGCGCGCGGTGATCCTGACCGAAGGCGACACGATTCAGCCCCGGCACCTGAGCCTGTCGTTCCGCCAGCCGTCATCGTCCGCGCCGACGGCGGCTTCGGCGACCGCGGTCACGGCGGCAGGGACGTCCACGCCGGCCGGTCCCTGGGATCAGATCGATCTGACCGGCACCATGGCCGACGTGCTGCGTCGCGTGACCACGGAGGTGGAGCGCCGCAAGATCGAACAGGCGCTGCGCGAGGCCCACGGCAACCGGATGGCCGCGGCCGACACCCTGCAGGTCGGCTTCAAGGCGCTCGGCACGCGCATGCGCCAGCTCGGCATTCCCGAGCGCTAGCACTCATGGCGCGCGGCCCCCATTTTCTCCGCCCGCTGCTCGCCGCGCCCGCCGCCGGCTTTCGCCTGCGCAATCAGCGCACCGGCGAGGTTCTGGCCGACCGGCTGCTGCCCGCGCTCGACTCGGCGTCGCGCAAGACCGGGCTGTTGAAGCACAGCGGGCTCGACGACGGCGAAGCGATGATCATCGCGCCCTCGAACGCCGTCCACACCTGGTTCATGAAGTTCGACCTCGACCTGCTGTTCGTCCGGCGCGACGGCCGGGTGGTGAAGACGCGCGCCAGCGTCAAGCCGTGGCGGATGAGCGGGGCGCTGCGTGCCTTTGCCGTAATCGAGATGCGCTCGGGCACGCTTGCCGCGCGCGAAACCCGTCCCGGCGACGTCCTCGAAGTCGTCCCCGCCTGAGGCGGGGTCTGGTCTTTCCCTTTCCGGCATTTCCCTTGAAGCTTCAACGTTCGTTGAGGCTTTCTTCATCGCATCCGCAGGACACAGGACCACACGGCCGCCGAGCATCGCCGCCGAACCGGCCTCCAGTGACATCGCATCGAGAGGCCGGACGGAGGCCTGTCCATGCGCCTGTCGCTCACGGTCCTGCGTCGCCCGGCTGCGATCTGGTTCGCCTCGTGTGCCCTGACCCTGTGGGGGACCGGTTCCCCGTCCGAGGCGAGCGCCGACGAAACGTCGTCCTGGGTCAGGTCGGAGAGTCCGATCGTTCGTTCCGCCATCGCCCTCGCGAGGGAACGGTCAGCCACGTTCCGGCGGCTGCTCGAGTCGATCGAAACCACGGACGGCTTGATCTACATCATCGAAGGCGAGTGCCCCCGCGGGGTGGGAGCTTGCCTGCCCATGTCGATGGAAATTGCCGGACCCCGTCGCCTCCTGCGGATTCTCGTCAATCCGCGGTGGTATCCCGGCTGCGAGATGGTGGAGGCGATCGCCCATGAACTGCAGCACGCGAGGGAGTCACTCGCCGACAGGAAGGTTAGAACGACCACGGGCCTGTTCCGCCTGTTCGAGCGCATCGGGCCGACCGGCTCGGGGACATTCGAGACACGGGCTGCCCTCCACATGGGAATGATCGTTGAGCGAGAGGCGTGCGGTAAGACCTAGTCCGGCTCGACGCCTTTGGCGCGCAGGAACGCGTGATAGCTGGCCGGCATCCTGAGTCGCTTGACCAGCTCATGAAACCTGGGATCCGCGCGCAGCGAATCGAACCCCTCGTCGATGATCCCGGCCGCGCGAGTCTCCCGCGCCTCAACGGCGCGCGTGAGCCAGGAAATGGCCTGTTCGTGATCCCCGAAGCGTGCCCAGGTGACGGCCATGAAATTGCTCTCGATCGGAGGCGTCACCGCGGTCAGCTCACGCATCAGGCGTAGCGCTTCCTCCCGGCGGCCGGCCTGAAACTTCATGAACGCCATGAACGTGGTGCGTTGCAGCGGCGGGGTGTCGAGGAGCGCGATCGACTCGTCAGGATGGCCCTCGAACGCCAGGGCGTACGCCAGCAGCACGCGGCTGACGAACATGTTCGGATCGAGCTCGAGCGCCCGCCGAAATGCGGGAATCGCCTCCTTGTACCGGCGCGCCCAGTAGAAGGCGTGGCCGAGCGCCACGTTGGCCTGAGGCGATCGTGGATTCCGCGCGAGGGCCTCTTGGGCAAGGTCGAGGGCCTCGCGATCGCGGCCGGCCCACGCGCGATTCACGACGAAACAGTAGCAGACGTCGAGAGCGTTCGGACTGAGAGCCAGCGCTCGCCGCGACTCGGCGTAACCGGCGTCCCAGTCGTGATCGCGGTAGTGCACGGCTGCCATCTCGAGGTGTGCTTCGGGCAAGTCGGGATCCAGGGCGACCGCCCGCGACGCGGCCTGCCGCGCCGGCTCGATACCGGATGACCCGCTCAGGTTCTGCCAGCTGCCCGACAGGTACGCGTGAGCAATCGCCGAGTTGGGATCGAGCTCCGTCGCGCGCTGGAAGTGCGCAATCGCGCGCCGGGCGTCGGCGTCGAAGTCACGCCAGCTGAACGCCTGCCCCTTCAGGATCTCTTCGTAAGCGGCCGGGCTCGTGGTCCTCGGCCTCGATATCCGGGCCGTCCGGGTCTCGTCGCCGCGCGCGACCACCGGCGCCACGGCTCTGGCGATCTCCTCCTGGATCGCGAGCAGATCCTGGACCGAGCCTTCCTGCGTCTTCGCCCACAAACTGGTCTCGCGGGCGGCGTCGATGAGCGCGGCGGACACGCGCAGCCGGCCGTTGGACTCGCGGACGGCGCCCTCGAGCACCACGTCGACCCCCAGTTCGCGCGCAATCGCCCCTGCCGTCTTCGTAGAGTCCTTGTAGACGGTGACCGAGCGGTGCCCGATCACCCGCAGCGATGGGATCTGAGCCAGGGTTGAGACCAGTTCCTCGGTGGTGCCGTCGGCCACGAACTCGAGATCGGTGCGACCGGTGAAGTTCCGCAGCGGGAGCACGGCCATCGACCGGACCGGGCCGACGCCCGTCTCTCGATCCCAGGCACGCCAGACGGCGGCACCCGCCGTGGCCGCCAGAAGCAGCGTTGCGACCGCGGCTCCGTACAGCCAGAGCCGGCGCGGAGCCGATCGCGCGTCCGGCCGCGGTGGTTCGTCCTCGGCCGCCGGGCTCGCACTGGCGCGCCGGACGGGGGCACTGAAGCGATAGCCACGCCTCGGCACTGTCTCGATATAGCGGGGTTCCTCGGCCGTGTCGCCGAGCGCGCGCCGCAATGCGGAGACATTGCGGGCGAGGCTGCCCTCCTCGACGAACGTACCCGGCCACACGCGCTCCATCAGATCCTGCTTGGTGACGAGACGGCCGTCCGCCTCGACCAGCACGACGAGCGTATCGATCACCTTCGGTTCGAGCGGTACGACCTCGCCCGATCGCGTGAGCAGCCGCCGCTGGGCGTCCAGACTGAAAGGACCGAATTCGACGATCAGACCCGCCTGCCAATGGACGACTCGACCGTGAACTCTTTGACCGGTCGCACGTAGTGTCCGACGTGCGCGCTTCCCGCAACCTGGCTGGCGGCAGGTGCCGCCGCGCTCTTGTCGGCCGGGGCGCTGCTGTCCGGGCAGGCGCCCGAGTCAGCCCCCATACCGTATGTCGCGACCGTGAAGGTCAACACGTCGGGCTCCGGGGCGTCCTTCACGCGACGGCTGCCGGGCGGAACGTTTCTCGCCAGCAACATGCTGCTCCGCGATCTCATCGCCTTTGCACACGGGCTGCAGCCCTTCCAGATCGAAGGCGCGCCGGACTGGATCGGGACCGTGCGCTTCGACGTCACGCTCAAGGCCGAAACCAACGTGGCCCCGGTGGCGATCGGACCCACGCAGATCGGGCTCCAGTTGGCGCGAGCGGTACTGGCGGAGCGGTTCGCCTTTCAGGCGCATCGGGAGACACGAGAGCGTCCCGTTTTCGCTCTCGTCCGCGTGCGGCCGGACGGCCCGCTGGGACCGCGTCTCAGGCAGAGTGGAACCGATTGCGCCGCGCTCGCTCGCCAGGCGGGCGAGTCCGGGGCGCCATGGCCGCCGCGGTCCGCGGGCGGCCGCATTCTGTGCGGTCTGCAGACGCAGGGAGCCACAGTGACAGCCGGCGGCTATCCGATGGCCGAGTTCCGGCGTTTTCTCACCGGGCAGACGCAGCGTGTCGTGATCGATCGGACCGGATTGGCGGGAACGTGGGACTTCGAGTTGACGTTTGCGCCACCCGACGTGGCCGCAGCCGTGTCGCCTGATGATCCATCCCTGTTTACCGCGCTGCAGGAACAGCTCGGGTTGAGGCTCGACGCGACGCGTGGGCCGGCCGACGTGCTGGTCGTCGACCGCATCGAGCGACCCACGCCGGACTAGCTTCGGACCCGCCCTCTCGTTGGGGCAGGTCTTCAGGCTGCCCGCGGGCGGTCGACGAACCGCTCGCTACGTCCGCAGACCCAGCCGGCTCAGCGTCCCCCGCAACTCGTTTTCAGTGACGTCGCTCACCGTCTCCGTCGTGCCGATGCCGGTCGCGAGCACGTAGTGCAGCGTGCCGTGCACGACCTTCTTGTCGCGCCTGACCGCGGCCATGGCCTCGCCGATGCTCAAGTCGTTGACGACCGGCAGTGGACCGAGCTTGGCGATGAGGCCGGCGAGCGCCGCCTGATCGTCGCGTGACAGCGCGCCGCGCGCGGCCGCGAGATCCGCGGCGCCGAGCATGCCGTGCGCGATCGCTTCGCCGTGACGGAAGCGGCGGTAGCCGGTAACCGCCTCGAGAGCGTGCCCGATGGTGTGCCCGAAGTTGAGGATGCGGCGCAGCCCGCTCTCGCGCTCGTCCTTGGTCACCACGTCGGCCTTGATGCGGCACGATTCGACGATCGCCGGCACCAGCACGGCGGGCTTCCGTGCCAGCACCGCCCTGGTCTCGCCCGTCAGCAGGTCGAACAGGCTGCGGCTCGCGATCATGCCGTACTTCACCACCTCGTACAGTCCCGAGCGGAACTCGCGGCGCGGCAGCGTGGCCAGGGTCAGCGGATCGGCCACGACCAGCACCGGCTGGTGGAAGGCGCCGATCAGATTCTTGCCGAGCGCGTGGTTGACGCCGACCTTGCCGCCGATCGAGCTGTCCACTTGCGCGAGCAGCGTCGTCGGCACGTGCACGAGGGTGATCCCGCGCAGGAAACTTGCCGCGGCAAAGCCGGCGGTGTCGCCGATGACGCCGCCGCCGACGGCGATGAGGGCGCTGCCGCGGTCGGCGCCGCCCTTGATGAGCGCGTCGTAGATGCGCGACACCGAGGCCAGCGTCTTGTACCGCTCACCGTCGGGGATGAGGATCGGCTCGCCCGGCACCGCCGCCTGGATGCGCGCGCCCTGATGGCGCCAGATGACCGGGCTCGACACGACGAAGCGCTTGCGTCCGACGCCGTGTTCATCGAGCAGCGCGGCGAGCCCGTCGCCGAGGCCTTCACCGACGAGAATCGTGGAGTGCTGGTTCGCGGTGGCGACCTCGATGCGTGTCGTGGGGATCTGATTTGTCACATGCTCGATTGTGCCTGGTGACACCGACGAGGGCCGCGACGCGGCCGGTGGTGCGCCAAGACGTGTGTGAGTCGCATCGCGGTCCCCGGCGCGCGAAGCGCGCCAGAGAGAGCGGATATCAATCAGGCCAGCGGGCAAGTCTCTACCCGCTGGCCTGATTGATAGGATAGCACCGTGAGAGTGACCACCGACTTCCTCATCGTCGGCAGCGGCGTGGCCGGGCTTCGTGCCGCGATCGCGCTCGCCGAGGTGGGCGAGGTGCTGGTGCTCACCAAGGCCGATCCGGGCGAGAGCAATACCGGCTACGCGCAGGGCGGCGTGGCCGCGGCCGTCGGCCCCGACGACTCGCCGGAGCTCCACGCCCGCGACACGATGCAGGCGGGCGACGGCCTCTGCCGCCCCGAGGCCGTCAACGTCCTGGTGCAGGACGGTCCGCGTTACGTGCGCGAGCTGCTCGACTGGGGGGCTGCGTTCGACCGCGACGAGACCGGCGCGCCGGCGCTGGGACGGGAGGCTGCACACACCGTGCGCCGGGTGCTGCACGCGCGCGATGCCACCGGCCGCGAGATCGGACGCGTGCTGTGGATGCGCGCCTCGAAGTCGCCGCGCGTCCGCGTGCTCGACGTGGCCATGGTACTGAGCCTGCGCGTGGACGACCGCGTGTGTACGGGCGCGACTTTCGTCGATCGCTCCGGCGAGGTGCACGATGTCGCCGCACCGCGCACGCTGCTCGCCACCGGCGGCGCCGGTCAGGTGTTCCGAGAAACGACGAATCCGGCGGTGGCGACCGGCGACGGCATGGCGATGGCGTTCGAAGCGGGGGCGCGGGTCGCCGACCTGGAGTTCGTGCAGTTTCACCCCACCGTGCTGAGCGTGGCCGGCGCGCCGCGTTTCCTGTTGTCCGAGGCGTTGCGCGGCGAAGGCGGCCGGCTCCTCAACGCCTCGGGCGAGCGTTTCGTCGGGCGCTACGACCCGGCGGGCGATCTGGCGCCCCGCGACGTCGTCGCCCGCGCCATCGTCCGCGAGCAGATCGCCACCGGGTCGCCGGTCTACCTCTCGATGGCCCACGCCGATCCCGACTTCGTGCGCAAGCGCTTCCCGACGATCACGCAGGCCTGCCGCGGCGTCGGTCTCGACCTGGCCACCGACCCGATTCCAGTGAGCCCGGCCGCCCACTACGTGATGGGCGGCGTGGAAACCGATCTCGACGGCCGGACGTCGCTGGACAACCTCTTCGCGGCCGGCGAGGTGGCCTGCACCGGCGTGCACGGCGCCAATCGTCTTGCCAGCAACTCACTGCTCGAAGGGCTGGTATTCGGCGCGCGTGCGGCGGCGGCGATGCAGGAGCGGACGCGGCCGGCCGCGCTGACCGCCGACGGGATGGCGCCGATCACGCTCGCCGACGTCAAGCCGGCGCTGGGCAGCGCCGACGAGGTGCGTGACCTGATGTGGCACGACGCGGGCCTGCTCCGATCCCGCGGCGGGCTCGACCGTGCCGCGCGGCAGCTCGCCGCCTGGACCCGCGGCGTGGCGGCGGCGCGCGACGAGCGTCCCTACGACCGCGGCATCCGCCGACTTGCCAGCCTGACGACGGTGGGCTGGCTCGTGGCGGTCGCGGCGCTGCGCCGCGAGGAGAGCCGCGGCGGCCATTTTCGGGAGGATTTCCCGCGCCGCGACGATCTACACTGGATTCGCCGCGTCTCCGACGTGCGCGACCTGAGTGCGGCGCGGGCGACCCCCGTTCCCGGGTTGCCGGCATAAACCTCTACATCGTGGGCCGCCTGAAGGCGGCCCCCAACGCACGTAGGGGCCGGTCTTTAGACCGGCCCGAATGATCATGGCCAAAGACAACGAGACCGACATTCCAGATCTGCCCACCGAGATCACGCCCCAGTCGAAGGACTTCGGCCGGTGGTACATCGACGTCGTCCGCAAGGCGGAACTCGCCGACTACTCGCCGGTGAAGGGCTGCATGGTGATCCGCCCCTACGGCTACGCGATCTGGGAGCTGATGCAGCAATCGCTCGATCGCCGCTTCAAGGAGACCGGGCACGTCAACGCGTACTTCCCGCTCTTCATCCCCGAGAGCCTGCTGATGCGCGAGGCCGAGCACGTGGAAGGCTTCGCGCCGCAAGTGGCGTGGGTGACGCAGGGCGGCAACGAAGTGCTCGAGGAGCGCCTGGTCGTGCGCCCGACGTCGGAAACGATCATCGGCACGATGTACGCCAAGTGGGTGCAGTCATGGCGCGACCTGCCCATCCTCATCAACCAGTGGGCGAACGTCGTGCGCTGGGAGAAGGTGACGCGCCTGTTCCTCCGCACCACCGAGTTCCTCTGGCAGGAGGGGCACACCGCGCACGAAACCGCCGAAGAGGCCGAAGAGGAAACGCGGAAGATGCTCGCCGTCTACAAGGAGTTCGCCGAGCGCGAGCTGGCGATGCCGGTGATGGACGGCCAGAAGACCGATAGCGAGAAGTTCGCCGGCGCCGACCGCACCTATTCGATCGAGGCGCTGATGCGCGACGGCCGCGCGCTGCAGGCCGGCACCTCGCACAACCTGGGGCAGAACTTCTCGAAGAGCTACGAGATCAAGTTCCAGGCGCGCGACAAGTCGGTGCAGTACGCGTGGACGACGTCGTGGGGCGTGTCCACCCGTATGGTCGGCGCCGTGATCATGGCGCACGGCGACGATGGCGGTCTCATCCTGCCGCCGCGCGTGGCGCCCTACCAGGTGGTGATCGTGCCGATTCCGCGCGGCAACTGGAAGGAGACCGTGCTCCCCAAGGCGGAAGAGCTCCGGAAGGAGCTCGTGGCGCGCGGCGTGCGTGTGTACCTCGACGCCCGCGAGGGGCAGACGCCGGGCTGGAAGTTCAACGAATGGGAGATGCGCGGCGTGCCGGTCCGGATGGAGATCGGCCCCAAGGATCTCGAGAAGTCGACGGTCGTGCTGGCGCGCCGCGACACGCGCGAGAAGTCGTTCGTGCCGATGGAGGGGCTCGCCGCCCACGTGGAGGCGCTGCTGGTCACGATTCAGCAGGCGCTGCTCGATCGCGCGATCGCGTTCCGCAGCGAGCACACGAGCGAGACCGATTCGTACGACGAGTTCAAAGCGACGATGGAGGGCCGTCCCGGCTTCGTCGTGTCGCCGTGGTGCGGCTCCGCCGAGTGCGAGACCGCGATCAAGAACGAGACGCAGGCGACGATCCGCAACATCCCGTTCAGTGCGGCACCCGCCACCGGCAAGAGCTGCATCAAGTGCGGTACGCCCGCGACCGTGCACGCCTGGTTCGCCAAGTCTTACTGACGTAGGGGCCGCCTTCAGGCGGTTCAGGTCCGGCTGGAGCCGGCCCCCACGACGAGACGCCTCAGGGCAACGCGAAGACGACGACTTGTGTCGTCGTGCTCGGCTTGAGCTCGGACGCTCGTCGAGCTCGGCGCCGATGTCAACCATCGTTCCAAGGTGCTGCAGTTCCCCGAGTTCAAGTGGACGACGTCGGGGATGGTGAGCACGGCGCTGCCGCGCGGCGGCTGGACGCCGCTGATGCACGCGGCGCGTCAGGGAGCGGCGCTTTAGAATGCAGGCATGACACAGGGGTTCCCGCGGCGCGCAGCGCGCCGCTCGTGGGTGCGGCCAGCGCTGGGGCTGGCCGCCGGGTGTGCGATGGCCGTGATCGGCAGCGCGCTGTGGGCCGTACCGGCGGCGGCGAGGCAGGCGGCGCCGGCCGCGCGCGTCGCCTGGGACGGCGTGTTCACGGACCTGCAGGCCGACCGCGGCGAGCGCGAGTACGGCCGGACGTGTTCACACTGTCACGGGCTGTCACTCGAGGGCGACGGCGCCCAAGAGATTCCTGCGCTGGTATCGGATCCGTTCATGCGGCACTGGCGCGGCCGCACCGTGCAGGCGCTCTTCGACACGCTGATACGGTCGATGCCGGCCGACGATCGCGGCAGCATGACTCCGCGAGCCACCGCCGACATGGTGGCCTACCTGCTGCGCATCAACGGCGCGCCGGCGGGCAACACGCCGCTGCCGTCCGAGCGCGAGGCGCTGGCGGGCATCGTCATCGATCAGAAATCCTCGGGATCGCCGTCGCCGTGAGAGGTTCATCATGAGCCAGGGGCAGTCCACGATCGTGCGGCGAGTGCTCATCGGCGGCACCGCCCCACGGACGCAGCGGCCTTCGAGAAGGCCTACGCCGAAGGGCACATTCCGATGGCGGGGCCGATCCTGGCGGGGGCAGGGGCCACGAAGGCCGTCCTCACGCGGCCGGCTGATACGCCTGCGGGCAAGCCGCACTTCTATCGCATCGCCGAGATTCATTCCGAGATTCATTTCCCACCGCTCGAGACGTTGAGCACAGCGCTGGGATCCGCAGAGGTTCCGCGGGCCGTGGCGGACGCGAATCGGATCTCTACCGGCAGGCCGGTGGTCGCGATTATCAGCGGCGAGGAGCAGACCGTCGCGTTCTGACGCCGGCCGGTGCCGAATGGGACACGGGCGTCAGCGGCGCGCG
>Ga0207659_10002524_pt1 | contig 10891 bp, 8 predicted proteins | sample KBSM43metaG_FD_184330 | JGI IMG/M metagenome (GOLD analysis project Ga0207659, IMG submission 184330) | Miscanthus rhizosphere microbial communities from Kellogg Biological Station, Michigan, USA - KBS M4-3 metaG (SPAdes) (version 2) | ecosystem: Host-associated > Plants > Roots > Rhizosphere >...
CGCCCTGGGTCACGCTTGGCGCGCGGCGCTCTCGAAGCAGCGCGCGGCGCGGGCGCCATCCCCGTCCTGAGTGGCGAGTTCGGCAAGCGCGATCCAGGCCTTGCGCCGCGACGGCGCAGGTAGCGCCGGATCGGCACCGGCCTGCTCGAGCAATGCCCTTGCCTTGCCCCAGAGGCCTCGCTCGGCGAGCGCCCTGCCCGCAGCTAGCGCGACGGCGCCATCGCGCGGCAACAGCTGCGACGCAGCTTCTAGACGAGCCAGCCACTCGATGCCGATTCCGGGAACCGCCCCGGCCAACGCCTCGGCGACGGCGTTTCGTTCCTCGATGCCGAGATCGTCGATCCGATCCCAGAGCGGACGCAGCCACTGGCGCGCATCGTCGTGGGCGCCGAGCGCGCTCGCCTGCGCCGCGGCGCGCGCGGCGATGAACGGATCGCGCCGATCGACCGGATCGAGCGAAAGCCAGAGACGACGCAGCTGGTCGGCGTCGTGCACCGTGTCGAGCGACTCGAAGGCGAGCGAGCGCAGCAGGCCGGCCGCAGCCGCTGCCGAAAAGCCCTGGTGCTTGATCAGCAGCCGCGCCGTCTTCAGCGCCTCCTGCGGCTGCCGGCCGAGGCGCGCCGCCTGCAGCTTCAGGCGCAACGCATGGGTGCGGCGCGCCACCCCGAGAGGCAGCTCGTTGAGCAGCTCGCCCGCGCGCGTGGCGTCGCGGTCGTCGAGCGCCCATTCGGCGGCCAGCAGGCGCGCGCCTTCCTCCGCCGAGCGTGCCGCCGGGCTGTGCTGCGCGAGGTCCAGCGCGCGCCGCAGCTCGTCGTCGCGCAGCGTTCGGTTCTGGAGCCGATGGGCGCTGCCGGCGGCGAGCAGGTGGGCGAGGACGGTGAACTCGTTGTCCTGCACCAGCTCGGGCGTCTCGGCCTGGATCGCGAGCGCGCGCTGCGCTGCCTTCTGCGCGCGCGTGTAGCGGCCGCCGAAATACTGAGCGAGCGCTTCGCGCAGAGCCGCCTGGCCGCTGCGATCGCGTCGCGCCGTGCGCCACTCGCGGGCCCGCTGCGGCAGGCCTACGAGCGAGCTCACGCCCTGAATCACGGCAACGATGAGAAAACAGGTGCCGACCAGAAGCAGGACGAAGAAGTTGAGCGAGAGATCGAGCCGCCAGCCGCCCCAGTAGAAGCTCGCCAGGCCGTCGTTGGTGCCGAACGTCGCCGCCGCGACGACAGCGACCGCGAACAGGAGGACGAACCAGATCGCTAGGCGCATCGCGTTGGCAGCGCCGTGCTTACCGTGCGCTCAGGGCAGCCAGCGCGGCGAAGGTGTCGTCGGGGCGCGCCGGCGCCGACTGACGCGCCTGCTGCATCACCTGGCCGACGAGGTCGAGGGCGATCTGGGTCCGCTTCGATGAACGGTCGCAGTAGCGCTCGATCGCGCCCTGCACCCAGCGCAGGTCGCCCTGCGCTGCATCGAACTGGCGCGCGAGCAGCGACAGCCGCGCGTTGAGCAGGCGCAGCTTGATGTTTTCCTTCAGGAAGAAGGCCTGCTCGGGCGCGACCAGCATCGCTTCCGGGTGATCGATGCGCGTGATGCGAACCAGCGAACGGATTTCGGCCCACACGCTGTCGACCAGGAAACGGCCCGCACGACCCGATTCGTTCGAGAGCCAGCCGCCGAAACCGCTGGCCGATGCCGCCGACTCGGCCGACGCCGCGGCCGCACCGGCGGGCACGCGCGCAGGCTCGCGCCGCGGCTCGGCGCGCGAAACGAGCGGCAGCTCGTCGATCAAGCGCACGGCCTCCTCGAGCTTGATCGACAGCGTCGCGACGTCGGCGACGCTCGCGGCCTTGACCCGATCGAGGTCGCGCGCGACGGCGCGACGAACCGGCTCGAGGCGCGGCTGGTTGGCGTGGGCGAAGCGATCGTCGATCTGCTTCAGCGCAGCGACGACCGGCTCGGCGCTGCCGGTGAGCGCGGCCTGCTGCAGACCGGCACGAAGCGTTGCCTCGCCGTCGGCGACCAGGTTGTCGTCGCGCGAGCGCGCCACCGACTGGACCAGCGCCTCGAGCTGGCTGCGCTGCAGCGCGACCTCGTTGAGGCGCGCCTCGAGCAGTGCGACCTTGGCCGCGGCCTCGCGCGCGCCTTCCTGTGCCTGGCGCGCCAGCAGCGTCGACTCGGTGACGAGCAGCGCGCTTTCCTGCTGCCGCTGGACCAGCTCGCGCTCGCTGCTGCGAACCCGCTGGTCGGCGCGCCACGCGAAGAACAGGGCGACGATCGCCAGCAGCGCGAGCAGCACGACGGCGAGCGCCAGACCTCGGCCGCTCCAGGCGGACCCGCCGCCGCGAGTCGCGCCGCCCTGCAGCGGCGAAGTCGGGGCCGCCGGAGATGGGGCGGAAGTCGGCGGAACAGCGACGTCGCGAGGCGCGGAGGCAAGCGAGGAATCGTCGTTCACGGTCCGATCGATTGTATGCAGGCGACCACCGCGTCAAAGCGTGGGCCGGCTTCGATGACGCGTCCGAAGCCGGCAGCGCGGGCTCGCTCGGCAATGCGCGGATGGGTCGCGACCGCGCGCGACCGTGCGAAGCGGCCGGCGCCGGCGGCACGCTCGAGGTTCGCGATCGCCTCGGCGCTGCTGAACAGCCAGACGACCGCAGCGTCGGCGATTGCCTGCGTCAGCCGAAGCGCGGAGTCGCCGGCGAAGGCCGGTGCCTGGCGTCGATACGCCGGCAGCGAGTCGACCGTCGCGCCGGCTTGCCGCAACCGCTCGGCGAGCCAGTCGCGGCCGCCGTCGCCGCTGACGATGAGCGCGCTCGTGCCGCGCCAGTCGCGGCCTTGCAGACGATCCCAGAGCGACTCCGAGTCGAGCTGCGGCGCATCGCTCGCCGGCGCGACGATTGCTGCGTCGGGAACTCCAGCGTCGCACAACGCTTCGGCCGTTCCCGGCCCTGGTGCTGCGGCGACGACGCCTGCCGGCCAGGCGAGGTCGGACGGCCGTGCAGCGAAGAAGTGGATGACCGCGTTGCTGCTGACGAAGACGACCAGGCGTCGCGCGGCCAGGCCCGCCCACTCCGCCGCCAACCCGTGACGGTCGGCCACCGGCACGATCCCGATCAGCGGCAGCGCTTCGGCGTCGATGCCGGTCGCGCGCAGCCGATCGACCCAGACCGCCGCCTGCGCTGCCGGGCGGGTGACGAGAACGCGCGGTCCGCGCGGTGCGCTCACTCTCGTTCCGCGCCCGCGCCGAGGCTTTCGGCCGCGGCGAGATAGGGCCCGGCGCCGGCGGCGCGAAGCTCGAGCGCGGCGGCGTCTCCGAGCGCCGCGGCAGCGTGCTCGTCGGACGCCGGGCCGGCGATGCGCGCGCGCAGCAAGGGCGCGCCGCGTTCCGTGGGGTGCCCGACCACCGCGTGGAGCTCGAGCGTGGCGCCGAGCCAGGTGGCGTGCGCGGCAAGCGGCATGCTGCAGCTGCCGCCAAGGGCGCGCGAGACGGCGCGCTCGGCGGCGACCGCCAGCCTGGTCGGTAGATGCGTGAATCCGGCCAGCCGCTCGATCAACGAGTGGTCGCCGGAACGCGACTCGATCGCGAGCGCACCCTGGCCGGCGCACGGCAGCATGCGCGTCGCGGCGAAGCGATCGCGGATGCGCGCCGCGAGGCCGAGCCGCACCAGTCCCGCGGCGGCGAGGACGATCGCGTCGTACTGGCCGTCGTCGAGCTTCCTGAGCCGCGTGTCGAGATTGCCGCGCAGCGGCTCGAGGCGCAGGTCGGCGCGCAGCGCCGCCAGCTGCACGATCCGGCGCAGGCTCGACGTGCCGACCACGGCGCCCTGCGGCAGCTCATCGATCGCGGCGTAGCGGCTCGACACCCAAGCGTCGCGCGGGTCCTCACGCTCGAGCACGGCGGCGAGCGCGAAGCCCGCCGGCAGATCCATCGGCACGTCCTTGAGCGAGTGCACCGCGAGGTCGGCGCGACCGTCGGCGAGCGCGGTCTCCAGCTCCTTGACGAACAGACCCTTGCCGCCGACCTTGGCGAGCGAACGGTCGAGGATCTGGTCGCCGCGGGTCGTCATCGGCAGCAGCGTGACCGCGGCGTCGCCGGCGCGCATCAGCAACGCGCGAACATGCTCGGCCTGCCAGAGCGCAAGGCGGCTCTCGCGCGTGGCGATGACGATCGGCGCGGGCATGCGAGGCATCCTAGCAGGCACGTCTCCTGCATGATGCGCGCCCATGGCCCAAACCAAACGCGACCTCGAGCTTGCCGCGCAGAAGAATCAGCCGCTCGTCGACGATGTCCGCCTGCTCGGCCGGATCCTCGGCGACGTCATTCGCGAGCAGGAAGGCAAGGCCGACTACGAGCGCGTCGAGCGCATCCGCCAGCTCGCCGTCGCCTACCGGAGGAAGAGCGACAAGCGCGCCGGACAGGCGCTCGACCGGCTGCTGACGAGCCTGAGCGGCGACCACACGGTGAGCGTGATCCGCGCCTTCAGCTACTTCTCGCACCTCGCCAACATCGCCGAGGACCGGCATCATCTGCGCCGCCGGCGCGTGCACGAGCGCCAGGGCCATCTGCAGGAGGGCTCGCTGGCGCTGGCGTTCGAGCGGCTGGCGCGGCGCGGCGTGACCGGCGAGCAGATCGTGACGACGCTGAACCATGCCTTCATCTCGCCGGTGCTGACCGCGCACCCGACCGAGGTGCAACGGAAGAGCATCCTCGACGCCGAGCGCGCGATCGCCGAGTTGCTGGCGGCGCGAACGCCGCAGGCGAGCGAGCGCGAGCTCGCCGACAACGAGGCGCTGATCCGCGCCCGCGTCACCCAGCTCTGGCAGACGCGGATGCTGCGCACCGCCAAGCTGACCGTCGACGACGAAATCGAGAACGCGCTCAGCTACTACCGCGCGACCTTCCTGGCGCAGATCCCGATCCTCTATCGCGAGATCGAGGAGGCACTGCCAGGCCACGACATCGCTAGCTTCTTCCGCATGGGCAACTGGATCGGCGGCGACCGCGACGGCAACCCGTTCGTGGGCGCCGCGACGCTGCAGACCGCGTTCATGCGCCAGAGCGAGACGGTGCTGCGCCACTACCTGACGCAGGTCCACGAGCTCGGCGCCGAGCTCTCCAACTCGGCGACGTTGCAGGCGATCACGCCGCAGATGCAGGCGCTCGCCGACGCCTCCGGCGACACCAGTCCGCACCGCGAGGACGAGCCGTACCGGCGCGCCCTGATCGGCATCTACGCCCGCCTGGCGGCGACGCTGCAGGTCCTCACCGGCACCGAAGCGCTGCGCCATGCGATCGCGCCGAGCGCGCCCTATGCCGCGGCCGCGGAGCTGCTCGCCGACCTGCGCACGATCGAGGTCTCGCTGATCTCGCATCACGCCGAGGCGCTGGTGCGGCCGCGCCTGGCGCCGCTCGTGCGCGCGGTGCAGGTGTTCGGCTTCCATCTCGCAACCGTCGACCTGCGCCAAAGCTCCGACAAGCACGAGGCCGTCGTGGCCGAGCTGCTCGCGGTGGCGCGCATCGAGGCCGACTACTCGGCGCTCGCCGAGCCGGCACGGCGCGAGCTGCTGCTGCGCGTGCTCGATGACGCGCGACCGCTGCGCGTCGGTGCGAGCGAGCGCGACGAGGCGTACAGCGAGGCGAGCCGAAACGAGCTGGCGATCTTCGAGACCGCGGCCGAGATGCTGCGCCGCTTCGGCCGCGAGGCGCTGCGCCACTGCATCATCTCGCACACCGAGAGCGTCAGCGACCTGCTCGAGGTGCTGGTGCTGCTGAAGGAAGGCGGACTGCTGCGCGGAACGCTCGACGACCATGCCACCACCGCATTGATCGTCTCGCCGCTGTTCGAGACCATCGGCGACCTGCGCAGCGCGGCGACGATCATGCGCGAGTACTACGCGCTGCCCGGCGTCGCCGACATGATCCAGCGCTCGGGCGCCGAGCAGGACGTGATGATCGGCTACAGCGACAGCAACAAGGACGGCGGCAGCTTCACCAGCAACTGGGAGCTGTACTGCGCCGAGATCGCGCTGGTCGCTCTCTTCGCCGAGTTGCGCGGCACGCACGACATCACGCTACGCCTGTTCCACGGCCGCGGCGGAACGGTCGGCCGCGGTGGCGGACCGAGCTACCAGGCGATCCTGGCGCAGCCTCCGGGAACGGTGAACGGCCAGATCCGCCTCACCGAGCAGGGCGAGGTGATCGCGTCGAAGTACGCGCAGCCCGAGATCGGCCGGCGCAACCTGGAGACGCTGGTCGCGGCGACGCTCGAGGCGACGCTGCTGCAGCCGACGCGCAGCGCGCCGAAGAGCTTCCACGAGGCGGCGCAGGCGATCAGCAGCGCGAGCATGGCGGCGTACCGGGCGCTGGTCTACGAGACGCCCGGTTTCACCGACTACTTCTTCGGCGCGACGCCGATTCGCGAGATCGCCGAGCTCAACATCGGCTCGCGCCCGGCATCGCGTAAGGCCAGCCGCTCGATCGAGGACCTGCGCGCGATCCCGTGGAGCTTCAGCTGGGGCCAGTGCCGCGTCGCCCTGCCCGGCTGGTACGGCTTCGGGCTGGGCATCGAGGCCTATCTCGCTGGCGACGACCGCGCTCGACGACTGGCGCTGCTGCGCCGGATGGCGAGGGAGTGGCCGTTCTTCGAGGCCCTGATCTCGAATCTCGACATGGTGATGGCCAAGAGCGACATGGCGATCGCCGCGCGCTATGCCGGGCTGGTCGAGGACAGGAAGCTCGGCAAGCGGATCTTCGGGCGCATCGAAGCCGAGTGGGAGCGGACCAACGCGGCACTGACGCTGATCACCGGGGAAGCCAACCGGCTGGCGTCGAACCCGGCGCTGGCGCGCTCGATCGAGCACCGCTTCCCGTACCTCGATCCGCTCAACCACCTGCAGGTCGAGCTGATGAGGCGCTACCGCGCGAGCCGCAAGAACGACGCCGGCCTCGAGCGCGTGCAGCGCGGCATCCACATCTCGATCAACGGGCTCGCGGCCGGGCTGCGCAATACCGGCTAGCTGCCGCGAGCCGCCGCGGACGCAGCTTTCTCGCTCGTGTCGGCACTCCTGCGTGCTTCGTGCGCCCGCGCCTCGCTGACGAATGCATCGAAGCCCTTGCCGCTCGCCGCGATCCAGTCGCGCGTCGCCTGCGGTTCGCCTACCTCGGCCAGGCGACCGAACAAGGTGAGGATGTAGCGCGCGCCCGCGCAGCTGAAGGTCTCGAAAGACAAAGCCTGGTAGTCGGGAACCGCCGACCAGCGCTCGACGAGCGCGAGCTGCAGCGCCCGGACCGCGGCGACGCGCTCGACCGGCCAAGCGAGCTGCGCGCCGATGGTGGCGCCGATCTGCGTCATGAGCATCGAATCGGAGCGCTCGGCGAGCGCCGTCGCCACCGTCTCACAGGTCTGGCGGCGGTTCGCGTCGACGACCGCTGCGCCGCGACAGGTGCCGGTCAGCGCTTGCAGCGGCACCGTCCATGCGGCAGCGATGCCGACAGACTCCATCGCGAGCAGCCGGGCCGCCATCAGGTCGACGTCTCCCCCTCGTTCCTGTGCGACCACGGCGCCCGCGAGGGCATGGAAGCGGCCGTCGATGCGCGCGGCATTGCCAATGCGAAAGAGTGCCTCGTCGATCATCGCCCGATCGTCGCGCGCGACCGCATCGCCGAGGACGAACAGCCACGGCTGGCCGTTGCCGGCGTCGATGCGTGCCCACTGGGCAGCGCTCAGCAACGCGCAGTTGCCGGCAAACGACGTCTTGGCGCAAGTGTGAAAGGCGATCGCGTACAGGCGCGGATCGCTTGTCGTCGAAGCTAGTCGCGCCACCTCATCGTGCAGCAGTGCCACGTCGCCGGCGCTCGAGGCGGCAGCCTCGATCACCATCGCCGCCGCCTGCGCGAACGGGTCGGGGCTTTGCTGCATCCGCCCGATCAGGGCCTCACCGGCGGCTTCGAGCCCCGGGATCTGCGCAAGCACGCGGCGGTCGACCGCCCCGCTCTCGGCGTTCTTCTCGACCCAGCCGAGGCCGCAAACCTCGACCAGCCCCGGGTCGCCCTCGGCCGGCGGCGTCGAGGGCGCAGCGCTGGCGGCGGTGCCGGGCGGCATGCCGCTCCTCAGCGCCGAGCGCGCCGCCGTGAGTACCCGGATCGGCTCGCGCATCACGCCCGGGTCGAGCGACGACCAAGCGGCGACGAGCGCGCCGGCGACGACCAGCACGGCGAGCACGACGTGGCTCCAGCGGATCTCGCTCGAGGGACGGGAGCGGCGACGCGACGATGTCACGGCGCCATTATCGAAACAAGCGCGCCGTCGTGACGGCGTCGCGGCCGGGCGTCAGCGCTCGGCGTTGACCAGCGCCTCGCGCACCGCCGCGACCTGGCGCCGCGAGACGGCAAGCCATTCGTTGACCGGCGCGATGCACACGCCCCAGCCCTCGAGGCCGTCGTCGGCGTTCTCGCCGGCGATGGCACGGCGCTCGAGCGCACGCACGGCGCGCCGGGCAACCAGGGCGTTGCGATGAACGCGCAGGAAGCGGTCGCCGAGGCGCTCGGCGAGCTCGGCGAGCGAGTCGTCGAGAACGTGCGTGTGATCGGCCGTGCGCAGCGTCACGTACTTGAGCTCGGCCTTCATGTAGAGCACGTCGCCGACCGGAACGCGGATGATCCGGCCGCGGTCGCTGACGACGATCACCGGCCCTTCCTCTTCGGGCGCGATCGCGCCGTTGGCGGCGGTGGCGGGTGCGCCGATCCGCTGAGCGACGCGGCGCAGCGCCGCCTGCAGCCGCTCGCGCTTGACCGGCTTGGTCAGGTAGTCGACGGCCTCGAGGTCGAACGCCTTGAGCGCGTGCTCGGCATGCGCCGTGACGAACACCACCGCCGGCGCGGGCGTGCGCAGGCGCAGCTCGGCGGCGAGCTGGGTGCCGTCGCGCCCCGGCATCTGCACGTCGAGCAGCAGCAGGTCGCAGCTGCGTGTCGCCAGCCAGACCAGCGCCTGCGCCGCGTTGGCAGCCTCGCCGACGACGACCGCCGCCGGATCGCCGCATTCGCCGACCAGACTCTTCAGGCGCATGCGCGCCAGCTCTTCGTCGTCGACGACAAGGACGCGCAGTGGCGTCGATAAGCCTGGGAAGGCCGTGCTCTGGGTCATGTCTGCGCTCATAGCGGCACCACGATTTGGACTCGGAAAACGTCGGCGTCCTGGCGCATCTCGAACTGCGCAGCGACGTCGTGCATCAGGCGCAACCGCTCGCGGACGTTCTTCAGCGCCATGCCGTGGCCCGGACGCGAGGGCTCCTTCGGGACGCTGTTTGCGATCGAGAGCACGGCGCGGCCGAGCTTGACCTTGGTACGGACGCGGATCACGCCGCCTTCGGCCGACGGCTCCACGCCGTGGCGCACCGCGTTCTCGACCAGCGGCTGCAGGATCAGGGGCGGCACGCGCGCGCTCGCCGCCTGCGCGTCGAGCTCCCAGGTCACGTGCAGGCGGCTGCCGAAGCGGATCTGCTCGATGTCGAGGTAGCGCTGCGCCAGGTCGACCTCTTCGCCGAGCGAGACCGACTCGGTGCTCTCGGTGATGGCGACGCGAAACAGCTCGGCCAGGTCCTCGAGCACGCCTTCGGCTTTCGCCGGATCGAGACGCACCAGCGTCAGCGCAGTGTTGAGCGTGTTGAACAGGAAGTGCGGCCGGATGCGCGACTGCAGCTCGGCGAGACGCGCCGTGGTCTCGGCCGGCAGCGTCGCCTGGGCGAGCAGGCGCAGCCATTGGAAGATCGCCGCGGCCATGGCTGCGCCCGCCAGCGTCGGCCCCCAGCCGACGAGCGCGCCGAGGCCGAACGCGGCCGCGTCGGGCAGCATCGCCGCGATCAGGTGCGACGCAGCGAAGGCGGAGAACGCTCCGAGGGCGATGACGAGCGCCCACTGGCCAGCGAGCGGCGCGCGGCCGAGCGGCTCCTTGAGAGCGCAGACCACGAGCAGCCAGAACAGCACTGCAGGCAAGGCGACGCTTGCACCGGCGGCGGTCAGCGCCAGCCAAGTCGAAAAGGTGCTGGCGCCGAAGACCATGCCGATCGCCATCGCGCCGTGCACGAACAGCAAGGCGCGCAGGACGACGCCGACATGGCAGACGTCGAACGCGGAGGTTAGGCCGCGCTGGCGCGGTGCGTTCGGCGCGACGACGTCGAACACGGTGTTGCCGAAGCCGGTCGAGCGCGAAACACCCGTCCCGCTCGCCGTCGGCGCAAGCGCGGGCGAGCTCATCGGCGGAGCAACGCCGCCGATAGAATCGTGCGGACCCAGGCAAAGCACATGCCGGGGATTGTCGCCAACCGACGCCGCGCCGTGGGGCGTGTTTCGCCGCCGCCGCCGGCAATCCGTGCGATGCGCACGCTTGGCCCGCTCCGGGCCGCCTCCGCCAGCCATGTCAAGAAACCAGTTCGAGAACAAATCCGAGGCCTGGTCGGCGCTCTTTGCCGAGCCGATGAGCGAGCTCGTGAAACGCTACACGGCCAGCGTCGCGTTCGACCGCCGCCTGTGGCGCGCCGACATCGCCGGCAGCCTCGCGCACGCGACCATGCTCGCCGACGTCAAGGTCATCACGCCGGCCGACCTGGCGGCGATCAAGCGCGGCCTGACGACGATCGCCGAGGAAATCGAGCGCGGCGGCTTCACCTGGAAGGTCGACCTCGAGGACGTCCATCTCAACATCGAGGCGCGCCTGATCGAGCTCGCCGGCGATGCGGGCAAGCGCCTGCACACCGGCCGATCGCGCAACGACCAGGTCGCGACCGACATTCGTCTCTGGCTGCGCGACGAGATCGATCTGATCGCCTCCCTGCTCGCCGAGCTGCAGCGCGCGCTGGTCGACCTGGCCTCGGCGCATACCGAGACCATCTTGCCCGGCTTCACCCACCT
>Ga0207659_10002531_pt1 | contig 10882 bp, 9 predicted proteins | sample KBSM43metaG_FD_184330 | JGI IMG/M metagenome (GOLD analysis project Ga0207659, IMG submission 184330) | Miscanthus rhizosphere microbial communities from Kellogg Biological Station, Michigan, USA - KBS M4-3 metaG (SPAdes) (version 2) | ecosystem: Host-associated > Plants > Roots > Rhizosphere >...
CGTGGAGTTTGTTCCGAATGAGGATCGCGTGACGCCGCCGATGCCCGCGTCATTCAGCATGATGATGCTGGGATCCACTCCCGGAGGCGACGCGTACACCTTTAAGGAACTGGCTGCGATGTTCGACGATGCCGGTTTCGGTCGCAGTACGTATCAGGAATTGCCGCCGTCGCCGCAGTCTTTGATTCTTACGGAGTACTAGGAAATCAGCCATGCCACTTGACACTTCGACCTGGGTTATCTGAGTATAGCGCCCATGAAAACTATTCTTGCTGTTGGGCTGCTCCTTACGTTGGTGTGTGTCAATTTGTTCGGCCAAGCCGCTCCCGTTGTGGGAGTCGCCGATCCCACGTCCCTATTTACCGATAAAGATCCGGTTCTCCAGAAGAACAAGCAGGCCGCGATGCATATCGTCATCGACCTGCTGGCCTACGGCCATTGGAACGAAGCCGATAAGTGGCTAACCGAGCGCTATATTCAGCACAACCCGGGGTTCGCTTCAGGGCGCGACACCGTGGTGAAGGCTTTTGGCGCCCGCGGCGCCGGCCGTCCGATTCCAGCCGATCCTAAGGATTGGAGCACCAAGATCGTCGCCGTGACGACGCAGGGGAATGACATCGTGTGCGTGGCCTCAGTCAGCACGCGTCCGGACCCGCGCAATCCCGGACAAACCTACACGACGACCCATTTCGACATGTGGAAGTTCATCGACGGCAAAGCCGACGAGCATTGGGACGAAGGCCAGATCACCGCACCTCCTGCTGGCGGACGCGGTGCCGGCGGGCCGGGCGGTGCTGCGCCTGGCGGACAAGCGCCTGGCGCCAGACAGTAATCGCGACCGGGAAATCGCTTCGGCCGATAATCTGAGAGATGGGGAGACCGTCGTAACCTCATAAGAGGGGGAGGGCTCCCCATTTCTGTTTGCACCTCCTGGGCAAGAACCAGTTGGCGGAGTCGAACCCCGCTGGACTAGAATGCCGCGAGGAGGTGCATCATGAAAAAAGCAATTCTTACCGTATCTCTGATAATGCTGACCGCAACCATGGCATTAGCCCACATCCGGATTTTTCCCACGGATTCCACCGTCGGTGCGCGAGAAAAATACACGATGCGCGTTCCGAACGAGAAGCAGGTGGCATCGAGCAAGGTCGAAGGAGAATTTCCTGTGGGTCTGCAGGTCTACGATTTCGAGTTCAAGCCCGGCTGGAAAATCGATTTCAAAAAGGACGCCAAGGGTAATATCGTCGGCGCGACCTGGACCGGCAAGATCCAGCCGTATGAATTCGTAGAGTTTGGAATGCTTGCGATCAATCCCAAGGAAGGCACAGACCTGACCTGGAAGTTCATCCAATATTACGACGACGGAACCAAGGAGGAATTCACGGGGCCCGTCGGTTCCCGGCTACCCTCGCCGGTCGTGACTCTGAAGGCGGCGCCCGCGAAATGAAGGTCTACTTTTCGAAACGAATGATCGTCTGCGTCGAGAACTGGCGATAGTTGCTGAACTCCATCAAGTTGCGGCTCTGACTCCCGTCACGCCATGAAGCACCGGCTACGCCCCGGACGGGCAAAAGGATCCGTTTGCCATCAATCTCAGCGAAGTCGTAGTCGAGTTCTCCGCGAGATGCGCTGATCGTCCAATCAACGGGAATTCCTTCGGTTTCGTGCGTCAGTCGCATGACGCTCTGGGTTTCGCGATCTACATAAACGAGACCGTGCCATGCGAAAAAATCGCGCTTGCTCATCGAACCATTCTTGAAACTCACATCGTATTCCGAATGGGCCTTGTCGATGGAATAGGAGAAGACGTGAGTTGGATGACCACGCAGTGATGTCCAGCGTTCCCACCGAAATTTCGCGTCCGATTTCGGGTTGAAGATCATATGCAAGGTTCTTCCAAAATCGCCCGAACTCGTGAAGCCACCCACATCGTTCAACGTCTTGCTCGTCGCCTTGCCGTTGATGCTGATCAGTTTCGGGACGTCGCCGCCGTCCAGGAAAGTCACTTCAAGTACGTGGACATCCAGCGACTTCCATGACTTTGAACTCTGCGATAGTTGCTGGCGCTGTATAGTCTCGTTGCAAATGAAGTTCGGGAGGTTTGCCGTGTATTGCACGGCTACATTCCGTATGGCTTCGATGAGACTGGCTTGCTCGCTGGCAGTGGGAGTCGGGGGCGCGTTGGGCAGTTGGATCTCCTGCGTGTCCTGTGTCTTCCCTTCCTGCACAAACAGAACGACAGACAGGATGAGTATGAATCGCTTCATGGGCAGATCCTTTCAAGAACCCATAATAGGTAAGACCATTCCCAAGCTCAGCCGTGCTTGGGCAGCTGCGGGAGCGGCAGACGGGGGCGGCCAGATCCATCCGGAACCTGCGGTGGACTCTCGATGAGTGCCTGCATCACGAGCTCTATGGCCTTTTCCATTTGCGAGTCACGTCCAGCCGCATAATCCTGCGGTGTAATTTCGACGTTGACGTCCGGATCCGTGCCGTAGTTTTCAAGCCCCCAGCCGACGTCTTTGAACCAGAAGGAAAACTCCGGCTGCGTGGTGACGCTTCCGTCCACCAGATAGTATCTCGGATTGATTCCGACAACGCCGCCCCACGTTCGGCGGCCCACAAGAGGCCCAAGACCCATCATCTTAAACGCATGCGAAAACATGTCGCCGTCAGAGCCCGCGTGTTCATTCGTAACGGCGACCATAGGGCCGAGAATAGAGCCTTCGGGATAAGGCGCCGGATTACCCCAACGCGGGAAGTCGTAACCCAGCCGCTTTCGAGCCAGCTTCTCCAGAATCAGTTGGGAGACGTGACCGCCACCGTTATATCGCACATCAATGATCAGGCTTTCACGTTCGGCTTCGACGAGGTAGTAACGGTGGAATTCGGAATAGCCTCGCGGCCCCATGTCCGGAATATGAACATAACCGCTACGGCCATTCGTCCGTTCGTGAACGAGCCGCCTGTTTTGCTCAACCCATTCGCGATAGCGTGCCGGCATTTCGTTGTTGAGCGTTACGACCGTGACACGACGGACATTCGCACCATCCGCACTTGCGACTGTAATTTCGACGGGAACTCCATTTAGATTCACCAGGCGGGAGCCCGGGATAACGTCGACGCTCAAAGGGCGTCCCGAGATCGCCAGAAGCCGGTCGCCGGTATGGACATTGACGCCTGGAGCATGGAGCGGCGAGCTCTGTTCAGCATCCCAGGCGTCACCGTCAACGATGTGCGAAATGCGATAGCTGCCCACCGCCGAATCCCACATCAGATCCGCCGCAAGAAATCCAAGAGGCATTTCCGGCGCTGGACGATAATCGCCGCCCATCTCATAAGCGTGCGATGTTCCAAGTTCACCTTGCATTTCCCAAACCAGATCTGAGAAGTCCGAACGTGTGGATACACGGTCCAGAAGCCGTGCATAGCGGTCGAGGACGCGTTTCCAGTCCACGCCGGACATGTCTTCGGACCAGAAGTATTCCCGTTGCAGCCGCCAGATGTCGCGCAACATCTGTTTCCATTCCGCGAGTGGTTGAATCGAAATGCGAAGCCTGTTCAGGTCGATCCATCCGGAATGGCGGGACGGTTTATCGTCGGTCGGTTTTTCGATCTTTGTCGCAGCATTGACCGCGCGCAATCGCTTGCCGGTTCTGTAAATCAGCGTCGAGTTGTCTCGGCTCACCTCAAACGCAACAATATCGTTTAAAAGAGTTTCCGTTTTCTGGCTGTTGAATTCGTAAGACTGCAGATCGCCGCCTTGAAGGTCTCTGCTGGGCCACTCCTGCCGCAGGCTGCCGGTTATGGGAAACGATGTGAACAACACTTTGCCCGGCAGTCCGCCGATCTGACGATAAAGTCCTTCCGCTACAGGAAACGCCAGAATCCGCCGCTCGATACCCTCCGCATGGATACGCACGGTTATCGGGTTTTCCGTGTCGGTTTTTGGTGGCGGTTCGATGAAGCGGCGTGGTTGGCTCAGGAACGGCGAAGGCTCATCCTTACTCAGAACGATCAGGCATGGTTTTATGCTTTTCGGAAAACCGAGATCGAAATAATAAGAGTCATAAACAGGATCGAATGACCGATGGGAAAGGAAGTATAGATACTTACCTTCGGGGTCGAACGCGGGGCCGAAGTCCCGAAACTCAGGTGTACTGGCTAAGAAACTGCCGCCGGTTGTCACGTCATACAGTTTGATCGCGCTGGTTTCACGGCTGGTCGCGAAGTCATAAGCGAGCCAGTTGCCATCGGGAGACCAGGCCAAATCCTCCACACGCCGATAGCCGCTGTGGTCGATCTGTTTAACCGTTTCGGTCTCGACATCAACAAGCAGGACTTCCTGCCGGTGATTGGAAATAGCGATAAGTGGCTTTTTCGGAGACACCGACATCTTTGCTATGCGCCCAAATTCGACGTGTTCGAGCCTGCGAACACTGCCGTCCTCACGGAAGAGTTCCAATCGCTCCTCACCTGAAGCATCATTGACGCAGACCAGTGTTTTGCCTTCGTACAGCCATTGCGGTTGACGATATCGCGCGTCGTCGCGGTCGCCATGTCTCGATACCGGTCCTTCCCACAATCCGAACGTCAACGCTTTACCGCGACATTCCACTGCGACCGAGTGGCCATCCGGATGCAGTGCACCATTCTCGAGAAACTCTTCGGGCTTGATGAATTTGCGCTGGGTCTGCGTGGCGGGGCCATGCCACTCGATCCTGATTTGGAGTGTCTTGTTGGCCGGAGGGTCGAACAGATAAATGCCGGCTCCACATTGATAGACGATCCTCCTTCCATCCGTGTATGCCCAGCGCGCGAAGTATTCCTCATGGTCTGTATGCCGGCGCAGGTCCTGGCCGGACGGGGTGCATGAGTAGAGGTTGCCGATTCCTTCGTGATCGGACAGGAAAAAAATGCGATCGCCGAGCCACATCGGGCTGGCGAGGTTGCCATTCAGGTCGGCGAGAAGTGGCCGGAATTGACCGGAGCCTTCCTGGTCAATCCAGAGTTTTCCCGCAGTACCGCCGCGATATCTTTTCCAGCGCGCCAGATCCGTTGTGTTTCTTCCAATCAGGATCCGGCCGCCCGAACCGAAGCTCAAGTCGTTCGCTCGGCCGAATGAATACTTTTGTGGCTGTCCGCCGGTGATCGGAATACGAAACATCCAGGTCATGTCCCTAAACGGTTGTGCTGCGTTGGAGGTGAAAACGATATCGCCGTCTGGGGAGAATCCGCGGACCCTGGAGTCGGCGCCAAGATAGGTCAAACGGCGGAGCGGTCCGCCAGTGGCCGCTGTGAGAAAAACTTCGGCGTGTTTCTCCTCACGCGCGGTGATCGCCAACCACTGCCCGTCCGGTGACACCGCCATCCTGCCCATTTCGCCGAGACCGGAAGTCAATCTCCGCGGAACCCCGCCTGTATCGGACACGGTCCATACGTCGTCTTCTGCCACAAAGAACACGTCGCCCGCATGAATCGCCGGAAGCCGGAAATAACCCTGTTCAGCCATAAGCAAAGAATGCTCATTCTTCAAGTGGTGGTTCCCCACCTTTTGGGGATGCGAGTATACTCCTCATGGTCCTTTGAACCGCTTATCAACAGTATTTTCCGTTCTGGGTGGCGGAGGATATGGCGTTCAAGCGGGGGTGCCGAAGTATGGATCCCGATTTTCAGACGATATACGCTCGGCCTTAGACAATCACTTGGCTCGTTGTTTCGCAAACACGGGAATCTATTTCTCGATCACGGAGGTTTAACGCCATGCGAATACGTTATCTCTCGTTCCTTTCATTGCTCGTTCCGGCCTTTTTCTTGCTCAGCGGACATGCCGTCCTCAAGGCTCAGCAAGCAAGTGCTTCGGCGGTCAAAGGCGGGCGCTGGTCTGATTCAGGCACGTGGGCAGACAAGAAGGTGCCAGCCGAAGGCGCCATGGTCACCATTGACAAGGGCATGGATGTTGTCCTCGATGTCAGTCCGCCACCGCTGCACGGTTTAAATCTCAACGGCAAGCTGAGCTTCGCAGACAATAAGGATCTTGAACTGACCACAGAATGGATCATGTTGCACGGGACGTTGGAGATCGGTACTGAAGCCAAGCCCCACACGCGCAATGCCACCATTACCCTGACCAATAACGTCCTGGATGAAAACATCATGGAAATGGGCGACCGCGGCATCATGCTGATGGGCGGAACCCTGAGCCTGCACGGAAATCGGAAAGATTCCTGGACCAACCTGACAAAAACAGCCGCCGCGGGAAGCAGCACCATCGAAGTCTCGAATGTCGGCGACTGGAAAAAAGGTGACTCGATCGTTGTCGCGTCAACGGACTACGATCCCCACCAGGCAGAAAGACGAACCATCTCCAGCATCTCTGGAAAAGTGATTACGCTGGATCAGAAACTGGAGTACATGCATTACGGCCAAGTCACCTTCGGCGTGGATGAGCGTGCTGAGGTTGGCATGCTGTCGCGCAATATCCATCTCCAGGCTTCAGCCGACGCAGAGAAATCCTTCAGCGGCGGGCATGTGATGGCGATGGCTGGGTCAACGATGCAAGTCTCTGGTGTCGAGTTCTTTCGAATGGGTCAGCACGAGAACCTTGCGCGGTACCCGATCCATTGGCATCTGGTCGGCGACACGCAGAAGCAATACATCGAGAACTCAGCGATTCACGACACCTACAGCCGCTGCGTGACAGTGCACGGTACGAACAATGTGCGGGTTGAAAACAATGTGGCCTACAACAACGTCGGTCACTGCTACTTCCTCGAAGATGGCGTTGAACACGGCAACCAGTATGTTCACAACCTGGGCATTCTGACCAGGTGCCATACCACCCGGGCCTGTAATTCGACAAATGCAGTAGTCGGAGTCTACGGAGGGGTTCAAGGTCAAAATGGTCAAAATGCTACCGACCAGTTGATTCCTTCCGACAACACGGCGGCCACCTTCTGGATCACGAACCCCGACAATACCTACCGCGGGAATGTGTCCGCAGGTTCCGAGGCAACAGGCTTCTGGCTGGCTTTTCCAGAACATCCAACAGGTAAGTTTGAAGGCACGGAGATCGCCGCGAAAACCTGGCCCCGTCGAACACCATTTCGGGAGTTTTCCGGCAACGTCGCCCACTCCAACATCGAAGGGCTGATGTTGGATCGCGGACCCAATGCGCAGGGCAAATTCAACCTTGGCGGGAACACGTATCTGCCTTATACGGATCCCGCCGACACCAACAGCGCGAGGCTGGAAGCGACGTTCAAAGACATTACCATCTACAAGAGCAGGGGCGCTGCCATCTGGGCCCGTGGCGAGAATCATATCTTCGACGGCCTGAAGATTGCAGACAGCGCTATCGGCTATACGCATGCATACCCTGGCGTGGCCCCGTACCACGGCGACTATACTTCGAAAGTCATGAACTCCCTGTTCGTCGGCGAAAGCGACAACAAAGGCACTCCCAAAACCGAAGCGGAAATCAAGTATGGTCGAACCATGCCTCGCGCGGACGCGGATTACCCGGTTCGTGGCTACGAGTACTACGATTTCATTCACTCCGTTGTAAACACCAAGTTCGTCAATTATCAGGACAATGCCACTCGCAAGTCCGGAGCGATCTCGTACCTGCTGTACACCAGCTTTGGGATCAGCTCCAACAACTCCGTGGAAAAAATAACCTTCGAAAACGCCAAGCCGGTGTATTTCCCGCCGCTCGAGCGCCGATGGTCCTTCTCCGGCGAATTCGGAAGTTTTGCAGGTTGGAATGGCGTGGTGTTCAAGGATGTCGACGGCTCGCTCGGCGGTGGACCCAATTCCTATGTTGTCCTCGACACTGGGATCGCGGCCGCGGCCGATGACAAAGACTGCAAAATCGAGCCGACCTGGGGCGCTGCCCTGTGTAAGGGTGATTTGGGTCGCGTCACGATAAACGCCGGCGGCGCCGGCGGCGGTCGTGGTGGCGCTCCTGGTGGTGCTCCCGGTGCAGGTCGTGGCGCAGCTCTCGCTCCCGGTGCAGGCGCCGCAGGCCCTGGTGCTGCAGGCCCTGGCGCTGCTGGCCAAGGACGTGGTGGTCCGGGTGCAGCTCCTGCTCCTGGTGCAGCTGGCGCTCCTGGCGCAGGCGCCCCGAGAGGCGGTGGTGGTGGCGCAAGAGGCGGTGCACCTGCTAACCCGATCGTTCTCAGCCGCAATGGCAGGAGTTTTACCGTCACCGGAGCCACCAATGTACACGCCGGCACCGAGATCAAAGTGGAAACCCAGGCGCCGGCCGTGTCTATTAACCTGAGCGAGCTGGACAGCGGCTCATGGGTGACTTTCGAATTACCGGGATTCACCACCGCAGCGACGGGCACGGCACAAAGCAGCCTCGACGCACTGCGCAGCGCAACCAGCACCTCGTACTACAAAGGCGAAAACGAACTTTGGGTCAAGGTTGTCTCAACCGGCGGCCCCGCAGGTCGTGGCGGTCGTGGCGGTGGCGGCGGGGGCACTGTCCAAGTCAGCAAGTAAGCTGAACCCTGCTATAAAAACAAAAGCCCTCGGCGCAAGGCGGGGGCTTTAGTTTGAAATTCTAAGTACCACATAGAATCCAGCAGCGAAAGCCGCGATGACAACAACAAGCAGCACCGGCGAGAAAATGCTTATTCCAATCTCGCCTTCAGCGAGGCCAAGTCTTCGGCGATAACTGGCAGCCACGGCCTTGACGTATAGGAGCATCGAAATCACGCTTGCGAGCAGACCCACGATGGCAGCAATCAGATAAACCATATGTGTCTCCGCGCCTAATTTTAGGCCGTGAGTTGTTTCCTGTAAGGTCAGATTTCAAAATGAGTCATTACCTTTGCGCGTACTGAATTTACAGCCGGTGCGCACGCCTGGGACGGGTCATGGGATGGTGGCGCGCGGTTTCGTCCGTACCGCGGGTTTCCCCGTCGCTTTTTGGGGAGTGCCCAATTGCTAGCAGTAGTGCGCTTCTCGGTGTTTTAGCAGTTCAGCATGTACCTCGTCGCACAGGTGCTTCGCCCGACTTGCCAGCGCCCACGCTAAGTCCCAATCCGACTTCGTGGCCGAGTCAGCGAGTCCTGACAATTGGGCCACCGCCTCAGAGTAGGCCTTAATGTATAGCTTGTACTTCCGGCGTAATGAATCCCTCTCTTCGCACCGCATAAAGAAAAATCCGTCATTCCGGCGGATGAATCCGATGGACGATAGCCGTGAATTCATCGGTTGCCGCCTCGAATTCCCCGAAGGCCTGTTGCCATTCCTGCTGCAGATTGCTATGCCGCTGCCGCGCATACATGCTGGTTCGCATTTGGGCATGGGCCTCGTTTAGCTGCTTTGTAATTTCATTCAGACGGGCGCGTGCTGCTACAAGTTTATCGAAGGCGGCGGCAGATTCAGGCGTGGGCACGGCGGGAATTTATCGTCCTGAGTGTTTTGCGCAACAATCGGCGAAAAATCGCAGCACGTTTGCCGTAGACGCAAAAGTGGCCGCGGAATATGACTCTTGGTTGGGTAGTGTCCTAATCTAAAAGTTTGACGGTGGCCGTGCCTTTGTTCAAGTTGAAGTCAATGGTCACCAAGGCGCCTGTACTCCAAACTTCGTCTCCAAATTTCTCCGCGTCGTCCCCGCTGCAACGCCCTCACCGTTTGGGAATTCGAAGAACTCGAAACAGGCGATAAAAATGAAACACAGCTTACTTACAGTTCTCTTGGTCCTAATGAAAGCTCTTGACGATCTGCTCGGCCTGCCAGGCATGCCGACGTTGGTGCGCCGGAATCACCATGAATGCTGCCAACAGGTTGTACTTCATGCTCGCCGCAAAAGGCGACACTACTTTCACTCTGTCAAGCGCCAGTCCGTCGGCCGCGGTGAGTCGCAGGTAGAGCTCGTTCTGCAACCGGTCCCAATCCATCATCACTTTGTCGGCTGAATCCACTTCCTGCGGATCAAACTTTGCCGAAGTTTTCACCTTCACGCGGTACGGCGGCTCGACCATTGTACACAGCAGCCATCCTACGAAGTCGCGACGGAATGGCCCGATACCTGTTGAGTTCTTCTTCCATCCTTCACGGATTGTTTCATCCAGTCTGGGTAGAAATCCCTCCGTGGACTTATTCAGGTGCGTGATGCAATGCCCTGCGGACCATCCGCCACTTTCCGGCTGTTTTCTCCATAACGCGTCCGAAAGCGGCTCCGTCAATAACCGCACCCTCGTGGTGGCCTCCTCCAGCTCGCGCTGCACTTTTGTCAGTTGAGCGTTCATTTCACTCTTTCAGCAAACGGGCGCATTGCGTCAATTCTTCCGGATTGAGATCAGAGATCAGCCAGTACGTCATGCCGGACTTCTCCCAGTGTATGAGGTTATATCCCCGGAGAACCAGCCGACTCTTCTGCGTGCTCTCGTTCGCCGGCCACACAAAAAGATTGATGAGATGCCGGTTGCGTTGATAGACGAGCGCAGCGACCGGCCGGTCCTGCAGATAGTCAATGCGGCCGCCGAGTAGCGGGAACCCCTGCAGGCTTAGATCCCTGGCCGGCGGCGAATAATCCAGTTTGTCGGCAAACCATGGTTTCACATTGTGCGTGTCGGAAGAGGATACGTCGGTCAGGTGGTCTGCCATCATGGAACGCACATGGCTGGAGACGATATCTCCGAGCAGTTGCGTCTCGACAGAAGGATTCGCTACCCGTGTAGCTAACAACCCGGAGAGAGCTGCGATCACGACAATAGATGCCGCAAAGGCGACCCACCGCCAGTCAGCGAAGGAGTGGCGAACCACGGGATTTGCCCGTTCAATGCCTGACAACACCAGGGACTTCAAGTGTTGTGGCGCGTTAAACCTGAGCGTTCCTCTCTGCAGCGCCGACACCAGTAGCTTG
>Ga0207659_10002549_pt1 | contig 10839 bp, 9 predicted proteins | sample KBSM43metaG_FD_184330 | JGI IMG/M metagenome (GOLD analysis project Ga0207659, IMG submission 184330) | Miscanthus rhizosphere microbial communities from Kellogg Biological Station, Michigan, USA - KBS M4-3 metaG (SPAdes) (version 2) | ecosystem: Host-associated > Plants > Roots > Rhizosphere >...
AAACAGGCGAGACGCATGCTCGCCGATCCCCGGGCCTCCAGCCTGGTGACCAGTTTCGCGATGAAGTGGCTGAATCTCACGACGCTGGATCAGGTCGTCCCCGACCCGAATCTGTTCCGCGGATTCAACGAGCAACTGCGGCGCGATTTTTCGACGGAAGCGCAAGCCTTCATCGCAAGCGTCTTCGCGGAGTATCGAAGCGTCGTGGAACTCCTGACGGCAGACTACACATTCCTGAATGACCGTCTCGCGAGTCACTACGGTATTTCCGGCGTGGCCGGCCCGCAGTTCCGCAAGGTTACGCTGACAGACAAGACGCGTTTCGGCCTGCTCGGCAAGGCCGCGGTCCAGCTGCGGACGTCGTATGGCGACCGTACGTCTCCGGTCTTGCGTGGAGCGTGGGTGCTCGACAAGCTGATGGGCACGCCGCCGACGCCGCCCCCGCCCGATACCGCGACCGACCTCTCACAGAAGGCCGGCGAGCAGGCCAAGACGGTTCGTGCGAGGCTGGAGCAGCATCGCGACAAGGCGACGTGCCGGATGTGTCATGGCGTAATCGATCCGACCGGCCTGGCGTTGGAAAATTTCGACGCGATCGGGCAATGGCGGACGCGGGACAGCGAGGCTGACGCTCCGATCGATGCCAGCACGGTGCTGCCGACGGGAGTCGCGATCAACGGTGTGGTCGACCTCCGCGCGCAACTGGCCGCGCGTCCGGAGGTGTTCGCGCGGACCGTGACGGAGAGATTGCTGATGTACGCCGTCAATCGACGGTTGGAGTATTTCGATATACCGCAGGTTCGCGGCATCGTTCGGTCAGCGGCGAAAGACAACTACACGCTGTCGTCGCTCGTCGTGGGAATCGTCACCAGCAACGCGTTCCGCCGACAGGGTGTGGACACCGCGAAGTAAGGGCGCGAACTATGTTCATCACGAAGAAGCACATTCCTCGCAGAGCCGTTCTGAAGGCCGCCGGCGTCTCGTTGGCGCTGCCGTTCCTGGATGCGATGGTGCCGGCCGGTACGGCGCTCGCCCAGACCGCGGCGGTTCCGAAACTGCGAACCGGATTCTTCTATATTCCCCACGGCGCGATCATGGGGAATACGTCGCACGGTCCGTCGTTGGACAAGTGGACGCCGTCCGGTTCCGGTGCCACCTTCAAGCTCAGTCCGATCCTTGCGTCGCTGGAGCCGTACAAGAAGTACGTGTCGTCGTTCGGGAACCTGCAGAATGCCGCCACGGCGGGTTCGGTGCATTCGTTTACACCTGCCACATGGCTCAGCGCGACCCGTCCGGATACCGGCGCGCCCCGGGCGCACATGGCCACGACCCTCGATCAGGTGATCGCGAAAATCATCGGGCAGGAGACGCCTCTGCCCTCGCTCGAAGTCGCCGCGGAAACCACCGTGCAGTCGGCGGCGGGTGGCGGCGGCTATTATTCGACGCTCTCTTTCCGCGACGCGGAATCGCCGCTGCCGATGGAGCCGAATCCGCGGAAGGTCTTTCTCCAGTTGTTCGGTGAGGGCGACACGCCGCAGGAGCGCGCGAGAATCAACACACGCACGAACAGCCTGCTGGATCTGATCCTGGAGGGCACACAGAGCCTGAAGGGCAACCTCGGGAACGGGGACAGGGCCGTGCTCGATGGATATCTCGAGAGCGTTCGCGAGGTCGAGCGCCGGACACAGAAGGCCGCGGCGAAAGATCTGTCCGCGTTCACGATTCCCGAAGCTCCCGTGGGGGAACTGGACGCCTTCGCCGAGCAGGTGAAGTTGATGTTCGACCTGGTCGCGCTCGCGTATCAGGCGGATCTGACGCGGGTGGCTTCCTACATCATGGCCGCGGAAGGTACGAACCGGACGTACAACCACATCGGTATTCCGGATTCCTTCCATCCCGTCTCTCACCATGCCAACGATCTGACTCGAATTGAAAAGCTGGCCAAGATTCAGACCTGGCATCTCGAGCAGTTCGCGGGCTTCGTCAAGAAGATGGCGGAGACGCCAGACGGTCAGGGATCGCTGCTCGATCATTCGATCCTCATGTACGGGTCGAACATGAGCAACAGCGACAGACACGACAACTACCCGGAGCCGAACATCGTGGTCGGCGGCGGCAACGGCAAGATGAGGGTCGGCGGCCAGCATCTCGTGCTGCCCGAGCGCACGCCGATTGCGAATCTCCACCTGACGCTGCTGCAGAAGGTCGGCGTGGAGCGCGACACGTTCGGGGACAGCACGGGCACGATCGCGGACATCTGAAGGTGATGGCGGGGTCGCTGAATCGCCGGGACGTACTGAAAGGCGCTCTTGGCGTGTGCGCCACGTGGGCGTCCTCCCGTGTTCTCAGCGGGCAACCGGCATTTGGCGGTCGTCGTCTGACGGACCAGATGGCGGTGGTGGATGGAGGCGGATGCAACGTCCTGGCCTTCTTCACCGGTGACGGCTTTGTACTGGTGGACGGCGGCGCTCCGAAGTCGTTCGACAAGGTCATGGCGTCGCTTGGCGCCAACGCGAAGGTGAACACGCTCTTCAATACTCACCATCATGTCGATCAGACCGGCAACAACGAGATGTTCTCGATGGGGACGAAGATCGTTGCGCACAAGCGCACCCTGGAGTGGATGTCGGCCGACCACTGGATTCAGGTTGACGATCGCTATGAAAAGGCCCGTCCGAAAGCTGCCCGTCCCACCGAGACGTTTCTCACCACCGGTTCGCTGAAAGCTGGAGGCGAGCAGATCGACTACGGCCACCTGACCCTGGCCCACACGAACGGCGATATCTACGTCCATTTCAGGAATGCGAACATTCTTGCGGTGGGCGACGTGGCTTCGCCGCTGCGCGATCCGGCACTCGACTACGTGACCGGCGCGTGGATCGGCGGCCGCGTGGATGCGATGGATGTCCTCCTGACGCTCGCGAATGAGCAAACGCGAATCGTGCCAGCGTATGGGCCCGTCCTGTCGAAGGCGGAATTCAAAGCGGAGCGCGACATGATGGAAGAGGTGCGGAAGCGCTTGTTCGATCGGGTTCGTGAAGGCGACGGCCCCAAGGACATGCTGGAGCGGGGCGTTCTGATGGGCCTCGCGCGCACCTGGAACGATCCCTACATGTTTCTGTATGACGCGGCCAAGGGTTTGTGGGCGCACCACGACAAGCTGGGTCCGAATGTTGTCTAGGAGGTCGTGTAGGAGAGACGGCGTGAAGCGTTTCGCTCTCGCGTGTTTCTGCGTGCTTGCGGCCATTGGGCCGGCCCTTGGTCAGTCCACGAGTTCCCTTGCCGATCTCATTCAAGCCGGAAACCGGAAGGCGGCGCTCGAGAGGATCCGCACCGGAGCGGATGTAAATGAAGCGCAGCCAGACGGCACCCGCCCGATCCATTGGGCGGTCTACAAGGTGGACTACGAGCTGATCGGCGAGTTGCTCGCGAAGAAGGCGAGAGTGGACGTCGTCAACGAGTTCGGTTCCACCCCGCTTGCTGAAGCGGTCAAGCTGGCCGACGCCCGGATGGTGAAGATGCTGCTGGATGGCGGCGCGGGAGTCGATCGTGCGGATGAGAGCGGCCAGACCGCTTTGATGCTGGCGATCAAAACGGGGGAACTGCCTGTCGTCGAGATGCTGGTCAAAGCCGGCGCCAACGTCAATGCGGTTGAGGAGTTTCAACACCAAACTCCTTTGATGTGGGCTGTCACCGCGTCGAAACACGCAGCCGAGATGACCAGGCTGCTGCTGTCCAAAGGCGCTAACGTCAAGGCGCGAGCTCTCTATACGGACTGGCCGAACCAGCTCTCCTCGGAGCCTCGCGGTCAGTACCGTCCCGTCGGGGGATTGACCGCCCTGCTGTATGCCGCTCGCAACGGCTGCTCCGCCTGCGTGGCGGCGCTGATCGGTGCCAGCGCCGATGTGAACGTGCCGACGCCGGAAGGCGTCACGCCGCTGATGATCAGCCTCGATAACGATCACAACGACGTGGCCGCACTGCTGTTGGATCGTGGCGCCAATCCGCATGTCGCGGATTGGTGGGGACGCACGGCGCTCTGGATTGTCATCGATAGAAAGGAAGCCCTGAGTGGTGGGCGAGGTGGACGCGGAGCTGCCGCGCCCGCCGGCGGCTCGGGCCCGGCGGTGTCTCACATGGACATCATCAACCGGCTGCTTGCCGCAGATGTCGACGTGAATGCCGAGATGAACATGCATCGCCCCAGTCGCGGCGGCAACAGCGGACGCTTTGCCGACCGTCAGTTGGGCACGGGATGCACGGCGTTGTATCGCGCCACCGAGGGCGGGGACATCGAAGCCATTCGATCGCTGCTGGCCAAGGGCGCCAACCCGAACATCAACGGCATGGGTTTCACGCCGTTCCTGGTGGCGGCAGGTGTTGCGCCGGGGGCTGGTGGCGGCGGCAGTGCTCCCAACAGCGGTGCGCCCAACACCGCGCTTCTGGATTTGCTGATCCAACACGGCGCCAATGTGAATGCTCAGGTCACCGGCACGAGGTCCTACTCCATGCGGGTCTCCTACAATCCGCCGCCGAACAAAGAAGGGACATCGGCGCTCCACGGAGCAGTGCAGGCGGGCCGGACGGACCTGGTTCGGTACCTTCTGGACAAAGGCGCCACGCCTGAACTCGTCGATGCCAACGGCAGGAAGCCGATCGATCTGCTCGATATCGCGGTTGCCGGGGGCCGCGCCGCCGGGCCTAATACCGCGGGGCGCGGCGCCGGAGGTCGTGGCGGCGCTGGCGCAGTCGTCGACCCTGCGACTGCCATCGAGATTCGCGCGCTGCTGCGGGACGCAGCGTCTAAGAAGTAGGGCCGCGGACCGCTGAATCCCGATGTCGACTCAAAACCGCTGGCTGGCGGGCGGTGTGATGCCGTTGAGGCGAAGGTACACCACCATCTGGCCGTAGATGTCCCATGTGTGGCCGATCACGTAATACACGACGCGCGCCTTCGTCGACGCGCCCATGAAGCGATCGAACCGCGTGGACTCCGCTTGCGCGAGTAGGCTCTGGTCGGTCTGCTCCTTCAGCGCGGCGCTACCGAAGTCGAACGAGGCCTCGAGCGTTTTCATGATCGCCGTCGGCGACGTCTCCTTCATGTTGTACGCCGGGGGCGGCACCTTCGATCCGAGGCGCCCCATCTGCACGACGTTGGCCTCGGCGACGTGCAAAATCTGCTCGCCCCACGTCCGTTCCGGTGGCGTGGCGCGGTACCCGAACTTATCCTCGGGCATCGCCGCGGCGATCTTCATCATCGTGTCCTTCAACCGCGTCCAGTCCTGGAGGGCGTTGTCCTGAAGCGACACCGACTGGGCGGCGGCGAGAGACGGCAACAGCACGATGAGCACGAGCGGAAGCAGGCTTTTCATACGTCATCTTGGATCGCAAGAGCCGATAGGTCCATCTCGGCACAGAACGGGCGAGCCGGGGCTCACGCTACGGGTTCGCAAGCGTGAGCGAAGGTTGGTGCGGAAAAAAGGGACTCGAACCTTCACGGTGTTGCCACCGCCAGCCACTCAAGCTGGCGAATTCGCTAAGCGCTGCAGCGAATTTATTCGCACACGTTCGCACACCTCCTGTAGGTCTTTGATTGCGTTGCGCGCCACAACTGCGACTCGTCAAGAGGGGTCACACCCGGCTGGGGTCACCGTTCTCCGCGGCCGGATGGTGGCGTCGCGGCCGGAAGTGCGAGCGCCACGACCTCCACAGCGTTGTCAACGCGCACGGCCACCGCGATGTACTGCCGTCCCGCCTTTGTGTAGGTGACGGGAAATCCAGTGGTCGGCCCCGGCAACTGAATCTCCGCGACGACAGCGCCGGTTTTCTTGTCCCATGCGCGCAGCACCGGTGACGCGCCCCCCTCGCCTCCGAACAACAGCGTGCTGGTCACCAGCAGGCCTGTGCCTCTCGTGTTTGCCCCGGTATTCGGAATCTCAACACCCTGAAGCTTCGGGTTCTTCTTGATCGCTTCCGGTGTGTTGCCATGCGGCACCGACCACAGGCGCTCACCGGTCTTCAGACTGACGGCGTCGACGTGGCCATAGGGAGGCTTGAGGAGCGGAAGGCCGAACACCGTCGTTGCCGCGTCTTGGGCCTGGCCGCGGGCGTCGTGATACAGGACGCCGGCCTTCGGCGAGCCTTCGGTCACCACGGCGCGAAACAACGTGTTCTGACTGGTGACGTAGAGCACGTCATCGACAGGATCGACCGCCCCGCCCGGCCAGTTGACGCCGCCCACCGCGGACGGCGCCATCAACGTGCCCTTGGTGCCATCCGCGGCATTCGGCAGCGATGACGGCGTGTAGAGACCGCCAAGACGAAACTGACGCGCGACCTTGATTGCCTCGGCCTTGATCTCGGGCGTGAAATCGACGAGGTCGTTCTCGGTCACCCCTTGCGTCGCGACGGCGACCGGCTTGGTCGGGAAGGGCTGGGTGGGCGACGTCCATTCCCCCGGCACATCGGACTTCGGCACCGGCCGTTCCTCGATGGGCCACACCGGCTTGCCCGTCGAGCGATCCAGCACGAAGACGAATCCCTGCTTGGTGAGCTGCGCGACTGCCTTGACCGGGCGGCCCTCCACCGTGATGTCCGCGAGCATCGGCGCGGTGGGCGGGTCGAAGTCCCAGATGTCGTGATGGGTCATCTGGAAGTGCCAGGCCCGCTTGCCGGTCTTCGCATCGAGCGCCAGCACGGAGTTCGCATAGAGGTTGCTGCCAGGGCGATAGCCACCGTAGTAATCGCTCGTCGGGGATTCGGTCGCGATGTAGAACAGCCCCAACTCGGGATCCGCCGTGACCGGAGCCCAGAAGCCGGCGTTCCCGGTGTAGCGGTTCGAGCGTTCGAGGAGTTCCGGATGCTCCTTCACCCAGGCATTCAAGCCGTGTGGGACGTCCCAGACATTGGGATCCGCCTTGAGCCACGTTTCAGCGCCCTCTTCCCCGGCTTTGGGAATGATGTTGAAGCGCCACAGCATCTTGCCCGTCTTGGTGTCGTAGCCCACCACGTCGCCCGGGATGTTCATGGGCCACTGTTCGTTGATGGACGCTCCGGGAAGATTCGGCGTCGAGCCCGTATGCATCGAGATCGACGCCACGAGCACGTTTCCAACGATGGCCGGAGGCGACGTGTTGGACACCCGACCTTCACGAGGCAGACCCGGCCGCTCGTTCCAGCGCAGGTTCGCGGCCATGTCGACGACGCCGTCCTTGCCGAAGCTCGATACCGGCCGGCCGGTCTTTGCGTCGAGCGCGACGAGCAAGTAGCTGTTCATGACGACGAAGATCCGCTCGTCGCCCGCGCCGTCCGTCCAGTAGGTGACGCCGCGACCAGAGCTTCTCGAGAGCGAATCGATGATGTCGAACCATCGCAGCAGCTCGCCGGTCGGGCGCCAGTGCCACAGCAGCTGGCCGGTGGCGGCATCGAGCGCCACGACATCTCGATTGATGCCCGCCGTTGTGTACATCACGCCATTGACGATCAGGGGGCTGACCTGCATCTGGGGCGCCGGCCGGGGGCCGAAGTTGCGCGCTGACCAGCGCCAGGCCACGCGAAGGTCGCGGACGTTGGCGGCATTGATCTGATTCGCGGGCGAGTACCGGGTCGCGCCGGCGTCGCCGCCGAAGAACCGCCATTCAGTCTCGCTTTTCGGCGCGCTTCCGCCGGTTTGCCCGGCCAGGGTCGCGGCCATCCCTAGTGCCGCGGCGAGCGCGACGATGGCCGGAAGCACTCTCACTGCACCCACGAACATTCGGGGCTCCCTTCTCGAAGATCGTTCTACTCCAGGTTCCGCAGGCGTTATAGTCGCATCGAACGGGCGCCGTCGAGCGTGTGGACGCCCCGGAAGAGGAACCATGCTGTCAAATTCATCTCAAGCCGATCGCCGCCAATTCCTGAGCACCCTCTCCCTCGCGAGTCTCGCGGCGCTCGTCCCACGGGGTGCGTTCGCGCAGAAGCTCTTGGAGACCGCCGAAACGACCGAAGGTCCGTTCTACCCTGACAAGCTTCCGCTCGATACCGACAACGATCTGCTGATCCTCAACGACGGCCTCACGCCGGCGGTCGGCGAGATCACGCACCTGACGGGGCATGTCTTCACGTCGTCGGGACTGCCCATCCGCAATGCGTTCGTCGAGATCTGGCAGACCGACGCGGATGGTTCCTACGTGCATACCGCTGGGCGACAGGCGACCAAGCCGTACGACACGAACTTCCAGGGCTACGGCCGCTTTCTCAGCGACGCCAAGGGTCAGTACTACTTCCGCACGATCAAGCCGGTCGAGTACACCCTGATGGGCATGCACCGCTGCCCGCACATCCACGTGGCGGTGAGCCAGAACGGACGGCGCATCTTCACATCACAATTTCTGATCAAAGGCGATCCCGCGAACGTGGGCGACGCCGTGGTTAGAAACCTTGATCCGAAGGCGCTGCAGACCATCCTCGTAGACTTCAAAGCGCTGCCAGGTTCGAAGCTCGGCGAGCTGTCCGCGAATGTCGACATCGTGCTGGGCAAGACGTTCAATGAGCTGCAGCCGTCGTCGAAGGACTCGCTGAAGGGCACCGCCAAAGGAATTGGCATGTCCAGGCGTCGCAGCTAGACCATCTTCGAAGACACGCCATGAAGGCACACTATCTTCCGCTCTTGACCGCAATCGGTATCGCGAGCCTCGTAGTGGGCTCGAACGCGCAGGCCCCTCAGGCGAAGGGCTCGCCGGCCCCTTACAAGGCGCCGAGAAACGCGTTCGGGCAACCCGATCTCGAAGGGACGTGGACCAACAACAGCCTCACTCCGCTGCAGCGCCCAGCGGCGTGGGCGAACAAGACCACTTTGACCCCCGACGAAGTCGAGATGCTGAAGCAGGCCACTGCGAAGCTGGAAGAGAGCGGGGACGCGCTCTTTGGCGACGAGCTCGTCATCGATACGATCGAGGGGAAGGGCAAGGCGACGTCGCACGATACCCAGACGGGCAACTACAACGGGTTCTGGCTGCCGTCACGCGACGTGGACAACCGCACGTCGCTCATCATCGACCCGCCCGACGGCCGGCTTCCTCCCACGACGCCCGAGTCGCAGGCTCGCCAGCGAGCCGCGGCCGAGCAGCGGGCGTTGCACCCAGCCGACGCGCCCGTGAGTCGCGGCCTGGGCGAGCGGTGCATTACGTTCGGCGTCCCCAGGCTGACGGCCGCTTACAGCAGCGTCTTCGAGGTCGTGCAGTCGCCCGACACCTTCGTGTTCACGATGGAGACGATTCACGATGCTCGCGTGATCCCGCTCGGCAATGTCCCGCCTCTGCCCAAAATGATGCCACAGTGGCTCGGCAACTCGCGCGGGCACTGGGAGGGCGACACGCTCGTGGTCGAGACGCGGGGCTTCTCTCCGAAGACGAGCATGATGGGCGCGACGGGCAGCTTGACGCTGGTCGAGCGCTTCACGCGCATCGCTCCGGACGTGCTGCAGGTGGACTCGACGCTCACCGACCCGGCGACGTGGACCAAGCCGTGGACCGCGCGTCTGCTGCTGCGAAAGACGAGTGAGCCGCTGATCGAGTACGCGTGTCACGAGGGAAACCATGGATTGGCCGGCATCCTGTCAGGCGCGCGGAAGCAGGAGACCGCAGAGGCGGCCGCGAAGCGCGGGAGCACCAAGTAGGGAGTTGTAGCGCCACAGCCACGGCTCGGTGATGAGGAGATCGCGATCATGATGGTCGGGCACGCCGCAATCGAGACCTCGTCCTCGAAATTGATCGCGCGAAGACACCCGGCCTTCTTTCCGGCGCTGTCGTCGGTGCTGATCGTGCTCGTCTTCCTGGGGTTTGCCCCTACGTACTATCTGCGGCCGGTCAGTGCTGGCCCGATACCGGCCTATCTGCACGTGCACGGCGCGGCGATGACTGCCTGGTTTCTGTTGTTGCTCGTGCAAACCGCATTGATTGCCGCGCGTCGACGGGGCGCACATCGCCGGCTCGGAATCGCTGGTGCCTGCGTTGCGGTGGTCATCGTGGTACTGAACCCGCTCGTCGTCGTGTGGAGCGTTCCACATCTGATGGCCGGCAATGGCTCTACCCAATTGACCGCTCTGATTGTCGTCGCGGATCTGATCCTCGTGGGGATCTTTGCGGCGCTCGTCGGGCTGGCGATTCGTTGGCGCCGATATCCGGAAATTCATAGCCGCATGCTTGTGCTTGCGTCGCTCGCGGTGTCGGGTCCGGCGCTCGGTCGCTTGTCACTCAATCTCGCTGGAACGCCCCTTCCAGGAGTGATTGCACTCATGTCGCTCCCACTGCTGGTGGTCGTTCACGATCGCGTGATGATGAAGTGGGTGCACCCTGTAACCGGGTGGGGAGCCACGGCCATTGCTGGCAGCACGCTGATCAGCATTGCGATCGCGAATACTGCCGCCGGTGCCGCGATCGTGCAGTGGTTCTCCTGATCGCGCCGCGCCCTGCGTGCTGCCACTCAGTGAGTGCGGGCAGCCCAACGACGATGAGAACCGCATAGTCCTGCTTGCGGCAGCCGTTCACGGCGGGCATGGCCGCCCCTGGATTGACCGGAAGACCCGTGGTCCGCACGTTGGCGGGCGAGCACTGCTTGTTAGCCGTCGCCGGCGTGTGGCGTGCGGAGCGGCATGCGAGATGGGTGACATCGTAGAGGGTCGCGCCGTCGGCGAGTTCCCACCGCTGATTGCCGTTCTTGTCCTTGGGCTGAATCGTCAGCACGGTCGTCACCGTGCGGTCGCCCGTGACGAGGTACTTCCCTGAAGGCAGCGTTCTCCATGATCAAGCCGTGTTCCTCCAGCCACCAGTCCGCAGCGTCGAATTTCCACTGTGACGGCGC
>Ga0207659_10002556_pt1 | contig 10825 bp, 11 predicted proteins | sample KBSM43metaG_FD_184330 | JGI IMG/M metagenome (GOLD analysis project Ga0207659, IMG submission 184330) | Miscanthus rhizosphere microbial communities from Kellogg Biological Station, Michigan, USA - KBS M4-3 metaG (SPAdes) (version 2) | ecosystem: Host-associated > Plants > Roots > Rhizosphere >...
ATGCGCCTGCGACCAGCGCGTCGCCGTTCACGCAACAGAGCGAGGCCGCAAACGCGGCGACCAGCACTCGACCTACAGTCAGATGACGCATCGTTCTCCATCAGGGCGGTCTGAAGACCGCCCTCTACACAATACAGTGTACGTAGAGGGCGGTCTTCAGACCGCCCTCTGGCTACTCGTAGAATTGCGGCGACTTTTTCAGCTTCGCGTTCGCCGCCCACTCGTGCTCGATCCAGATCGCGGCCTTTGTCGCTTTGAGATAGTCCTCGATCCTGGCGCGCGACGCGGCCGACTGCTGCACGTTGAACTCGTTGTCGGGCGGCGCGCGACGGAACTCGCGCTCGGGTGGATAGTGATACAGATCCCCAGCGATCATCACTCGTCCGGTCGAGGGGAGGTTCAGCACCAGCACCTGGTGGCCTGGCGTATGGCCCGGTGCCGCTTTGATCACGGCCGTGCCGTCGCCGAAGACGTCGTATTCGTCCTTGTCGAGCGGGATCCACTTGCTCTTCTCGAGCGCGGAATAGAAGCGCGGCTCGACGCGCTCGTTGTTCGGCTTGAACATGAACTCCCGCTCCGCGCGCGGCGTGAGCCACGTGGCCCCCGCGAACTGGTTCAGATTGGCCGTGTGGTCCTTATGGGCGTGCGAGACGGCGACATAGGTGATGTCGGCCGGACGGTAGCCGATCGCCGCGAGCTGACTGCGCAGCGTGCGCGTGACCACCGCCGCCGCCGTGGTGTTGACGTCATACTTCGCGCCGGTCGCCGCGGCCTTCTCGACATCGTCGTCTGGAATCACGCCGACGTCCCACATCAGCGTGCCCTTGGGATGGGCCACGAGAAAGCACGGCACCGGCATGCGCGTCTCGCCCACTTCAGCAGTGGTGACGTGGTAGCGCTCGACGCCCTCGCGGGAGATGTTGAGCAGCCCGCAGTCGAGGACGTAGAGCCGCATCGCCTTCGGCGGTGCGGCTTTGGGTGGCGCCTGGGCAGCCAGCACGGTGCCCGCGGCGAGCAGCAGACAGACGAACGCGCTCCCTCGCATGACTCAGAGCCTCCGCTCTGGAACGTGCTCGACGTCGATGCTCGCGACGTCGGCGCCCCGCGCGCCTGCCGTGTACACCGCCACCACGTCGAGGCTCAGCATGCTTTCGATGACGAGGAACCCTTCGAAGCCGTGAATCAGGTGGAGATCGAAAGACGGAACGTCGCCGCAGTCGACCCTGGTGGCCGCGTCCGGTTCCAGCTTCTGATTGATGAACTTGCTGATCCCGCCGCCGGCGACCGCGAGTTTCTTACGCAGCTCCACCGTCTTTCGCTGCGGGTTGTGGATGTTGACGGCGGTCTGGTAGACGCCGGGCAGAAGCGCCGACGTGGTCTGCGACGTACCGGGAATGTTCGCGGTGCAGAGGAACTTCACCGCGTACTGGAATCGGTACCGTACGGTTGGTCGGATGAGGGCCGTCTTCCTCGCCATCGGCGTGCTCCTTCCATTTCCAAAGAAACCGACGGGGGTAGGGCAGCAATCTTATCGGTCTTCGCAGTCCCGTCAATCCACGACCGCCTGAAGAACGCCCAGCAGCCGCTCGCCGTCGGCGGCGCGAAACGCCGCTCGAGCCTGATCACGGCCCCGTTCCGCCGCGGCAAGGGCGCTCTGGAAGTCGCGATCGCCTCGCAAGAGGTCGAAGTGTGGGCTCTTGGAGAGGGTTTCGAACGCGAAATAGCCCCTCGATGTGGCGCGATGAACGTGCCCAAGCCCCGCTTCGTACGCGCCGGCATCGCACAGCAGCCATCCCTCGATGAAGGCGGCTTCGGGATCGTCCTGTATCTTCAGTGCGCTGAAGGCGGACAAGTGATCGAGCATCTCCGCCGGACGACGCTCGAGCCATGCCGTGAGCAGGTCGATCCAGGCGCGAAAGGCCGGAATGCGCGGGGCCCGGCGCATGTCCGCAATCAGGCCCATCGCTTCGTCGCGGCGTCCAGCGAGCCCCAGCGACATGATCCGGATCCCGTCATCTGCCCCGGCAACCGTCGCAGGCCGCTCGATGGCCAGCAGGCGCTCGAGGTCGCCGGTCATCATCAGCGTCTGCTCCATGCTGGTCGGTATGTTCGGGTCCAGACGGCGGGCCTCGGCGTGCGCCGCGATCGACTCGGGATACAGGCCGCAATAGCGGCAGGCGTGAACGAGGCCGGCGAACAGGTCCGGATCGTTGCCGTGACGATTGGCCTCCTCCAGCAGCCGGACCATCGCGCGCTGCGCCTGGCCGCTGTCCGCCTCGAGTTGGGCGAGGAACTTGTGCGCGACAGTGAGTCGCGGATTGAGATCGAGCGCTCGTTTCAACGCATCCTGCGCGACGCCGTCGTCTGCGGACGTCGAGTCGATGTACTTCTTGATGACGCGTTCGCATCGGCCAAGATGTGCCCACGCGGGAGCGAAGCGCGAATCCACCTCGACGCATTCCCGATACAGGTCGCGCGCCGCCGGAAGCCCTTCGTAGGCACGCGCGAGCTCGTTCGCGCGGAGATAGAGCTCGTACGCGCGCGCGTCGCGCGGGACGTCGGGCGTGGCTGGCGATTCGGTTCCGAGCGGCAGCGCCAACGCTTCGACGACGCCCCGGGCGATGTCGTCCTGGAGACGGAAGAGATCTCCCATCGACGATTGAACGGTGTGCGTCGCCAGCAGCGTCCCACTCGGCGTCTCGACGAGTTGCACCGTCGCGCGCACCTCGCTGCCAGACCGGAGCAGCGTGCCCAGAACCGCTCGATCGACGTCTGCATCGGCTGCAATCGCTTTGAGGTCTGGCGTCGCATCGCCCCCGTGGCGCGCCGCGGTGGCCGTCGAGCGCACGACCAGCGGGCCGATCCCCGAGAGAGACGTCGCGATCGCGTCGGGCAGGCTGAACGCAAGAAAATCGATCTCCGTGTCAGGGCGCAGCACCCGGAACGGCAGCACGACGATCCGCGTCAGCGCCTTGGCGAGAACCGGGCGCTCGTCACCGCCGATGGCGGCCGCGTCCTTCAACTCGTCGGCCATCGCCGTGGCCGACGCCGGTCGATCCGCCGGCCGCTTGGCCAGCGCACGACGGATCAGACGGTCGACCGCCGCCACAGCCGGTCCGCCGGTCAGCGCTGGCGGCTGCTCGGACACCGTCGCGCGAAGAATCTCGGCAATGTCGCCGCCGGAGAACGCCGGCCGCCCGGCCAGCATCTCGAACAGCAGCACCCCGGCGGCGAATAGATCAGCGCGGACGTCGATCGCTTCCCCAAACACCTGCTCGGGCGCCATGTATTGTGGTGTCCCGACCGCCACGCCGCTGTGCGTCAGCGCGTCAGCGGCGGCAATCGACCGGTTCACCACGGGTCGCGCGAGACCAAAGTCGAGCAGTTTCACACCGTACGGCGTGAGAAACACGTTCGACGGCTTGAGGTCGCGATGCACGATGCCTCGATCGTGGAGCGCCGCCAGCGCGGCGAGAATGCCGAGGCCTACCGTGACGGCTTCTGACAGCGTCAACGCGCCTCGCCGCAGGCGCTCGGACAGCGCTTCGCCCTCGAGCAGCTCCATCGCAATGAACAGCCCGTCGTGGTCCTCTCCGATTTCGTAGATCTGACAGATGTTCGGGTGGTTGACGCTGGCCGCCACCCGCGCCTCCCGCCAGAAACGCGACCGCGCGACTTCGTCGGGCGCGAGCTTCATCGTCTTCAGCGCGATCGTCCGACCCAATCGGTCATCGCGCACCTCGTACACGACGCCCATGCCGCCCTGCCCAAGCCGTCGTAGAACGCTGTAGTGGCCGATGCGGTCGGGCAGACGGTCATCGGACGCTCCAGAAGCGCCGACCGGCAACGGCTGCGCTGGCGAGCCTTTCAGCCGCTCGTACCAACCACGGAGCTTCCCGCGCGGAGAATTGTCGGACGCCTTGTCGGTCACACCGCTATCGATGTTACCTAGACGTCTTGAACGGCTGAAGTCCTTTCGACTGAATCAAGTCTTCGACCAGCCGTTCAAGACGCCTACGCCCGCCCGGGGGCGGGCAATTGAACACTGTTCTAGCGAGGCGGAGCCGACATGCTGTCGGTCCGAGGCGGAGCCTCGCTAGGTCTTGGCGTCGCGTGCGACGAGTTCGTCGCGACGAGGAAGGATCTATTCGGGGGTGGGTTCGTTCCAGCGCAGCGCGACGGGGGCGCTGGTGGACGGGGCATGCCAATCGAGCTCGACGCGACGGCCGAGACCCGGCTCGGGCGGAGTGGCGGGCCACGTTACGTGATACGTGATCGGCGGCGGCGCGTCGACGGTCTGCCCGTGCGCCGCGGCATCCGTGCCCCGGGCCCGAGAGGTGCGCGCTTCGGGCGGCGCGGGTGGCCGCTTCGGCATGCTCTTCATCGCCGCGACGAGCGCGGCGATGGTCTGCTCGGCGGCCTGGCGCGCGGAGACCGAGAGAGTGCGGGCGTTTGCCGAGCGGGCGGCGGTGGGAACCGCGCCCGAGTCGCCGCGCGGGCCAATCCCCGGCGCCACGACCGGCTTGGCCGGCGCGATGACGGGTTTCCGCGAGGACGATGGCGCAGGTGCCGGCGCGGCGGGGCTGGCGACAGGCTGGGCCGAAGCCTTCGGGGCGGCCGGCTGCGCGGGGTGATCCTGCGCGCTCAGCCGCGCCGAGGCCAGCACCATCATCAAGCCGGCGGCAATCCCCGCAGCGGTCAGTGATCGCATCTACTTCTTGACCGGCGGCGCGGCCGGGGGCGGCGGTACCGGGTCCGAGAACATCACGCGGCCGCTCACGAGCTCGTAGTAGCCGCCCACGACCTCGAGCTTACCAGCCGCGACGAGCCGCCGCAGGACGGGACTCTTCGCCATGGCGTCGTTGATCACTTCCTCGACGTTGGCCAGCACCAGCGCCTTGATGTCCTCGCGGTCGTCGTGGTCCTCCGCGGTGGGCACCTGGCGGCGCGCGGCCTGGATGGCCCGCAGCAGATAGTCGAGGTTCGCGCTCTCGGACGGCCCCTTGGCTTCGGCGGCGGCCTTCACGGCGCCGCACGACTCGTGGCCCATCACAACCAGGAGTGGAATGTTGAGTTCGGTGGCACCGTACTCGGCCGTCGCCAGCACCGAGCGATCGACCACGGCACCGGCAGTCCGGATCACGAACAGGTCGCCGAGGCCGACGTTGAAGATGAATTCCGGCGGCACCCGCGAATCGGCACACGAGAGCACCATGGCGACCGGGTGCTGCCCCTTGGCAATCTCCTCGCGGCGGAGCACGCTGGTGGACACCGGTTTCGAGGCGTTGCGGGCAAAACGGTCGTTGCCCGCCTTGAGCGTGCCGAGGGCCTGGCGCGCCGTCAGCGGCGGCGCAGCCGGATCCGGCCCCGCGGCCGCCAGGACGGTCGTGAGCAGCAGGACGACAACGGCGGTCGGGCGAATCCGGGCAGTCATGGGCACTTCGGGCACATCGATCCTTGTGGGACAGAATCGGCACGGATAGAGCGCGCTTGAGGGTCAGGTGGGTCGGGTAAGTCAGGTGGGCCGGGTAGGGAGTCGAGTGGGTTTACTGATCCCTTGGGCCACCTCTTCACCCACCAGACCCCTACCTGACCAACCTGACCCACCTGGCCTACCAGACCACTCAACGGCCTATATACCCGGGGCGCGCCTTCACGATGGCCCGGCGGTTCTTCACCCGCACTTCCAGCTTGTGCCACCCGGCTGGCTGGACGCCCTTGGGCGAGTAGCTCAGAAGGTAGCGGTGCCGAAACTCCTCGAGGATCGCCACGAACCGGCTCGAGAGCTCCCGCAGCGAATCCACCTCGAAGGTGGACCCGCCGGTCTGATCGGTCAGGTGGCGGAGGAACGACAGCGACCCGGCGTCCTTCGGCGACAGCGCGTAGACGACCGCGTCGCTGCGTTTGGCCGTTTCGATGACTTGCGCGGACGACAGCCAGCTCGCGGTATCGACGCCGTCGCTGAAGACGAGCACGAGATTCCGCGACGGGTCGTTCACACCGGCGAGCAGGGCGGCGTAGACGCCGTCGAACAGTGACGTCTGCCCCCCTGGCTCCGCCGCATCAACGGCGGCCACGACCGCGCTGCCGTCATGCGTGAGCGCCTGCTGCAGCGCGACGCGATGGGTGAACGTGACGAGCGCCGCCTGATCGCGGGGCGCAAGCGCTCGCAGCACCGTCCGGGCCGCGTTCTGCAGCTGCGCCAGCCGGTCGCCGGTGACGCTCTTGCTGTGGTCGAGCGCCAGGATCACGTTGACGGGTAGCGTCTCGAAGCTGGCGAGGTCCACAGTCTGCGGGATGCCGTTGTCGAGCACCACGAAATCGTCGGGCCGCAGGCCGCGCACCGGCTGGCCGCCCTCGTTGACGAGCGCGTCAACCCGTACGGCTTCGAGCCGGCTCGAGAACGTCGGCTGCTGCGCCGCCGTCAGGACGCTCGCGCCCAGTGTTGCGGCGCACGCGGCCACGCGCGCCGTCACACAGTATCGCCACGTCACCGCGGCATCTCCTTGCGCAGGTCCTCGGCAATCTCCTGGTGTGACGGGGCAAAGAATCGCCCCACGGTCGTGTTGTAGAGCCACCACGGGTCATCGTTCTCGAGCGAGGGCAGCTCCGCGACGCGCGTGAGCAGCGCGGCCGCTTCGCCCGTGTCGCCGCGGGCATACGCGAGTTGGCTCAGCGCCAGCAGCGGCGACTGCGCGACCGGCGCCAGCTGCGAGGCGCGCTCGAACGCCGCGCGGGCGCGCGCCGCATCCCCCGTCTCGGCCGCCGAACGGCCGAGAAACATCTGGCCGTAGTACTGCAGGGTCTGGTTCCGAATCTGCGAAAGCGCCTGCGTCAGTTCGGGCAGCGCGGCTTTGTGCTGATCCTGCTCCGCCAGCACACGTCCGAGGTGCAGACGCGCCTCTTGGAACGAGGGGTTCAACTTCACTGCGCGGCGCAGCAGATTCTCGGCGACGTCGAGTTCGCCGCCGGCCGAGCGCACGCGGGCCGACCGGCGGATCTCCTCCGATTGCCGCATCGGCTCCTGGATGGCCGGCGACGACAGCGTCTCGTGGAGGACGCCCTCGAGGAACAGGATTTCCGGATCGTCGGGAAAGAGTTCGAGCCCGCGCTCGACGTCCGTCACGTTGAAGTGCATCTGGGAGAGCTGATACGCGATCAGGGTGCGATACCAGCGCCGCACCCAGTCGTCGCCGGCGGGATGCGGGCGGAAGTCGCGAGGATCGGGACGGATCTGTTCGAGCAGGAATCGCCCAAACTCCCACTGCCCGAGCGCATCCTGCCGGCCGAGCCCCTGGCCGTCGTCGATGTGATAGATGAAGAAATCGGACCTGCGGGAGCCGTCTCGCGCTTCGTTACCAGCACCGAGCACCACGGCGTCGGCGTGCAGCATCGCCCCGCGGCGCAGCATGTGGGTCTCCCCCAGCGCCTTCAGCCGTTTGGCCAGCTCCAAAAGCTGGCGGATTTCGCCGCGGCTGTAGAACACCTGTCCCGTCAGGCGCCCGTTGGGCGCCGGTGGCCGGGCGAACGTGCGGGTCTTGGAATCGCGGACCAGCTGCAGGGCCGAATAGAAGGTGAGCTTCAGCTCCGCGAACTCCGGGGCACTCCAGTCGGCAAACGTGTCGAGCGCGCCGTCCGCCTCGCCGGGCTGGTGACGTTCGAGCGCCGCCGTCCACTGTTCCAGCCTCTGGAGCCGGGTGTATTTCGGCGGTTGATCCGTCTGGGCGACGAGCGTGGCCGCGGCGATTGCGGCCAGGCACACGACGACCAGCGTGAGGCGAGCACGGCGGCCGGCGGCAGGCCGCACCATCCCGCGACCGCTATGCCACTGGTTGCCTGAACACGCGCTCGTTGTGCATCGCATAGCGGGCGCAGGCGCGCGAAGCGCGCCCAGAAATAGGGGGATTGATCAGCTGCGGCTCTCCCAACATCAATCTAATTCACAAGAGCCGAGGTTGATCAATCCCAGGGGGCGGCCGGGCGGCCGAACCAGATCCAGGCGATGAAGTCCACGAGCGGCGGATCGCCGCCCACGGCACGCAGCCGGGTGTTGGCCTGGGCGCGGTGGTGCGTCGAGTGGCTCACCACCTGGAACGCGGTTTCGCCGAGCGTCGCCACGTCGAATTTGCGTCCGAGCTGCTTCTCGTACTGCGCCACCCACGGCATCACGAGCGGCCGGGCGAGCACGTCGGGCGTGGCGGCTTGCAGGAACCCGCGGGCCTCGGCGTAGTAGGGCTGCGCCCAGGCGCACAGCTCGGGCAGCGTGAACTCCGAGGGCTGCCGCCGCGCGATCGGCTCGGCGGGAGTGCCGGTCCAGAAGGCGAGGAAGAGCTGCTGCGTCAGGTGCATGTGGTGCAGGTAGTTCCGCAGCGTCTCGTCGTTCTGCGCGGCCTGACTGGAGAGCGCCGCACGCCACAACGTGGCGTCCGCCCACTCCATGTGCTGGTAGAGCTCACCGAACAACGCCGGCGAGTAATGGCTCACGAGGCACTCCGTCTACTTCACGACCGCGGCCATCAGTCCCCGTCCGACGACCACGGCAGCCACGCATGAGACGACGCTCACTGCGACATTGACCAGCGACACCGCCGTGGCCCCCGATCGCCACACGGCCACGGTCTCGTTGGCGAAGGCCGAGAACGTGGTGAACCCGCCGAGAAAGCCCACCGCCAGCAGCGCCCGCGTTTCGTTCGACAGCGGCCCGTGCCGCTCGCCGAACTCCGCCAGCGCGCCGGCGATCAGGCACCCAAGGACGTTCACGGCCAGCGTGCCGAGCGGAAACACCGACCATTCGCCGGACGCCGGAACGGACCGTTGTACCGCGCCTGACATCCAGTAGCGCAGCACCGAACCCGCCGCGCCGCCGATGGCCACCAGCAACGCACTCACGCCTGATCGAACAGTTTCAACGCCAGCGTACCGTGCGTCGCCGCAGCGCCCGCGCGCAGCGACGCCGCGAGCAGGGACGCCTCGGCCACCTCCTCCCGGGTCGCGCCGGCGGCCTTGGCCGCCCGCGTATGGGCATCGAGACAGTACGGGCACTGCGTCGTGCACGACACCGCAATGGCGATGAGCTCGCGATACTTCCGCGGGATGGCGCCGTCCTCGCGCTTGGTGATGTTGTTGAGGCCGAGCCAGGCCTCGAAGTCGGCCGGCGCCAGCGTGCGCATGTCGCGCAACAGCTTGGTGTCGCTCGGATCGTGATAATGATCGGACATTACTTGCCCACCATGTGCGCGGGATCGCGGTTGTTCTCCTCGCAGATACTCTCGATCAGCTCCCAGTCGGGTTGCAGCGTCCACGATAGCTGTACCGTCCACGGCTTCGTGTACGCCTTCGGGTCGTCGATGGTCACGTCGATCAGCATGTTGCCGACGGTGGGACGGCGGTAGCGCTCGGTCACCTTCAGCGCGTCGGTGGCCGGCAGCCCCCGCATGTCGAGCCACGTCTTGCCGTTCTGACCGATCGTCTCGACGATGAAGGTGTCGCCCTCCCACCGGCCGACCGAATAGCCCATCCACGCGGGCTGTGCGTCCTTCGGCAGCGGGCGGCCGTCGGTGAAGACCTGACGGTAGATGGTGCGGGACTCGTGGAGGAAGAGCATCAGGTCCGGCGTCTGCACCAGCTTCAAGCCGTCGGGGATGTTCAGCTTCTCGGGAATTCCGGAGGGCCAGCAGCGCACGCCCGGATGGTCCTTGCCGTTGGTCTCGATGCGCTCCTGCAGGACCTTCTCGGCCCACGGCTGCAGCGGCACGTCAGCCGGCTTGAGATCCGCCGCGAGGTTCAGCAGGTGCTTCACCGGGTTGGTGGGCAGCCAGAACCCCTGCAGATCGATCTTGCCGTCGGCGGTGCGGCGCGGCGGCGCTTTCATGTCCACCTTGCCGTTGGCCAGCCGCGGCACGTTCTTCATCGGCCAGTTTTCCCATTGCGCCGATACCGGCGCGGCAGCCAACCAGGCCAGAGCAAGCCCGGCGGCGGCACCGGCCGCCGCGCGCGTGGTGAGTCGGAATGTCATCATCGAACGGTTTCCCCCGGTCGGCATTCTAGTGCGAACCGAAGAGCGGACGCGCCTATGCGCCGTTGGCAATGCCGCGATCAGGTCCACATCGAGGGCAGATCGACCCCGCCGCTGAGAAGAAACCGTGGCGCGTTGCCAGTGTTCGGCGTCGCGACGTGGAGAACCAGCGGGTGCAGCAGAATCACGTCGCCCGCCGCGCCCGTATTCTCTACGACTCGCAGTGAGATGCCGCCATGCTCCTCAGCACGGTCGATGAAACGGGCCACGCGTTCATCGGTGTCACCTTCGGTGTGCAGGTCACGGACGTACGGATGACCTTGCAAGAGCTGCCGATAATCGGCGCCGCGTGCGCCGGACGGTGGCGGATTGTCTGTGAAGTACTGGTGAACCAGGTGATGCGAGCCCGACACGATCAGCGTTGCGCCGGCGCGGGCCGCGACATCGCCGAACAACGCGTGCGTCCTGACGCCGGCTGGTGGAGAAAGCGCGCTCAAGTAGTTGGCGTCGATATGCCAGCCACGAGAAGGCACATTCCACGCATGGTGTGAGGGAAAGGCGAGGAAGAGCGCGCCCCAGTTGCTTGGCTTCTCGTAAGCGTGTCCCCCGAGCACGGCACCGAGTGACCTGAGCAATCGCGCACTGCCAACCGCTCCAAACGCGGGGTCGTTTTTCACCTGCTGCAAATGTTCGGGCCGCTCCTTGGTCCATGTCGAGGGATCGCCCGGCCTGATCCCGAGCTTCGCAAGCCCGCGCCACGCCGCCGAGCGCATCGCCGCCGCTTCGTCAACGCTGAAAGCGGCGCGCACG
>Ga0207659_10002561_pt1 | contig 10815 bp, 11 predicted proteins | sample KBSM43metaG_FD_184330 | JGI IMG/M metagenome (GOLD analysis project Ga0207659, IMG submission 184330) | Miscanthus rhizosphere microbial communities from Kellogg Biological Station, Michigan, USA - KBS M4-3 metaG (SPAdes) (version 2) | ecosystem: Host-associated > Plants > Roots > Rhizosphere >...
GCGCTGGTAACAGTTGTCGCGGCGTCCGTCACCGTCTGAACAATCTTTTGCAGATCAAGTTCGGAGGCCAACATTCTTCCGACGCGGTTCAGGATCTCGAGAACTTCATGCCCCTCTTTAAGTGCGGCTTCAGCGCGCTTTTTTTCAGTAATATCTCGAGCGATCTTTGAACCGCCGATGATGTTTCCGTGCGCATCTCTGATCGGGGAGACCGTTAGAGAAACGTCAATGAGCTTCCCATCCTTTTTTTGTCTGATGGTTTCATAGTGATCGATCCGTTCTCCCCGCTGGAGTCGGGCGAGGATCTCAGACTCTTCATTGTGCCGGTCGGAAGGAATGATGAGATAAATCTGCTTCCCGACGGCCTCCGCAGACGAATAACCAAACATCTTCTCTGCTGCCTTGTTCCAACTGGTAACAACGCCCTGAAGAGTCTTTCCTACAATTGCGTCATTCGAGGATTCAATGATCGAGGCCAAGTATGCGCGAACTGTTTGCGCCTGCTCCTCGGCGGTTGCATCGCGAAAGACTAGAACAACCCCGAAAATATTTCCGTCGTCATCCCGGATCGGAGCCGCGCTATCAGAGATGGTGATCTTCGAGCCGTGCCTTGATACCAAAACGGTATTATTCGACATGGTGCTCATCACATTCGATTGCAGCACCCGAATGGCTGGATTCTCCGCGGCTTCCCCGTTTGTTGCATTAATGATCCGGAAAATACTTGCGAGAGCTTGACCATTGGCTTCTTCATTGGTCCAGCCCGTCAAAGACTCGGCAACTCGATTCATGAAGGTAACGTTGGAATCTCTATCGGTCACGATCACAGCATCGCCTATGCTGGAAAGAGTGACGCGCCACCATTCTTCTGAGTAGGGGAGAGGCGTGCCCGGTTGAAAACCCATGCTTCGTCTCCTATGACCAATCATCTGCCAACCCAACGTCGCAGCGCAGCAGCAGAAAGACGCAGGCAGACCGTCGCAAATAGAGCTCACTAGAGAATAGAAAAACAAACACCAGGCAATAAAGAGGAAAACCGGAATCCAACACACAACACTACGGTGCAAAAGTGAGTTTGAAGTCGAACCAGCGTTTAGATAAAAACTAAGAGACGGCAAAGGCGTCCTAGCTCGGCGACCGGTGACTATGGCATCCGTTTTAGCATCAACACGTACGCTAGTCTCCTGTCCCCGTGGTTCGTGACATGTATCAGCCGCTAAATAGAACACCTGGTCTTGTTCTCGGTAGCAGCGACTCATGCCGCTAACTCGGGGGACATGAGACTAGCTTACAGACCGAGTGCCGCAAGAAAATGAGTCATCGTCGGAGCCTAACGGTTTTTCTCATTTTGACGACAGAACGACCCCCCGCAAAGACCACTGAGCGACGATCTTAGCCTTTTAAGTTGGATGCACATTGGTAACCGTCCGGTAAGTCTAAACCGGGGCGCTACGCACATTGTCCAAATGGCGAGATAACAGACAGCCCTTAGGAGCTTCGCAACGCATCTTTTTTGGTAGTTTCTTGTTGTTGCGGTGTGGCGTGCGACATGCACACACCAAGGCACGAGCGTTGACTGCGACGAACCGGAGCGAATCCCAGGAACTCCGGGTTGTCACGCAAATGTCCAACGACATCAGAATGGAGGTGTGACATGGCAGGAAAAAATACGGCTGCGTTTGGAATTTACACAAGTCGGTCCGGTGTCGAAAACGCGGTCGATGAGTTGAAAGCGGCGGGCTATCGCAATACTGATATCTCGGTGCTCTTTCCTGAGAACGTGGGCACGAAGGATTTCGCGCACGAAAAAAACACCAAAGCTCCGGAAGGTGCAACCGCCGGTGTGGCTGGTGGAGCCGTTTTGGGTGGCGCGCTAGGCTGGCTTGCCGGCATTGGTGCCCTGGCAATTCCTGGTCTCGGCCCTTTTATCGCGGCCGGGCCTATTATGGCTGCACTCGCTGGGGCCGGAGTAGGCGGCACGGTCGGCGGTATCGCGGGAGCGTTGGTGGGAATGGGCATTCCGGAATACGAAGCCAAGCGATTCGAAGGCCGTGTCAAGGATGGTGGCATTCTTTTGTCCGTGCATTGCGATGATTCAGCCTGGACAAAGAAGGCCAAGGCGATTCTGGAAAGAACCGGCGCGGAGGACGTGTCTTCAACGGGAGAATCTTCGTCGGACGTGAACGCAACGGACAAACCCTACCGGAAGACCGGAACATAAATCCGTGAAAGCACGGTCGTCGAGGTAGCTCATAGCGTTCCGATGGAGTTTCTACCGCAAAACGAAGGCCGGCGCGACGTGACGCCCGGAAAATCAGCTGGCGCTGATTTTCCGGGACCTACAGAACGTACAAGTGTACCGCCGGTATGCAATGCAGCCACATCGTTGGTGGCCATACTTTCCCTTATTGTTTTGCTTCTATGCGCAGGACTTATTCACTCCCATCATTCTGTCAGTCCTGATCGCATATGCCGCTAATCCTTTAGTCGCGGCGATTGAGGCGATCCGCATCCCCAGGGCATTCGCAGCTTTGCTGGTAGTATTCACGTTGGTTTTCGGAGTTGGTTTTGGGGCGTACGTCTTGCGGAATCAAGCGAACGTTGTCTTGCAAACCCTGCCGACGCTGGTATCGGCTCAAAAGCCCCACAGTCGCATGGTCGATAGAAGATGGCCGTGGCTGCTCCCTGAGTTCCCTACGAGCGGTGGATGCCATTGTTGCGACCCACCACGGGGTAGCGAGGAATTTCGATATATTCCTGGATCGTAGAAGGGCGTGCAACAAGATTAACCCAGAGATGACGCTATCCTGGAGGACACACCATAATGACTGGGCGATACCCATACCGAAAGCGAGGACGGCTATCGCCACCCAGCAATGGGCTAGTCAGGACCGCCTGCGCTGTGCTTCGATATAGTGCTCACGAAAGCCAGGCACGGCGTTGGCCATATAGTCCTGAAACTTGTCTGTTGCGACACCGAATATTGCCGACACGGTGTTGTCAGCGATCTCACGTAAGCGGGAATTCGATCTCCGGGTGGATCTCAGCCGGGCACGGCCGTTAGGTTCAGCCATCTGGTCGTTCATTTCGCCGGTGTCGAGCAACCCTGATTCGACAGAAGGTCGTTTGGGGAGGAGTAGCGCCAAAATCACCCCCCCTGCCGCGACTCCGCCCAGAGCAACAGCCGGATTGTTCTTGTACCAGATGCGCCAATCCAGCGCGCCTTTCACGCGGTTCTGTATCTCTTCGATATTTTCCTTGAGGCCTTCGCCCTGCGCCTTGATGTGAGCTTTCAGTTCTGCAGGTTCACGAGACATGTTTCCCTCCTTGAAGAGATCCCTTCGGCCGCTTGAATTTCCCGACCGCCACACCCACGACGATACCGCCCATTATGGCGACACCGCCGCCAACAGCAATTGCGGAGAGCCATGGAGGCCAGACGGTGGATAAGGCATACACGAGGCCGAGGAGAAGAAAAGCTCCTCCGTACACGGCCAGGATGCCGCCCACGACGATGGAGATCATCGCCGTCTTGAGCGACACCACCTCCTGCCGGGCTTCCAGAGTAACCAGGCGAATCTCTGATCTTATGATTTCGGTGATGCGGCTAAACATTTCTTTAAGGATCTCGCCGATAGGACGCTCGTTTGGGTCGTTAACGTAGATGCGCTCTTTCATTGGATGCTCCTTTAGCGTCCTATCACGCGGTCCATGACAAACCCGATGCCGCCGCGGAGACAAAAGTTATGACACGCGCTGGATTCAATACCATCCGCGACAACATCGTCCATTTTTGTGGCCGAACCGACGCTATCGTTTAGGTCGAAGCAACCGGATTAGCGGCATTGTCACGTTCACGGTTACGGTTACCGCTTGCGACATCGTGCTTCCGAACTGGTTCGCTGCGCGCTCACGCACTTCGTCAATTCTCTCGTTCGGTCTCTCGCTAGATCGCATTTCCTCGTCATACGGGGCATTTGCATCACGACTCATCGGTTGACCGCAGATAGCTGAGCAACTCAATGGCCATTGACCAAGTGCAGACAATCCAGTCTATAAACGCGGACTTGGCTGAAGGGCTGAGAGTACCTTCAAATTTATCGCTGAAGGATGCCTCGCCCCTGTTCGGACATTCTGAACTTGGGGGTTTTCGGGAGCTCAGCAGATCGGTGGCGCGGATCGTCGAATGACCGGTTAGATCAGTCAATCTCCTCTCGTTGATCTATCATCGGCCATGCGGGAGGGAATCATCCCGATCGGTTTTCCGAGCGGACGCTTGATGGATTCGGAGCGCTTGCCCACCTGAAGAGGGGCATCAATGGGAAGGTCTTATCTGTAGAGCGTCCGCAGGGCTATGAACCAAGATCGTCCAGGCGCTGCATGAAGGCGCGCACATCAGTTCAAGAATGCCCTCACAAAGGGATTGGCTGTTTCCTTTTGAGGCGAGCGCGACAGTTTGTCTACTCACTGCAGCGTTTTCTAAAATTGATTCAGGCCGCTTTGCACGCTAGGGAACTAGGAATTAAAACTTCCCTATGGCGGGAAGCCAGCGTCGGATGGCCCTCCGAGGAGCGGACGGACTCGGTTTGTGCACAAAGTGCAGAGCTCAGTCGTAGGTCTTTGCTGCACAGCAAACAAAGTTTTGCCGTAAGTCTCTGCGCAGAGTGACGCAGAGCACTATCACCTCTACCAGCCTCCCAGCTCTGGCAAGCGCGGCAAGGATCTTGCCCGCTCAAGGCCGCCTTCGCTTTATGTCAGGTAGGCGCTCTAACGTGGCATGGCACGTGCGTTCCTCACACGTGCAACCGCAGAAACGGCGCTGGTAGACATGTTTCGTGGATATCGAGCGAGAACTCCGCCGGTTCCAGATTGGTGTCCGTGCAGGCGCCGCACTTGATCCGGAGTTAGTGCTGCTCGGCGTCCAGGGGTCACATCGGCCCGTTCTTTCGCTCCAGCGTGTTTTTTAGGCCGGCGCTGGACTTCGGCATCGGAGAAGTGACCGCAATGTTTTCTATAAATGGGGACTTCATCTATCGACTGCCTTTCGCCACCGCGCAGGACCGGTGGTCCAGTTACCTTGGCGCAGGAATCGGGATCAACTTCGTGCATCAAAGGTTTGAGGGCGAAGAAGACGGACAAAGAATTGACTTCGGCGAGTTTGATAGCGACACGGCTCTGAATATCCTCGCGGGCGTTCGGCGGCGAGGCGAATGTTCTTGGAGTTAAAGACTTCGATTTATTCCGATCCCTCCCCCACATTACGTATGACGGTCGGATTCACGTTCTAAGCTAAGTGATGCGCCGTTTCCCACGCTAAAGGAGGCCTGACTTCCTATACAGGCTTCCCGGCGAACACCTCTGGTCAAACAAAGGTGCGCCGGGTGACGGCACTCATGGCATCGTCCACGTGGCGGAATGCCAGTCTCGGACGCTCCGCGCCCCGCGGGCGAGCGCCGCATGTTCAGCGTCTCCTTCCTAAAAAGACGAATATGTGGCTTGCCGGCTGTACCCGCAATCAACTTCGCTTCAAAGGAGAGAAGATAGTCGGTTGACCGATTCGTTAACTGGAGAGACGCCCAAGCGGCGTGCGAGATCCAGGGCGTTAAAGGGCGCATTAACCTTAACGTCGTTATCGAAATAAACGTACACGTCCCGCGAAACAAGATTGCGAGCTTTCGGGGCATGGAGCTTTGCGTTCGGCGGTTCAGAGCCGCTTCGCCACTTTCTAAAGCGATAAGCCCAGCGTTTCAAAGCTTTATCATCATAACCGCTCACGTAGAGTTGCTTATCCCCGTGGAGTCGGGCGTAGACGAAATTCGCTGTGATGTCTTCCATGTATGGCCATTTCTTTGCCGTGTCCGCTATTACCAACGCGACTTTCTGTCGGCGTAGCAGTTTCACGAATGCCGCCGTCATAAACGATTCGTGCCGTACCTCGATGGCGTGACGCAGCGTTCGGTCCTTTTGCACTTTTAGCCAGCAGCGTTCCTTCATGAAATCGCTATGATTTCGGGCGATCCCTGCGGCATCCGCAGTGCTTCGAGGAAGGTTATCCAGGAAGCGCTCCAAGGTGTCACCGTCGAACTGGAAATTGGGCGGGAGTTGCCAGAGAATCGGTCCGAGTTTTTCCTCCAATCTCAAGATGCCCGACGCCCAAAAATTCGCCTGAGCCTGCTCCACGTTTTTCAACCGCTTCATATGCGTGATAAAGCGGCTTCCTTTCACCGAGCAAACGAAATCCGCAGGCGTGGCGGAATACCACTGCGCGTAGGCGTTCGGCCATTGCAAAGAATAGAACGACCCGTTGATTTCGATCGAGTTTAGGCATCTCGACGCAAAGTTCAATTCAAGTCGGTGTGGCAGCCTAGGGGGGTAAAATCTGCCGCGAAACGGAGTGTAGCGCCAGCCAGATATCCCGACACGGGTTTCGGCCATAATAACAACAACGTCGGCATTTCAAGTGCCCACCTGACTAGGCCTAGCGAGGCGGAGGATCTCTGGGAGTAAACTCAGGAGATGCAGCGTTCTGGTGTTGCCAATCTTCCCTTGCACGACGGACGAGTTCCTCCGTGGCTTGCGGATCGAATGACGAAGCTCGGCGCAGGGATTTCAGAAGCCATCATCACGCAATATGGCGCCGCCCACTTTCTTTCGCGGCTCAGCGACCCATTCTGGTTCCAAGCATTGGGTGCGGTGATGGGAATGGATTGGCACTCCTCGGGAATCACAACTTCGGTAATGGGTGCACTCAAGCGCGGTCTCGCAGAAAGATCGTTTGAACTCGGAATACATATCTGCGGCGGCAGAGGACGTCATTCACGCAACACACCCAGGGAGCTGCAAGACATCTCCGATCACTACGGTTTCGATGGAGACGCCCTTGTTCGCACGAGCCGCTTGACAGCCCGTATCGATAACAACGCGATCTGTGATGGCTACCAGATATACCTTCATAGTTTCGTTCTTGCATCCACTGGAGGCTGGACAGTGATACAGCAAGGACTCAACGATAAACTTGGGATGGCACGCCGATACCATTGGCATTCCGAAAATATTCGGAATTTCACCATCGAGCCGCATTCGGCAATTGTCGGAATACCGCGAGGCGAGATCATGAATCTTGTTGCCGCTTCCGCGGTGCCTGCACAAAACGCACTCCTGCAGATTGTGCAAAACGATCCGGAATCAACGCTCTCGGAAATCCGAAGACTCGATATGCCGGAACATCACGATATTCGCTCCGAGAACGTCGATCTAAAACGACTTGGCGCAGTGCTTGCCGTTGCGTACTCACGGGAACTTCATGATTTCGCGGAACTACTCCTTCTTGAAGGTTTGGGTCCGCGGACTCTACAATCTCTCGCACTAATTGCTGAGGTCGTCCACGGGACGCCCAGCCGTTTCCGAGATCCCGCACGCTTTTCGTTCGCCCACGGTGGAAAGGACCGGCACCCGTTTCCCGTACCGTTGAAGACTTACGATGCGTCGATTGATTTCCTTCGAAGAACATTGGACACAGCGAAAATGGGCGATACCGAAAGACGGGACGGAATGCGCCGATTGAATCAGTTCGTGAAATCCGTCGAAGAACGTTACGAGCCTGAGGCGGAGCTCGCCGCGACTGTCACACATGAAGAAGCGATTTCACCATCGCTTCATGGCCGCTGCGTGTTTGACGATATTCCAAGAGGCAGTCCGAAACAGCGAAAGCTCTTCTGAATCGTAGCGCCAGTGGCGACGTCTCAGCGCCTACTCCGAGACATCCAAGAAGGAGCGTTCATCCGTGCGAAAACGACACTCGAATGAATAGTTTCGGGTACGTTCTCAAGTCCGCGGGCTGAAAACAATGTGAACGGCTTAATGCTCCATTCGCTTTTCTTGTTGATCTGGCATTCCAACCGGCAAGACTGGAAAGACAACCAGCTTTCTCGCGCGTCGTTGAAGCGCCTGATCCCTTGGACAGTAGAACGTACGCCGAGAAAACTTGCCCAGGCTTTCTATGACAAGTTTTGAATCACAGAGGGGACACCTGATCCGACGATAGACCTGCCAATGCCTTCTCAGTTGGAACTCTTTCTTCCACGTATAAAAATTCCAGCAATACTCGTGGACGGCCTGAGCAAGCCGTGACCAGTGCCTGCGGGGCACGTGCGCGAGTTTCGTGAGCGGATGTCGTCGAATGTTGAACAGAACCTCGTTCTTAACGATATTGCCGGACCCGGCAAAAACATTCTGATCGAGAAACAGATCACAAAGAAAACTTCCCTGCTTCTGCTCCATAAGGTCGACGACGTGAGCCTCGTCCCAATGGTCAGACATTAGATCCACGCGTCGATCGAGTGCTTCCAGGTACACATCGGCCCCAAAATGAACGGAACATGCGTAGAAATAGACCACACCGTTCCGGAATTTCAATTCCAGGCGTGGAGACCGTTCTGGCTTTGGATCATCGATGCGATAACTGCCGAACATCAGGAAGTGAGTCTTCGTGATAATCGGAGGCGACGACCGCGCAGGTGATGAAAATGTCAGAAAGAGCTGTTTCCCCCAAGTGTCGATACGCTGCAGGGTGCGATGGATGAGCAATTCCTTCGGCTGTTTTGTATTACCCTTAACAATCAGCACCTTTTGGCCGCGAAACCGTTCGAGTTCTTCATGCAGAATTACCAGAGATGGACCTTCCATTTCGAACTCCGGGCACCCTAATTTTCTGTTACCGCAAACGTTCAAACCAAAACGAAATCAATCACGATCACTCTGCTCGTAATCGGTGTCGAATGGGTTGGTTGTGGTTTTACCAATCTCTCGGATGAAGTCAGATCAAATCAACAACCTTGAGACGGTTTTCGCGTGATAGGCGTAATCAAATTCAACGAACGGTGTTTGCGGTTGTGTGGCTTCACGGTTCTACGGGAGAAGCGTTGGCCTACTAGCAGAAGCCCGGGAAACAAGGTCTCGGTCCTATTTTGGCCGGCCTATGACTTCACGGGCTCCAACTGTTCATCGATTTCTCAATCGTTCTACAGCTGCCGCATAAACGCCACGAGGTCCTTCTTTTCCTGGGCAGTCAACTTGGTTTGCAAAACAACGTTGAAGAATTCAACCACATCTTCCAGAGTCAACAGCCGACCATCGTGAAGGTATGGCGGACTGTCTTTGATACCTCGCAAGGTGAACGTCTTTATCGGGCCATCGGGCGGCTCGTTTTTTATAAACCGCTCGACCTGCAGGTCGTGCATCTGGTGATCCATGAAAAACGGACCGGAATGGCAATTCGAGCATTGTGCCTTTCCGAAAAACAGTTGCTCGCCTCGAAGTTCACTCTCTGTAGCCTGTTCGCGCTTCATACGCCCGGTTTGGAGATCAAGTTTCGGGGCCGGCGGAAAGTCGAACATATTCTGAATTTGGGCCATGTGACTGACCTGGATACGATCGAGGATGTTCATCCCCTTCTTTATCGCGTGCACTTCATCGCCGTTAAAGTACGCCGTCCGTTGCTCGAACTCTGTGAAGTCTTCCACCGATCGGAGGCTTCGTTTCGATCCATGGATCTGCTGATTATGAACGCCACGGAGGCTGACCGTGTCTAGCCGGAAGCGCCTCTCCTGCGGTCGCAGGTCAGGCGTCAAATGGAACTGCCCCGTTGTGTGACCGTTCACATGACAATCAAGGCAGGTCACCCCAAGACTGGGTTGCGTTGTCTTTCGGTCGTCTGTCGGATTGAACTCTTCCTGCGGAAACGGAGTCAGCAGTAGCCGCAGGCCATCCAACTGGACTGGCGTTAACAAATCCTTGAACAGGCGATAGTAATTATTGATAGAGACGACCTCGCCCCGCGACACATCGCCGAGCTCTGGACGATTCGTCAGGAATATTGCGGGCGGAAACTCGGGCAGAAAGGCATCAGGAAGGTCAAACTCGACATCGAATCGTTCGAGTCTTGGGAACATATCTATCTGCATTTTCGGGAAAACCTGCCCGCCGTTGACTTGAAGAGGATGCGGAAGCGTCGGATAGGGAAAGATATTGCGATCCCGAATTTCGGCAGGCGTCATCATTCCGAGTTGGTCCCAGTTTAAGCCGGACGCAAGACGTGCCGTCGGACCCACGGGCAGCGGCTTACCGCGAGACATCTTTGCAGAGGGATCGGTTTTTGCTTCAAGAATGTATCGTCGCTCCAGAAGCTGACGCTGGGCTCGGGTGATATCCGGGCGATTTGCGGTTTCCTTTTTCACAATGTCGTCCGGATTCATATTCGGTTGTTCCGCATTAAGGGGATCCCGATAAAAATCGAAACCCGTAATCTTGCCGGCCTTGGGCTGCTCCTTCGTGACCTCGGACGCGGGCAACGCACTCCCCGAGTTGAAGACATTCGACCGGTCATGAGGGGACTTGTTTTGCTCAGGCCGTGTACCCGCGGGAGCGTTGACCTGCTGGCTCTGTGCAACTGCGTCAGGATTTTGAGGCGGTGAAGGAGGGTTCTGTCCCCAAACATTCAGGATACAGACGCAAAGTATCAGACCCAACGGCAGACCTACTCGGTGTTGCTTACGGTTACCGTTCATGTTGTTCTCCTGACCGAAGACCTGCAAGTTACGCGCCACGGAAATACAGCCATGTGAGTCTGAGCGTGGCAATTCCGCGAGCACCGTGACATGGCCGGTCTCACCCAGAGCGCTGTGGTCCAGGCACAAAGACGAGCGCGTTTGGATCCGACGAAGCTAGATCGGCTTGGCTGCGAACGTCAATTTCCGGAATCAAAACGCTCCGTGCCCGCGGTGTTCCCGTCTATGGATACACATGGTTTCCCATGCA
>Ga0207659_10002567_pt1 | contig 10807 bp, 10 predicted proteins | sample KBSM43metaG_FD_184330 | JGI IMG/M metagenome (GOLD analysis project Ga0207659, IMG submission 184330) | Miscanthus rhizosphere microbial communities from Kellogg Biological Station, Michigan, USA - KBS M4-3 metaG (SPAdes) (version 2) | ecosystem: Host-associated > Plants > Roots > Rhizosphere >...
ATCTTTTTATGAAGCAAACCTAGTATCCTTTAATAATAAAATTGACTTGAAACTAAAAGAATGGCAGGGCAAAATGGCTGCATACAAAGGCTCAAAAATCATTGCTTACCATAATGAGTGGGTTTATTTTGAAACAAGGTTTGGTTTACAGATCGTGGATTTTATGGAACCTAAACCAGGTATTCCACCAACGCCTTCACAGCTAGTGAAAGTGATAAAAGAGGTGACAGCCAATAAAATAAAAGTGATCATATCATCGCCTTATTTTACAACTTCATCCTCAGATGTGGTGTCAAAACAAACAGGAGTAAAGGAGTTAACGATGGCAACTTCTGTTGGCGCTTTTGATTCCGTAAAAGATTATTTTAGTCTTTTTGATTATAATATTGATAATTTAATAACAGCACTTAAATAAAAATAAAATAGCATTTATGTTTGATATGTTTCAATTGCCATTTATGGTACAGGCATTTGTTGCCGCCGCTATCACAGGTTTATTATTGTCTTATATGGGGGTACATGTTGTTGGAAGGGGAATTGTTTTCGTTGACCTTGCCCTTGGACAAATATCATCACTAGGAGTTGCGTTTGCTGCTTTCATTGGTACGGGTGTTACTTCTATTCCGCTGATTTTTACATTAGTTGGTGCATTGTTAATGTCATTCATCAGCATCAGTGACAAAAGATTAAAACAGGAAGCTATCATTGGTATCTTATATGCCTTTGCATCGGCGCTAACTGTTTTACTTATTTCTAAAACACCACACGGTGATTCAGATATACAGGAAGTTCTTTTCGGAAATATTTTATCAACAAGCTGGGAACAGATAAAACTGATCGGAATAATTTTCGGTGGGATAGCATTATTGCAACTAATTTTTTTCAAAAAATTCTTTTCACTGACAAGAGCATTTGAAAATGGGGATACAAGTGTAGGAATATTCAATATCTGGAATTTTCTTTTCTATATTTCAATTGGTCTTGCCATTGTATTTGCCGTAAAGATTAATGGAGTAATACCGGTTTTCTCTTTCCTGATCATTCCGGCCGTGTCAGCTATTATGATCTCTAAAAATAATACGGTCGTTTTTATTATCGCGATTTTCATAAGTGTACTTGCCAGTTTTTTTGGTCTCGATTTTTCCTTTCATTATGATTTTCCTGCGGGATCCTCTATTGTTGCTGTTTTAGGAGGGATCTTTATTCTGGCATCAGTTGTAAAACTTGTGAAAGGGCTAATTTTTAAAAGCGGTTCTTAATGTTGATAAGCGAACAGGACCTTGAATAGCTCTGGGTAAACTGCGACGTAAATATTCAATAAAGAGCAGAACGGTGAATGGAGCACCGCAACGAAAGTTTAATAGTAGTAATTAAGCCGTTTTAATAAATATTTTTTTCTCGCTTGAAAAGCTGTGATACTTTTAAGCATGGAAATTACTTTCAATACGCCGGCATTACTGTTTCCCGCTATTAGTTTGTTATTGCTGGCATATACAAACCGTTTCCTGGCATTAGCCAACCTTGTAAGACGTTTGCACGATGAGTATAAAAGAGGAGAGAAGGGCTCAGGTATAATATATCAAATACAAAGCTTAAGACGAAGACTAATACTGGTAAGATACATGCAGGGTTTAGGCGTTTTCAGTTTTGTTTGCTGCGTGGTAACAATGTATAGTATCTACAGTGAGTGGCAGGGAGTTGCAAAATATATTTTTGCTGTGAGTTTGCTTAGCTTATTGACATCTTTAATTATTTCGCTGATCGAAATAGGACAAAGCACAAAAGCTATTGAAGTTGAGCTAAGTGATATTGAGGAATTACAAAAGTCAAACTTCTTTACTGATCTTTGGAAAGGGAAAGAAGAAAAGAAGTAACAATGAAAAAATGTTTCTGTTTCATGGGAATATTTGTTTTAGCAAGTGTGATCCTGATCTCGTGCTCAAAAGTTGGAAGCCCGGGAGAAGAAACCCTTGATGCGATCGATCAAAACGATGACGTGTTTCCAACAATCACCATCTCAAAGCCAACGGCCAACCAGGTATACACAAGCGGCGATTCAATAATTGTAGAAGGTAAAGTAACTGATGACAAAATAGTATATAAAGGAAAAGTGCAGATAAAAAACGATGCTAACAATTTCGTAATGGCAGATGGTTATTATGAAAGTCATTTTTTACAGGCCATCAACTACAGGCTTGCTTATAAAGCAGTAGTAACTGCGCCAACTGATTTTAGTATTCTTGTAGAGTTCCAGGATCATGGAGCCAATACTTCTACGACAACCATAAAAGTGAAAGTGAATCCTTAAAGTTTGTTGATAATTTTCAAAACAGACTCCCAGCTTCCTCCATTATAAACTTCCGGCAGTCCCGCCGACTTCAATATATTTTTTGCTGTATTGCTGCGCATACCTGATTCGCAACAAACGATCACCGGTTTTTTCATTGATCTTATTCTTTCAATACTTGCGGAGATCCTGTCGACCGGGATATTAATGGAACGGGGAATTCTTCCATTGTCATATTCATGCGGCGTTCTTACATCAATAATGACAGCACCTTTTTTTATCGCTTCTTTGATATTATTTTTTCCAAATAAAAAACCGAACATGATGAGTTGTTTCCTTTTAAACAATTATGCTGCTGTCAATTTTTTTCTTTCACCAATTTGCTGGCGCCACATTGCATAATACAATCCTTTTTCCTCTAATAATTTTTCATGATTGCCTGTTTCCACTACTTCCCCTTTTTCCAAAACATAAATTCTATCGGCATGCATGATAGTAGAAAGACGATGGGCGATCAATATAGTTACCTGGTTACCCTGTTGCGATATATCACGGATGGTATCGGTGATCTCTTCTTCTGTTAATGAATCCAAAGCAGAAGTAGCTTCGTCAAATAACAACAGCTTTGGCTTGCGTAATAAAGCTCTTGCAATAGATAAGCGTTGTTTTTCGCCACCTGATAACTTTAGTCCGCCTTCACCGATCATTGTGTCAAGCCCTTTTTCTGCACGGACTAATAAATTCTGGCAGGCAGCTTTGTTTAGTGCATCCGTTACTTCTTCTTCTGTTGCTGATGGATTTACAAATAGTAGATTTTCTTTAATAGTGCCGCTAAAGAGATTGGTGTCCTGTGTGACAAAACCGATCTGGTTGCGCAGATCATCAAACCGCAATTCTGTTTCATCTAAATTATTGTATAAAATTTTTCCTTCTTGCGGTCGGTAAAGCCCAACTAATAATTTCATCAAAGTCGATTTACCACTTCCGCTTGGCCCTACAAAGGCAATCGTTTCGCCTGTATGCACATCAAAACTTATATTATTGATCGCTTTTTGTGAAGCAGTCTGATGTTTGAAGGCAACATTTTTAAAGGAAAGTGTTTTGATATTGCCCAAAGGTTTTGGATAGACAGGATCTTTTTCAGGTTCTTTTTTCATCAACGTATCGAAATTATTAAGCGACGCTTCCGCTTCCCTGTAAGAAAGAAGGATATTGCCGATCTCCTGCAAAGGACCAAATATAAAGAACGAGAATATTTGCATAGTAACTAATTGTCCTGCATCCATCTGATCCTTAAAGATCAGCCACATTAAAATAAAAAGGATTACCTGCCGAAGTGTATTTACCATTGTTCCCTGGATAAAACTGATACTTCTGACACGTTTTACTTTTGTTAATTCAAGGCCAAGTATTTTATAGGTATTCTTATTTAATCTTTCTACTTCCTGCCTTGTAAGGCCAAGACTTTTTACGAGTTCTATATTGCGTAATGATTCGGTAGTGGATCCGGCTAATGCAGTAGTTTGTCCAACTATATTTTTTTGAATGATCTTTATTTTTTTGCTGAGAATGTTTGTAATAAAGGTCAGGACCAATATGCCTGCAAGATATGCTACGGGAATACTCCAGTGAATAAATAAAGCCGCATAGACAAAAACGAAAATAACTCCGACAATAACTCCGAATAAAATATTTATGAAGTTGATCATGAATTTTTCCACATCAGCTCTTACTTTGGTCAATACAGAAAGAGTTTCTCCGCTGCGTTGATCTTCAAATTGCTGGTAAGGCAATTTCATCGCATGTTGTAAGCCATCTGTAAAAACTTTTGCACCGAATTTCTGAATAACTACGTTGAGGAAATAATCCTGGAAATTTTTTGCGATCCGGCTTACCATAGCCACAGTAATGGAAGCAAGCAGCAACCATACCATACCATAAAGGAATTTTGTTCTTTCAACTACTTCTACAACACCATTCTTATTGAGCTTTGGTATTTTTTCAGTTATTGTTGCTTTTGCAAAAAGGAAATCATGCCAGTTAGAAAAATGTGGATCGGTATGATAAGTAGCCAGGTTGATCAAACGTCCTAAAATGATAGGATCAATCAATGAAAAGCCAATATTGACAGACGCCAATATCAGTACAAGTATAACAAGCCATTTGTGAGGCTTTAGATAGTGAAGAAGTATTTTCATGTATAAGTTTCAAAAATTAGTCAACGAATATACGAATCTATAAAAGTTCTATGTTTTTGATATGAGGAAATGTGGGCTGTCAAAGGTCAGTTGCCGGTTAATGATTCTATTTTCCCTTTAAAAGCAGAAAGTTGGTTAAAAAGTTTTGGATGTGATATGTAACCTTTTATCTGGTTTGTGCAAATCATATACGATAAAAGATTATCGGGATTAAATCTTACAGGTTGTTGACACTGCAACAATTTTTTTGCTCCTTCCAAAGTAACACTATAAGCATGTGTACAATCATGAAACCCTGCGATAGCAATATGTTTGGTAAAATTCCGGGGATAATAATTAAAATACATCTTCCTGTTTAATTTTAATTGAGCATGCAGGGGAAAGATTTTTAAAATTGTTTGCTTGAGTTTTTGCTTCCAACCGAATTCTTCATTTTTTTCATATCCAAGATAAAAAAGTTCCCAGTCACCAGGCAATTCATCTATTATTTCCTGGAAGTATTTTAGATTAGGAACTATCGGTACCACATCATCTTCTAATATCAACGTTTTTTTATATCCATTTTTGACGATGTCTTTATAAATACCTACATGACCTAGCGAACAGCATAACATTCCCAGGCTGATCTCCTCAGGATTTTTATAAAAAAGGTGATACTGATCGCTACTGTATAACCCAAGATCCTTTATTTTTTCCAAAGAGGTTTCTTCCTTATCCACGCCCCAGAAATATTCGAAGTCCAATCCTTTCAGCACATTATCGATATAACCCTTTCTTTCGGAAGCACGATGCAACGAAAGAACATATATCTTATCATAATAATTATTAAGAAGCCGGAAGTATTCTTGCATTAGGTAGTATTACTGTAAAGATAAAGGGAGGAATTCAGATAATGATTCCCTTCATTTGTCAATGGACTTTAGGGAAATATGATCCTGATAAATACTTAGATTTCCCAATAAGATTTCATTCATTCTTCGTTTCATTTGATGATATGCCTGCCAGTTGCAAAAAATATTCTACCGGGTCCTCGGGATATTTTTGCCTGAAGATTCTATACGATTCTTTTCCCATTTCTTCCAGGCTGTTTCGATTTTGCCATGCATTTTCCAGTACCCGGTCTATTTCCTCAAAACAAACTTTTTTCGCTATCCATCCATTTACTCCTTCATTGATCCATAATGGCATATCACCAACATCACTTGCAATAATTGCTCTTGACATAGCCAGGGCTTCTGTTACAGAAATAGGCATTGCATCAATAAGTGTAAGTTGCAATAATACATGTGAGTTAGTCAATACTTCCTTTACATCTTTAGTAAAACCTTTCAAAAAAACTTTTGAAGAAAGTCCTGTATCGGTAATCAATTTTTCTAAGATTTGTTTGTCTTTGCCATTACCATAAATATTTATCGTGTAATTCCTGGTTTTCCATTTTTCTGCTGCCATAGTTTTTATCAGCACATCCTGGGCTTTGCGTTTTACATCTAATTCTGCAAGTACTGTAAAAACCAGTTTACTTTCTGCTGGTGTTGTAAAAGGGGTCTGGTAACCCGGCAATTGAATGGTAACGGGGTTAAACAAGACATAATTCCGGGGTATATCCAGGTTGCAAGTGTTTTTTATTACAGAAAAAATACGGGCAGCTGCACCAATATTTTTCTCTGCATTCAACACCCAATTATGAAGTGACTTTATTTTATTGCGCTGTAATTTTTCTAACGTATCATAATTATGAAAAAGTAATACATAAGGCGAGAGTTTTTGATATAGTTTTTTAAAAGGCCCATGAACAACATCTTTCCAACCTCCCTGGTTAACTATTGCTTTTTTATAATCAGAAAATGGAATTGAATACAATGCTTTATTTACTTTGTATTTTCCCCACAAAGATTTTGTTTCTAATTTTCCCGGTAGCAGGTATAATTTACAACCGGCTTTTTGTAATTGCTCCAGCTTTTCCTCTTTCTCCTTCCAGTTGAAACAGCACACACCCACATTGTGGCTTTTGCCGGCAAGGTGCAATGCTGATTTATACCATAGTTCTTCGCTGCCTCCCCAGGCTGTGCCATTCATTACTGAAATAAAGAGAACTGAATCCATACAGCAATTAAACAGGTTTATGAGCTACAACAATGTAGTTGACCATCTCCATCTTATCTTTATAGATCATTTTTGAATAACAATTAACTAAGCTTTTCAAATGTCGCGATTTTCAATTTTAAAAAAGCATTTATCTTTTGTAGAAGCCGTCTCATTTTATTTAAAAATGAAAACAGGAAACTGGAACAATTTTAATCTAAAAAAACTAAAGCATAGTTTTTCCATCCGTAACAATCCTTTTGATTTTGCAACATTCGAGGAAGTGATTTTAAGAGAAGATTACAACTTAACAATAAATTTCAACCCATCAACAATCATTGATGGCGGTGCAAATATCGGGCTAACATCTGTTTTTTTTGCCAACAAGTATCCACAAGCTGATATAGTGGCAGTGGAGCCTGAGGAGGGAAATTTTGAAATGCTCAAAAAAAACACGAAGAATTATGGTGGTATAAATTTGATAAGATCCGGCATATGGAGTCATTCGGCAATTCTTTCAGTAATTGATGAGGGAAAGGGTAATAATTCTTTTACTGTAACTGAAGTGTTATCAGCCCGGGCAGATTCCATAAACGCTATATCTATATATGAAATAATGCAGGAAAGAAGTTGGGACACCATCGATATATTGAAACTTGATATAGAAGGTGCGGAAAAAAATGTTTTTGAAAAAAATTTTGCGCAATGGCTACCACGGGTGAAAATATTAATTATAGAGTTTCATGACAGGGCGGTAGAGGGTTGTTCTTCGACTGTATTAAAAGCCTTATCCAATTATAATTTTTGTTCAGAAGCGAAAGGGGAAAATACAATTTTTTATAACAAAGAGTTTATTTAATCTATCCACCCCAACCTTCTCTGTCCAAACTTCTGTACTGAATAGCTTCAGCCAGATGTTCAGGTTTTATCTTTTCACTTCCATTAAGATCAGCAATTGTTCTTGATACTTTTAAAATTCTATCATAAGCACGAGCAGAAAGATTTAGTTTTTCCATTGCTGCTTTCAATAAATTTTGCCCAACAGTATCGATCACACAAATTTCTTTTAACATCTTACTGCTCATTTGCGCATTGCAATAGATTCCGGGATTGTTTTTATAACGTTCTGCCTGCATCTCTCTTGCTTTGATAACTCTTTCGCGAATTAAAGTTGAATTATCAGAATTTTTTGTGGATGATAATTCATTAAATGCAACGGGAGTTACTTCCACATGCAGGTCAATGCGATCAAGCAATGGACCGGAAATTTTATTTAAATATTTCTGCACAGCGCCGGGCGGGCAGGTACATTCTTTTTCAGGATGATTAAAAAAACCGCAGGGACATGGATTCATAGAAGCGATCAGCATAAATGAGGCAGGAAAATCTAATGCGACCTTTGCTCTTGAGATCGTTACTTTTCTTTCTTCCATTGGTTGACGCATTACTTCCAACACGGTTCTTTTGAATTCAGGTAATTCATCCAGGAACAAAACACCGTTATGTGCCAAAGAAATTTCTCCGGGTTGCGGATTACCGCCACCACCCACCAAAGCAACATCAGAAATGGTATGATGCGGTGAACGAAAAGGACGTTTAGAGACCAATGTAGAGTTTTCAGGAAGCTTGCCTGCTACCGAATGGATCTTTGTTGTTTCTAATGCTTCATGTAATGATAACGGTGGAAGAATTGTTGGCAATCGTTTTGCCAGCATTGTTTTTCCAGCGCCGGGAGGGCCGATCAATATTGCATTATGACCACCTGCCGCCGCGATCTCTAATGCTCTTTTTATATTTTCCTGCCCTTTTACATCAGCAAAATCTATTTCATAATCATATTGTGAGTTGTAAAATTCTTCTCTTGTATTTACAACAACCGGTTCAAGTCCTTTTTCATCATTTGCAAAAAAGTTAATCACTTCTTCGATATTTTCAACACCAAATACATTTAAGTTATTAACTATTGCTGCTTCTTTTGCATTTGCTTTTGGTACGATCAGGCCTTTAAAGTTTTCTTTTCTTGCCTGTATCGCAATTGGCAGCGAACCTTTAATTGATCTTAATTCGCCATCAAGACTAAGTTCACCCATTATCAAGTATTTTTCGATCGCTTCATGATTTGATATTAATTCAGAGGCTGCTAAAATGCCAATTGCAATTGGAAGATCAAAAGGGGTTCCGCTTTTTTTAATATCAGCCGGCGCCATATTCACCACAATTTTTGTTCGTGGCATCTGAAAGCCAAGTGATTTAAAAGTGCTTTCAATTCGTTGTAAGCTTTCTTTTACGGCATTATCCGGCAGCCCGACAATGACAACACCGATGCCGGTGCTCATCCAGTTCACTTCGATAGTAATAGTGATCGCATCAACACCATAAACAGCGCTGCCAAATACTTTTACAAGCATGAAATGAAGATAGAGAAATAATCAGTGCAGCTGATACCACTAAATGGGTAGAAAATAGTTGTATTTAAGAGACAGGCTATTTAATCCTCTAAGCATTTGCCTTTATTTTTCTTTAATTGAACTTTGCATAAGTAATTCTGTATCCGGATCAACGATTATTGATGTTGGTTTTTGATCTGCTTTTATTTTAAAAGAAGAAACGGCCTTATCCACAAATACTTTTTCTTTTTTGCCTGCCCTGGAAGAATTTATTTTTAATGACAATGGGAAATTGAAAATATTTTTTTGCTGCTGTTTTATATTCACGTTTATAAACTTCCCTGTTGCGTCATAACTCCATGTTATGTCAAGCTGAGGTTGGCCCGTTGTATAAAGCCATTGATCAAAAAACTGTTTTAAGTTTTTGCCAGAAACATCCTCAAATACTTTTTGAAGATCTCTTGTATCGGCAACACCGCCTGCATAGGTTGCATAATACTTTCTTATCGATCTCCAGAAAACAGAATCGCCCAATTCACTACGCAGCATATGTAATACCCAACCACCTTTTGGGTATGAATTCGGATTCAGCAATTTCATGTAATCTGTTTCTTCGGTATCAACAACTGCCTTTTTACTTTCTTTAGAATAAGCAATTACCTGATCCCTATCTTCCTTCAGCATTTTGATTGCAGTATCCTTTCCATATTTATTTTCAAAATAAAGAATGGTAAAATAGGTGGCGAATCCTTCACTCAACCATAAATGTCCAAAGCTTTTTTCGGTAGCCATATTGCCAAACCATTGATGCGCTATTTCATGTGCCAGTAATCCTTCGCTTTTTCTCGTACCGCTTACAGAATTCTCAGAATAAAAAATTGTATTTGCATTTTCAAGCCCGCCAAATCTTGTTTTCGATTGTACGTTGGCTAATTTTTTATAACCATAAGGGCCCACATGACTGATATAATATTCAAGTATCCCATTTGCCAGTGCATAATCATAAAAACCTTTGTCTTTATCTTCGGGATACACCCAACTATAAACAGGGATATTTCCATTTACAACACCAGCAAGATTAACAGCAAAATCGGCTGCACCGATCACCATTACTTTGGTTGAGATCGGTGTATCTTCTTTCCAATGTGTAAGTTTAAAACTATTACCAAGAGAAGTTTCCTCGATCTGTACACCATTCGCAACAACCTGGTAATGCTCTGGTGCCGTTACAACAAATTCAACAGTTGCCTTATCAGCCGGGTCATCATGACAAGGTATCCAGTTATGACCACGATTGGGCCAGTTGTCAGCAAAAAAACTTCGATGACCGTATTTTGTTTTCGAAATGATAAGACCATCAGTGGGAATACCATGATAATGGATCAATACTTTAAATGTATCTTTTAACCTTAATCTTTCTTGTGCAGCATCTATTTTATCACGCCTGGAAATGATGGATAATTTGTTGCCAGCATGTTTGTAAAAAATATTTATTGTATCAGAATTTGGAATAAAAAAATTACGACCATGCCTATTAACAAGAACTGAATCAATACTCATGCCTTTGCCATTTGCGTCTAATCCATGAAGATCAAGATAAACGCTTTCATATTTTGGAATAGCAAGAGTTATTTCAGCTACTCCGATAATATTGTCATTCACATCATTTAATCCAATATTGAATTTATAATGTAATACATCAATATTGTTTTGAGCAAAGCATAAAACTTGAAAACAAAAAATAAAAACTAAAAGAGATATTATTCGCATAAAGAAGTTTTCCAGATTTCCTCCAAATCTAATTTAATCCTGCAAATCGCGGTTCAAAGTTTCTCCAGCATGTCCACTACTTT